>Ga0315338_1002392_pt1 | contig 18747 bp, 15 predicted proteins | sample ASW8metaG_FD_204518 | JGI IMG/M metagenome (GOLD analysis project Ga0315338, IMG submission 204518) | Ammonia-oxidizing marine archaeal communities from Monterey Bay, California, United States - ASW #8 | ecosystem: Environmental > Aquatic > Marine > Coastal | place: USA: California | collected... | reverse complement strand
TCGAGTCCGAGCGTCGCGCCGAGGACCTTGTCCGTCAGGAACGCGGCGGGTCCAACCTCGAAGAGGAGGGCCATGGCGGCGATCGCGGTCTCGTCTTCGATCGCGGGTTGTTCGTCGAGGTGGAGGATGTCGACCTTGCGCTCTACCCGGAGCGTACGAAGGACGGCCATGCCGAGCGCAACGCGGCTGTTGCGAGGCACCTTGATCCCGAGGTCGGCCAGGCCCTCCTTGGCTGCCACGATCGCGGCCGGATAGTCGCGCAGGAAGCTCTGCATCGTGACCCGAAGCCGATGGATCTTCGCGCGATCGACGGGGTTGGCGGCGCGAGCGAGCAGACGGTCGATGGCGAGCTCGGCTTCCGTGAAGCGCCGATTCAGGTAGTAGGCTTCGAGGCGTTTCAGCTCGTAGGCGAACGTCTCGCTATAGCGCGTCTCCCAGCTCTCCGGCGGGAAGTACGCCTCGATCGAGAGCAGATAGCGAAGGGCGGAGTCGTAGGCGGCCGTCGTCTTTGCCGTCGCGGAGGCCGCGATGGCCGTCGAGATGAACGCGTCGGTTTCGCTGTCTTCAAGTCGCCTCTGGCCGAGCAGGAGATGGTCCATCGCCGAGAAGAGCAGGTCTTCGCGTGAGGCTTCCGAGTACGCGCGCATGTAGGCTCGCCCGAGTCGGTAGTGGGCCGTCGCCTTTTCGTCGTCGGAGAGTTCCCGGTAGACCTTCTCGCGAAGCTGATCATGCGCGAAGACCCAGCCGGACTCCCCCTTGTCGACCTCGTACACCAGCCCGAGAGAGGCAGCGCTCGCGAGCGCATCACGCGTCTCGGATCGATCGAGCGGCGAGATCGCTTCGAGTTCGCTCAGCTGGAATTCGCTGCCCGAGCACGACGCGTAGTCGAGAACGGCGCGGCCCTGGGTAGTCAGTCTCTGTAGCTTTCGTTCGAGGAGCGTCGCTACTCCGCCCGGGACCGACTTGCGCTGGAACTCGGCGAGGTCCCAGCACCATTCGCCTCGGAGTTCGTCGTACCAGAACGCGCGGTCCTGCTGCAGACTCTCGAGCAGTTCGCGCAGGAAGAGCGGGTTGCCCTCGGTCTTGTCACATAGGAGTTCGGCGAGTTCTGCGGGAAGCGGGCCTTGATGGGCTTTCTTCGCTCGGTCCGAGCCCGTAGTCCGGGTGATCGGAAAGCTGTCTTCGAGCAGCGCCTGGACGTCCGCGATCCCGAGCGCGTCGAGCCGGAGTTCGCGGAGATCGAGCGGTTCGTTTCGCAGGTGCGCGAGCCAGGCGCCGAGCTCGCGATTGTCTTCGAGTTCGTCGCTTCGATACGCCCCGATCAGCAGCATGTAGGGGACGCCGCCGCTGGTCATGAGATTTTCGAGCGCATCCAGCGAAGCCCGGTCCGCCCAATGCATGTCATCGAGACAGACGACGAGCGGATGATCGGCCGAAGCGAGGCCGGCGAACATGTCGTGCAGAGCGAGCTTGAAGCGACTGTCGCGTTCCGCCGGCACGAGGGCCTCGAGGGGGGGCAGGTCGCCGAGGAGAGTCGCGAGCTCGGGCACGAGTTCGGCGAAGAAGGGCGCACCGAGAGGCGAAGCGGAGAGAATGCGCGCACGCCACTCGCTCGCGTGATCGTCGCCCGCGGCGAGCGCATTCGTGGCGAACTGTTCGAGCACGTCGAGAATGGCTTGATAGGGCGAGCTCACGACCGCGTCGAACTTTCCGTAGAGCACGGTCCCGCCAGCCTTGTTCTGCCATTCGGATGCCACATCGCGAACGAGCGACGTCTTGCCGGAGCCGGCGACGCCGGCGACGAGCATCGAGAGGCTGCGCCCGGTCGCCGCGACCTGCGCCGCCGATTCGATCTGCGATGCCTGCGCGTCGCGGCCGAAGAGCCGGCCCGAAAGATCGAAGGCTGCGCTTCGATCATGTCGTCCGGGTCGGAAGTCGCCGAAATGGTCGAGCGAGCCTTCTCGTCGACGGGTCGCGGAGAGCTGCTCGAGGTCGCGGAGCAGACCGTACGCGCCCTGGTATCGATCCTCGCGCTGCTTCTCGAGGAGCTTGAGGATGATCGAGGCGATCGCGGTCGGAACCGTCGGTACGATCTCGCGCGGCGAGCGGGGCTTGACCGCGAGATGCCCATGGATCGTCGCGAGTGCGTCCTGTGATGGAAAAGGAGGCGACCCCGTCACGAGGTAATAGAAGAGGGCGCCGAGCGAATAGAGGTCGGATCGGACGTCGACTTCGTTCCCGGTCCGACCGGTGCCCTCGGGTGACACGAAGGGGAGGGCGACTTCGTCGGGCTCGGGCTGTGCGAGTTCGGCGCTTCGCGTTCCGAGCGGCCGAAGTCGCTCGAATCGGAACAGCTTGTCGTCGCCGCCGCCCGGCGCATGGAGCACAGCGCTCGGACAGAGATAGTCATGGAGATATCCCGCGGTATGTAGATGGGCGAGTCCCGTGGCCAACCGAATCGCGAGGGGGATGAACTGCTCGTTGGAAAGCGGGACGGCCGCGTCCTGGAGGGGCGCGCCCTGGTTGCTCTCGAAGAAGAGGACGTCGCCCGTGACGCGGCTCTCGACTTTCAGCGGACGGAGGAGCCCGTCGCCGTCTGCGCGATCGAGGGCCTGCTTCATCGACGCCGCATCGAGCAGAGTCGATCCGGCCTTCGGCGAATACACGATCGCCTCGGGCAGCTCGTCGTCCCCGCCACGCCGCTGCCAGGAGAGAGCCGTGTTCTCGACGAGAAGCTCGTTCATCCTACCTCTGTTCGCATGAGTCGATCGTCAGCTTCGAGCGTGTCGAATGGCCGACTGGAGATCCTGCAGCGCGCCCGGTCGCGGTCCGCCCCAGACACCCCAATAGGCCTTGCACTCGACGCGCGGAGAACCGTCGTCGCATGCTGGTTCGTCTTTGAGAGTGAGCTTTAAGTGATAGAGCTTTTCCCAGTACGCCAGGGGCTCCATGTCCGGGGATTCCCGAGTCCTCCATTTCGACCATAGGGAGACCGCCTCGAACTTGTCTCGACTGCACCATTCATTCTCCAACAGTAACGAAAGCAGCCGCTCACCCTCGTCCTGCGGAGCATCGCGGCCGACCAGCAGGAACTCGAGTCCCACGCTCGGCTGGAGGTCGTCGAGCAGGTCGAGATCAACGAGGGTGGGAAGCGCGTCCGCGCGATCGCGAAACGTCTTCAGGAGTTCGCCGAGATACGCGAAGTCGCCTTTCCAGCCGATCGTCGAGAGGAAGGGCAGCAACGTCTCTCCGTCCAGCCCCTCGACGACGAGCCGCATGAAACGCGGATCGCGCGACGGCACGGCGCCGAGATGTCGGATGCGCGCTTCGCCCGGCAAGGCATCGACGATGCATGCGACGTTGCTCCGCTTCCGATCGATTTCGGCGGACGAGTAGAGCAGTGCCAGCGTTCGATCGAAGGCGGCCGCAGCATCGGAATCGCGAACGTCCCCGTCGAGGGCCAGGAAGAGTCCCGGCGTGCGCGTGAACTCGCCGTCGGGTCGGTCGTATTCCAGCCAGAAGAGAGGTAGGAGCTTTCGGATCGAGCTGCCTTCGGTCGACCACGCGTCGAGGAATCGGGTGAAGAACGATTCCGAGACGAGCGCGGACGACCCGTCGCCGAGACATCGTCGAACCGAGCGCAGTGTCGTCTCGTCGTCTCGCAGACACGTCGAATAATCCGCATGCCGAACCCCGGCCTGAAGCCGAAGCTCCAGCGCATGGGCGTGCACGGCGAATGGATAACGCCGGGCGAACCCGGAGATCGTTTCGAATTCCGTCGCATCGACGAACGGCGCGAATTCACGCACCGCCATCCCGTCCACGAACGAGCCCGAGACGATCACGTCATGCGCCGCTTCGGCCTACCAGAACCGACCGCAGATCGCGGCCCCGACCGTTCGGAAGAGTTCGTCACCCGTCTGGCCCGACACTTCGTCGGCGAGGGACTTCGGGATGCCATTGTCGCTCAGCCAGGTTCCGAATGCCGTGCCACCCTTTGCCATGGCCGCCTGGAACGCCGAGAAGGTATCGGGGTCGCTGTTCATCTTGCAGGTCAGATTGACACAGGCCTCGTAGTCGCTGCTCTTTAGCATTTTGATGCTCCTCTGGTTTCGGTTCTGGGTTCTGGTGGATTCAATCGGAATGATTGGAGAGCTTGGGTCGTGCCTTTTGGAAGACGAAGATCAAGTCGGAACCAGGCGCTCTGGGTATCGGTTCGCCCACGCCGGATCCCGCTTTGATCGTGGCTTCGCGATGGCAGCCGATGCAGCTCGACGTCGACTGGATGTAGGGTTCGATCGCGGTGTTGGCCAAGATGGCGGGCTTCACCATGTTGCCGTTGACCGTGTCGACCCATTGGGTCCCCTTGAGTTTGTAGTGCGACCATACCGAGGATTTCAGCTGTTCGGCGAAGGTTGCGTTGATCCAACTAACGTCGCTCTTGCTGCAGTTGGGCAAGGTGCAGACGTAGCCATAGCCGTGGTGTTGTTGCATCACGAGCTGGGAGGGCTGTGGTGATTTTCGATTGCGGGGGAAGAGTCGGGGCGGCTCGTTGATCCGGGCACAGTCCTTCGTGCTCTGGCAGTCTCCGTCGAAGAGGAGGTAGCCGTCGTCCGCTTCGCGAAGCTCGTGCCAGCCGGGCGCGATCCGATTGTGTTCGAAGGTGCCCCAGGCCCATTCCCTGGCCTGCTGGAGTTTGTACGTGATGTGCATGCCGACGAGCGCGACCGGTTTCAGTTCGCAGTCCGAGACGACCGTGCCGTTTCGAAACACGGGGTAGATGTAGGCCCAGGCCTTGTGGACGTCGTCGAAGTTGTCCGAGTCGTGAAGGATCTTCCAGGCCGCTTTCAGCCAGTAGGAGCCGCGCGCATTGACCTGGTAGACGGCATACGGGAAGTGGATCTGCTTGCCGGCATCGAAAAAGTCCTGCAGGTCGTCCGCGTTGTAGAGCTGGTTGTCGACGATGTAGTCGTACGCGGTCTCGTTCATCACGGTTTCGTAGCGAAGGGGTTCGCCGTTCCGGTCGACGGCTGCGTCGCCTTCCGCGTTCACGTAGTCCCCGAGCAGTCGAGGTGGCAGAACGTCCGGAACGCTGCTCGCCTTCTCGTATCGAGCCTTGGCCGCTCTTGCGTCGATCGCTCGACAGGACGCGGGCAGAGCACGCTTTGGGTCGTCCCATGCGCGTGGCGCGCTTCCATCCGGTAGGAAGACGTCGCTCGCCGTCTTCCAGCTCTCCCAGACAGTCGCGTTGTCTCCGACCACCTTCTTCAGGTCCTGATGGTAATCAGGTCCGCCATTCGCGGGATCGACCGGCCAGTTGAGTGCCGACCAGGACCAGGTCGAGAAGAGGCCGAAGAGAAGGAACGTCGGCGTCTGGGTCGCGCTCGGGTAGCAAGCAGCGATCGGGTTCCTCAGGTCGCTGACGGGAAGATCGATACTTTCGCAGACGCAGGGAAGCTGGGAGCCCGGGTCGTTGCAGCCATTACCCTGAGCGGCGCCGCCTCCGATTTCATTGGCTTCGTCGGCGGCCAGATTCGTGGGCGTTCCGACGAGTTGAATGGAACACGAGACGACGAGGGCCGCGCAAAGGCACAAGCGACTCATGCGATATGGGAGAATCATCCCACTCTCCCGACCAGTCGTTCCCCGGTCAACCTGTGCCACGCCTGCTGTCTGAACGGACCGTTCAGACAGAAAACAACGCTATCACACAGGTCACGTTTGCCGGAAGAGATTTCGGGCCGACATCGATTTTTGGCTTCAGCGCGGAGCGACTCGATAGAGTCGATCGCCCGGTTCGTCGCGACGCGAACGCCCGGTGAGGGATTCACCCACGACGACGACGGTCGTGTGCGCGGCCGTCTCGGCGCCAGCGCGGTCGCCGGCGTCCCCCCAGTACTTCGCGATCCGACTGGCTTTCGCTGCTTCGTATTCATCCGACCCGTGCGGTACGTGGACCAACCGTCCATCGACTCGCTTCGCGTCGATGCGGATGACCACGCGGTCGTCCTCTTCGATCTGTTGTGGCCAACGCGTAAGCCGACCACCGACGCAGTCGAGATCGCATCCGACGTAGGGAATGCCCTCGTGTACGTTGAACCAGAGGGTGCGGGAACTCGCCACGCCGACGATCTCCATCTCGAGTTCGCGAAGTTCGTCGAGTCGATCCCATTCCATGTCGCCGAACGCGACCGGGTCACCTGCGCGAAGCGGTCCGCCGGCGAACACGAACAGGGGTCCGTCCGCACGGGAGATCAGAAACATGGCTGCCGCGAGCGTCACGAGTCCCACGGCGAGTGTCAGCGCGACGACGACGCCCAGGCGGCGGAGGAAGCTCCTACGCCTCGGCGCGGCGGCGCTCAAGACGACACCGATGAAGCCGGCTCGATCGATAGCGGCGCGTGATCGAGCTGGGGCAAGACGTATCGCGCGAACAGATCACACTCATCGAGATGCGGATAGCCCGAGAGGATGAACGCCTCGATCCCTCGTTCCTGGTAGGCGGCCAACTTCGCAAGGACCTGATCCGGGTCACCGACGATCGCCGCGCCGCAACCCGACCGCGCCCGTCCGATCCCCGTCCAGAGCTGTGGCTCGACGAATCCCTCGTCCAGCGCGAGCTCCCGGAGTTCCGCCTGCCGTCGCACGCCCACGGATTCCGAATCGAGTGATTTCTTCCGGATCTCGTCGCCGGTCGCGTCGTCGAGCTGGCTGACGAGCCGCGCCGCCGCCGCTCGCGCCTCCGCTTCGGTCTCCCGCACGATCACATGCGCCCGATAGCCAAAGCGCAGAGTCCGACCATGCTCCGACGCCCGCCTCCGCATGTCCCCGATCAGCGCTTCGACCGTGTCCATCGTATCCGGCCACATCAAGTAGACGTCGGCTTCCTCGGCCGCGACGTTCCGCGCCGGCTCCGACAGACCCCCGAAATAGAAGGGGGGACATGTCCCGCTCGCGGTCCGAATCGCTGGCGGATCGACCGCGAGATCGACGAACTCTCCGTGTAGATCGAGCGGCTTCCCGTCGAGCAGCGCCCGGAGCGCCTTCATCGTTTCGAGCGTTCGCTGGTACCGGGGCTCCGAAGCCAGCGTTTCCCCCGGCCTGTCCGACGAGATGATGTTGATCGTCAGTCGCCCCGCGAGCATCTGGTCGAGTGTCGCGAGCTGGCGAGCCAGCTGCGGGACCCAGAGTTCCCCACATCGAATTGCGACCAACAATCGGATCTGCCGCACGAGCGGCGCGACGCCTCCCGCAAAGGCGATCGAGTCGATGCCGAGGCCGTATCCCGAGGGCAGAAGGACGTTGTCGAAGCCGCGTTCATCGGCGCGAACCACGATGTCCCGACAATGTTCCCAGCTCGATCGTAGCTTCGGGTCGGGGACGCCCAGGAACTCGTAGTCGTCGTCGCATAACGCGGAGAACCAGCTGACTTCGATGCTCATCTGGGGGCACTCATCTGGGGGCACTCACGGAAGAGGTACGCCTTCGCTCGCCTGGACGATCGAATAGACGTCGCTTCGGTCGAGCTGGACTTTCAGCGCGCGGGCCGCGCTTCGAATCCGATCGGGATTCATCGATCCGAGCAGCGCGACCGGCGCGCTCGGATGGGCGAGCACGAACGCGAGGGCGATCGTTGCCCGATCGACGGACTCCCGCTCGGCGAGCAGATCGATCGCTTCCCGCAGCTCGGGCCGCACGTCCTCTCCCGTCGCGAGTCGCCCGCCCGCGAGCGGACTCCAGGCGAGCACCGCCAGGTCGAGTCGCATCGCAACGTCGAGATGCCCATCCCGCAATGCCGTGAGATCGAGCGCCGAGAACTCCGGTTGTGTGCTCGCGAGCGGAAAGGGCAGGGCGGCCGCGATCGTTTCCAGCTGAACGCGCGTGTAGTTGGAGACGCCGACCTCGCGCGTCTTCCCCGACTTTCGAAGCGTCTCGAGTCCGGCCGCAACCTCGTCGGGATGGGCGAAGAGATCCGGGCGATGGATCTGATAGAGGTCGACCGAGTCCACACCGAGCCGTGACAAGGACGCGTCGGCCGCGGCGACGAGATGTTCCTCGCGGCTGTCGTAGGGCACACCGAGGGAAATGCCGCCCTTGGTGGCGAGCACCATGCGTGCGCGGAGTTCGGGCGCGTCGGCGAGGACCGAGCCGAGGAGCGATTCCGCAGCACCAAATCCGTCGCCGCCCCAATCGAGTCCGTAGACGTCGGCGGTGTCGACGAGATTCATACCGGCGTCGAGGGCGAGTTCTAGCCGCTCGCGGGCGTCAGTCGTCGACATCGCGACGAAGCGCCAGCAGCCGAAGCCGATCGGGCCGACCCCGAGTTCAGGACCGATCGGTCGGGGTCCGGTTCGAACGAGACTACTCATGCGAGACGACTCATGATGGAGGGCTCCCGGTTCGAGCATAGCCGCTTCGAGCGGGAGGCCGGAAGAGAGATGATCGGAATCGAAGCGACGCGCGAGTGAGGAGGGCGCTCGCTATGCTCGTGATCGCGACCAGGTCGTCGCCAGTCTGCGAAGCCGAGGTGTGCGGGACGGAGGAAGCGTCTTGATACCAGGCCCGGAAATCGTCGTTGTCTGTCCGCGTTGCGAAGACCTCGGACTCCTGTGGACCCTGCTCTCGGGGAACACATTCGGAGCGAGGGTACGGTCGGACGGAAGGCTCTTCGCGCCCATGTTCCGACCCCGGTCCAAGATCGTCGCGTGCAATCGATGTGACAGTGTCTTCTGGGTCGAGGATGCCGCCCGGGTGGGTCAGATCGATCGGTTGGGGCGGGACGGAGTTCCGGACAGGGTTCCCGAGGAATGGACAGCTCTGCGCCAGCTCGAGGAGCCGGACGCTGAAGCCTGTTTGAAGGCCCTTGCGAGGAAGGATCCGCGTGACCGTGAGCAGGAGAGGGGGCTTCGCGTCCTTGCGATGTGGAAGGTCAATGATCTCACCACGGCTTCTTCTACTGCACTCTCGCAAGCGCCTGTGAATCCTGCCTTGGCTATGGGCGGCCTCATCGGGCTGCTGGCGCTTGCCATGGGGATCGACACGCTCGTTGCCGCTGGGAGCGATCATGTGGCTTCGAACTCGCCGACGACCTTCATCGTGACGACCGGGCTGGCCCTATCGCTGTTCGCGTTGGCTTGGGTCTTTCCGGCGTCCGAGGCGTCTTCGCTCGAGTCTTCCGGTCTTCCACTGGAGTCCTCGATGCGGAAGGCTCATTTCGAGAACTTGGAGGCACTCATTGGCCTCCTCGACGAGAGTGAGGAGGGGGATCGCTTGATGCTCGCCGATGTGTATCGACAGCTGGGCCGGTTCGAAGAGGGGGCAGCGGTGGCCGCGGGCGGCGTTCCACCGGAGCCGCGTTCGGCCGCGGCGCAGATCCAAGCGCTCTGTGAGGCGCGCGACGCGATGCCGCGGTGGCTCGAGTCCTGGGACGAACGAGTGAGCCGCTCCATGCGCCGATCCTCGATGGTCACGAGCTAGCTACCGCCGGCCCCGGCGCGTTACGCTTGGCAGCCACACCAATCGGGGAGCCTCATGACCAGCAGCGCCGAAACTCAATCCCTCGTGCAGGGCACCGTCGCCCCCGGCTTCGAGTCCGTTCGCGATCTCTACGCGCGCGAGATCCAGACCATGGCCGAGGAGAACACCCAGCTCTGCGTCTATCACAAGGGACAGAAGGTGGTCGACCTCTGGGCTTCGAACGCGAACGACCCGAACTTCTCACCCGATTCGATCGTCAATATCTTCAGCTCGGGCAAGAGCCTCGAGTCCATCGCGGTCGGATCCCTCGTCGGCAAGGGGCTCCTCCGATACGAGTCGAAGATCGTCGAGCATTGGCCCGAGTTCGGTGACAACGGCAAGGTCGAGCTCAGCGTCGCCGACCTGATGCGCCACGAAGGCGGCATGGCTGCCTTCGATACGCCCCTGGATCCCGAGGATCTCCTCTCGAAGAACCTGAAGGAGAACCGGATCGGTCAGGTCGTCGAGCGGCAACCGGCGCGCTTCCGCAAGGGCAACCGCAGCCGACGCGAGTACCACGCCATCACGCGCGGCTGGATCGTGAACGAACTCTTTCGACGCGTCGATCCTGCTGGCCGGACGGTCGGCGAGTTCCTGCGCGAAGAGATCAGCGATCCGCTCGAAGCGGATGCGATCATCGGTGTGAAGGAACCCGACCTGCCTCGCATCTCACGAGTCGTCCCGCTCGGCTTCCTCTTCCATTTCCTCCAGAGCTTGAAGCCGAAGTTCCTCGGCCGGAAGATCAAGCACGGCATCTTCCAGATCCTCGGCCGACTGCTGAAGATCCTTCCCGGCTTTCGACATGCCACCACGCGCGGTGCGCCGCCGCCCTACAAGGGTATGAAGAGCATCGATTTCTTCAACGAGCGCATGGTGGCCATGGGCGAGACGCCCTCTGCCGCGGCGAACTGCTCCGCGCGAGGGCTGGCGAAGGTTGCTGGCATGATGGCGTCCGGTGGTCGCTGGGCGGGTCGGCAGTACGTGAGCGAAGAAGGTTGGCAGGCGATGCATGCCCATCCAGTCGAGGCCGAGATGGGGTTCGGCCTGACGAACTTCACTCAGGGCGGGGTGAATCAGTTCACGGAAGAGGCAGCGAAGCGCGGTGGCCTCGGGAAGGCCTTCAACGCGGGCCGCGAGGGTTTCTATGGCTGGATGGGCCTCGGCGGTTCGATCTTCCAGTGGCATCCGGGACACGAGATCGGCTTCGGGTTCGTGCCGACGGCGCTCCACGTCGTCGACATCCTGAACGAGCGCGGGAAGGTCTACCAGGCCGAAGTCCTTCGCTGCGTGGAGAACTTGAAGGCGTAGCGTCCGCCTTCCACGATCCTCCGATTTGCGCGGCCACGGCCGAGCGTGAAGATCACGGAGTTCGGCATGCCCCTGGCCCCCAATACGACTCCCTTCATTACTTGCGCGCTGACGGGCTCCGGCGCGACCCAGGATCGTTCGCCGCACGTGCCGCGTACACCCGAGGAGATCGCGCGCGCCGCGATCGATGCGGCGAGTGCGGGTGCGGCCATCGTGCATTGTCACGTGCGCGAGCCGGATACCGGCGCGCCGAGTCGCAGGCCGGATCTCTACCGCGAGGTCGCCGATCGGATCCGTGACTCGGAGACGGACGTCGTCTTGAATTTCACGGCGGGGATGGGCGGCGACCTGGTGTTTGGCGACGCCGAGAGCCCGCTGCCCTTGAATCCGGTCGGGACCGACATGGTGGGGGCCAGCGAACGCGTCGCGCACGTCGCCGAGTCGCTTCCCGAGATATGCACCCTCGACTGCGGGACGATGAATTTCGCCGAAGCGGACTACGTCATGACGAACACGCCGGGTATGTTGCGCGCGATGGGTCGGATGATGACCGATCTCGGCGTGCGCCCGGAGATCGAGGTCTTCGAAACGGGACATCTCTGGATGGCCAAGCGTCTCGTCGAGGAGGGGATCATCGAGGATCCCGTCATGATCCAGATGTGCATGGGTATTCAGTGGGGTGCGCCGGACGACCTGAATACGTTCATGGCCATGGTCAACAACACGCCGGAAGACTGGACGTTCTCGGCCTTCTCGATCGGTCAAAACCAGATGCCGTACGTCGCGGCGGCTGTCCTCGCAGGCGGAAACGTCCGGGTGGGGCTCGAGGACAACCTCTGGCTGGAGAAAGATGTGCTCGCGACCAATGCGCAGCTGGTCGAGAAGGCGGCGACGATCGTGACGAACATGGGTGCGACCTTGATGACGCCCGCCGAAGTGCGCGAGAAGCTGAAGTTACAGAAACGCGCTCCGGTATCGAACTAGACGACATTTGGACGCCGTCGGACTCGGTGTCGGAGTCGGGCTCGGGCACGAGGGTTCGAGTCGATTCGCGGTCGGGCCAGCGGCGGCGGGTGTGGCAGAGAATCGGGCGGTGTCGCCCAGGAGGATCGACGCATGGCAGTCATCGCACGCGCCGCAATCGTCGGCGGCGGGGTCATCGGTGCGGGCTGGATCGCTCGCCTCGTCGAGAACGGGATCGATGTCTACGTCTACGATCCGGACCCCGACGCCATACGGAAGGTCGAGGCCGTCCTCGAGAACAGCCGCCACGCCTACGCGAAGTTGACGAACGGGCCGCGCCATCGCGAGGGCCACATCCGCTTCTGCGAAACCGTCTCCGCGGCGGTGTCTTCGGCCGAGTTGATCGTCGAATCGGTGCCCGAGCGTCTCGATCTCAAGCGATCGGTCTATGCGGAGATCGAGGCGGCGTCCGGGGAGGATGTGCTCATCGCGTCGTCGACGTCCGGCATCATGCCTTCGGACCTACAGTCGGACATGGCGCATCCCGAGCGCTTCCTCGTCGCACATCCCTTCAACCCGGTCTACCTACTGCCGCTCGTCGAGCTCGTTGCAGGGCGAGCGACGAGTCCTGGATCGATTGAACTCGCGCGAGAAATCTATCACTCGCTCGGTATGCACCCGCTCATCGTCAAGAAGGAGATCGAAGCCTTCATCGCCGACCGGCTCCTCGAAGCGGTCTGGCGTGAAGCCCTCTGGCTGGTGAAGGACGGGGTGGCGACGACGCAGGATGTCGACGATGCGGTTCGATATGGCTTCGGTCTGCGCTGGGCGCAGATGGGCGTGTTCGACACTTATCGCGTGGCGGGCGGCGAGCCGGGCATGCGTCATTTCCTGGCACAGTTCGGGCCGTGTCTGAAATGGCCATGGACGAAGCTCATGGACGTACCCGACCTCGACGACGAACTTGTCGAGCTGATCGCGTCGCAATCTGACGAGCAGTCCGGGCATCTGGGTATTCGCGAGATGGAACGAATTCGCGATGACAACCTGATCGCGATCCTGCACGGACTCCGAGACAACGACTGGGGCGCGGGTAGGACGCTGGGGGAACACGAAGAGCGGCTGCTCGAGCTTTCGAAAGCCCCGGGCTGATCAGCGGAGTCGCTCGATCCCTGCGATCACAGCGGCCTTGGCCCGCGCCAGGTTCGGATCGCCTGCGCGCGGCGCCGATGCGAGCGCGTCACGTCCCACAGAAAGTCTGCGTCACGATCTCATGCGGTTCGGGCGCGAGCGCGAGATGCTCGAGCCCGGCGTGTTCGTCGAAGGGGCGTGTTACGACCCGAAGCAGTTCGTCCAGGGGATCGAGCTCTCCGCGTTCGGCCGCTTCGATCACCTGTTGCACGCGATGGTTCCTCGGGATGAACGCGGGGTTCGTCGCCCGCATGTCGGCGCGGCGTTCTGCCGAATCGCGTCCTTCGACGGCCAGCCTTTCGGTCCAGCCCGCCGCCCAGGCATCGAACGCCGCTGATTCATCGAATCGCTCACGAACGGTGACCATCGTCTCCGCCCGCGCCGGATCCGCGTTCGACAGGTCACGAAAGGTGAGCGTGAAGTCCGCCGCTTGTTCGGCCATGGTCTGCAGGAGCGAGACCCCGAGCGCTTGGTTGGCCGGCGTGGCTTCGACCAGTCCGAGCTTCCTGCGGAAGAGTCCGTCGTGCGTCGCCTGGAAGCGCGAAGCGAACGTCGCAAGGACCTCCTTCGCGGCTTCGACGCCTTCTTCCTCGTTCGCCGCGAGTAGAGGCACCAGCGTCTCCGCGAACCGCGTCATGTTCCAGAGCCCGATCCCCGGCTGCTGGCGATAGGCATAGCGTCCCCGACGATCGATCGAGCTGAAGACCTTGTCGGGATCGTAGGCGTCCATGAACGCGCAGGGGCCGTAGTCGAGGGTCTCACCGACGAGTGAGACGTTGTCCGTGTTCATCACGCCGTGGATGAAGCCGACGCTCATCCATCGCGCGATCAGATCCGCCTGGCGCTCGATCACCTGCGCGAGCAGATCACGATACGGATTCGCCTCTTCGGCGGCCCTGGGGAACGCGCGCGCGATCAGATGGTCGGCGAGGGTCCGGATCGCCTCGTCCTCGCCGCGACTCATGAAGTACTGGAACGTGCCGACGCGAACATGCGCGGAGGCCACGCGCGTGAGTATCGCACCGGGGAGCGCGCTCTCGCGGTAGACCGGTTCTCCGGTTTCGACCATGGCCAGCGCGCGAGTCGTCGGAATTCCAAGAGCGGCCATCCCCTCGCTCACGACGTACTCGCGAATCACGGGGCCGAGCGCCGATCGACCATCTCCGTTTCGCGAGAAGGGCGTTGGGCCGGCACCCTTCAGCTGGATGTCGCGACGCACGCCGTCACGATCGATCACTTCGCCGAGCAGGAGCGCGCGTCCATCGCCCAGCTGCGGAACCCAGTTCCCGAATTGCTGACCGGCATAGACCATCGCAATCGGGTCCATCTCGTCGAGGACGAGGTTGCCTGCCAGCGCGGCGACGCCCTCGTTCGATTCGAGCGCTTCGACTGGAAGACCGAGATGTTCACTCAGAGGTCGATTGAGACGAAGCAAGCGCGGCTTCGCCACCGGCGTCGGTTCGACGCGGGCGTGGAACGAGTCCGGCAGGCGCGCGTAGCTGTTGTCGAGGGGCCAGTTCTGGGTCGGCATATCGGGTGACGCGGAGTGTAGGGTATCGGTCGGGCGCGAACCGAAGGCCGCCACAGCCGAGGTTCGGTTCAGCCCGAACCTATTCGGCGAGCTTCGCGAGACCTTCGAGATGAAGTTCGTAGAGCGGCGCCGACAGGAACGCCTTCAGGGTTTCGACCGACTGCTCGGGGAATCGGGTCTTCGCGCGTTCGACGTAGATCTGGCCTTCCTCGATTCGGCCGGCCTGGCCGCAGGCGGCGGCGACGAGATACGTGAAGCCATATTCGTCCTTCAGTTCGAGCGCGGCCAGGACGTTGTCGATCGCCTCGTCGTAGCGGCCGAGCTGGAACATGGCCTGGCCGAGATGCCCTCGGCGGAAATGCATCTGGGAATCGTGGGGCGAGAGCAGGATGGCGCGCTCGAGCACGGGGATCGCCGCTTCGGGTCGATCGTTCATGCTATGCGTGAAGCCGAGGCCGTGGTAGCAGCCGGCCATGCTCGCGTTCAGTTCGATGCCCTTTTCGAAGGCTTTCTGGGATCGCTCGTACTGGCGGGCGAATGCCGTCATCCAACCAAGCGCGTGGTGGGCTTCCGCGTCGTTCGGAGAGAGCTGTACGCCACGCTCCGCACTGGCCATTCCTTCCTGCAGGGCGCCGATCACGTCGTCCGTCCTCTCGAAGGTGATCGCCAGAACGAGAGCGAGTGCGTCGTTCGCGTACGGCATCCCCCAGTGGGGTGCGAGTTTCATCGCTCGCTTCAGCCACTTGCGGGTCTCGAGATGCTCCGCCGCATTCCCGCGTCCGAGATGGGTCATGCCGCGATGCAGACTCTCCCAGGCGCCGAGGTCGCGATCGGGCTTCGACAGGGCGCGGCGGCGTTCGGCTCCCGTGAGTGAGGGGATGAGCACGGCGGAGATCGAGTTCGTGAGCTCGTCCTGCATCTCGAACAAGTCATGCATGTCACGATCGTATTTCTCGGCCCAGATATGATGGCCCGTTGCACCTTCGATCAGCTGGACGTTCACGCGGACTCTCTGCGCGGATCGGCGGACGCTGCCCTCGACGATGTAGCGCGCGCCGAGCTCTTCGCTCACGTCGCTCACGTTGAACGATCGACCCTTGTAGGAGAAAGCGGAGTTCCGGGCGATGACCGTGAACCAGCTCGAGGCGGCGAGGGCGGTCGTCAGGTCTTCGACGAGTCCGTCGGCGAGGAATTCCTGATCGGGATCCGAGCTCATGTTGTCGAAGGGAAGGATTGCGATGGCCGGGCGGCCGAAGGAGCTCTCGACGGCGCTCTTGGGAGACGCCTGCGTCGGCTCCTTCGTCGCGATCTCGACGCGATGCACGCCGACCGGGTGCTCCACGTTCTTGACTTCGTACTCGCCGAGGAATTGCAGGGTGAGATCGGAGCGCGTGGCGAGATGGATCTGGGCGGCGCTGCTGATGCAGACGGCGCCCGGATCGCCGACGGTCATGACGCGCGCAGCGAGATTGACGGCGTCGCCATAGAGTCGCTGATCTTCGTCCTCGAGAATGTCACCGACATGAATGCCGATGCGGAGCTGGAGCGCGTGTGCGTCGTCCTCCTGGCTCGTGGCCAGGCGACGTGTGGCGTCCATCGCGAACCCCGTCGCGTTCACGACGCTCGCGAACTCGGCCATGAAGTTGTCGCCGACCGCGTCGACGATGCGGCCATCGTGTTCCTTGGCGAGGGCATGCGCCGACTCGCGAAGAGCGCGGACCCGGTCGATCGTGCCGCGCTCATCTCGCGACGTGTGCTTCGTATAGTCGACGACGTCGGCACACAGGATGGCCGCGAGCCGTCGTCGCGTGCTGGATTCATTCACTCTGTCGGACATCTTCCATCATCAGGGTATCGGACCGAGGCGCCTCAACTTCCATCGCCACAGAGCCTCCGACGCTCGTCGTCGCAACCATGAAAGTCTCTCGGCCGTGTACGGACCGATCGCGCTCGCCACTTCTCGCGTCTTCAGGATACCGTGGATCTGCTGGATCTTCGTCGCGTCGTCGGGGTCGCGATCCGCGATGAGCGGAGGCAGGGCTTCGAGCGTCGCGACGATTCCCTTCAGCAGGTCGACCTGCTTTCCGAGCGTGAACGGGAAGAGCCCGCGCAATGCATCGGCCCGCACATGCCCACTGCCGTTCGTCCAGAACGTGTCCCATGTCGAATCCAGATAGTGGGGTTCGATCTCCACCTCGTACCCATCGCAGCGGATCCAGAGATAGTCCCAGGCGAAGGGGTGGAACTCGAAGGGGAAGCCCTTGACCCATTGCCAGAGCGTTTCCTTGGGGCCCGGCCAGATCGTCTTCTCGTTCGCCACGATCGGCATCTGGATGCGGATCCAGTCGAAGGTGGGGAAGATCGGCGGAAGGACGGGTTTGCTCTCGTCGTTGCTCGCGGAATCGGTGGTGTTCATTGTGCTCTCCAGACTGCTCGATTGTCCTCATCTTGGCATGGAACCCACTTTTTACTTTCCATTGAATGTCCAAATCGTGCGTCGAATCGGAGTTGCCTGTTACAGTTCGCCCCCGCCGTGCTTCCATGCCTGTCTCGGTCTGGGAGAGCGCCGAGGCGCCTGGAGCGCCCCACCGAAGGACAGCGACGTGCCCGATCATTCCGACTATCCCGAGAAGACCTGCACCCTCGATCGCCTGGTGCGTCAGAAGAAACTCGTCGATGCGACGCTTTCGGGTCAGAAGACCGAGCAGCGTCGGGACGGCGTCTATGGCTACCCCGGCGAGAGATTCGAACTCGACGGGCGTTATTTCGAGATCGTGTCACTCACGCACGATCGCCTGGGCGACATGACCGACGAAGAAGCGCGCGCCGAAGGCTTTCCGGATCTCGAGTCCTATCGGGCGCTCATCATCCGCATGCATCGCGGCATGGAATGGGACCCGGAGCATCTCGTCTGGGTGCATCGCTTTCGGGAAGTGGGCTCGTCTCCGACCGCATCCGAATGAAGAGCCCGTCCCGCTCTGCCTGCGGCACGAACGACTCGGATCGTCCGGCTTCGATTCGCGCTTCTCTCAAGCGCACGACGTCTTCCGCGTAGAACTCTGCAAGCGCGCGCAGTTCCGTCTGAACCTCGTCTGCCGCCCGCCGTGCCTCTCGGCGTTCGAGGAGATGCATCGACAGTTCTGCGAGGAGCGAATCGTCCTCCCCGTCGAGAAAACGACTCGTCATCTCGCGCATCTCTTCTGGGACTCGCCGGAACGCGACCAGTCGCGAGCCCTTTCGTCGGGGCGCGTCGGGCAGTCGGCTCCTGGGCTCAACGTGGCCGAGCCGACCGAAGAGCCCGACCAGCGATTCGAACGCATCGCGGGCGCGCCATCTCGGCCGGAACGTCCCATGCCAACGCAACTCGAGCGCGTCGAAGAGTTCCGGTGCACTCGTGAAGCAGAGGACGATCCGCCCTTCAAACAGCCCCGTCCCGATCGCCGGGTAGAGGAATTCGAACGCACCGTCGACGTTATAACGCGGCCGAAGTTCGCGGATCAGCTGATTTTCGACGAGGAGCGCATCGGTCTCCGACGCCTGCGGACGGATCTCGACCGCATGTGCGTCGCGGACGATCTCGCGCATCTTGCGATGGGCCTTGCGACGGCTGGCGTTGCGGTAGTTCGAGAGGCGGCGGCGGAGGTTCTTCGCCTTGCCCGCGTAGAGGACCTCGCCCGCTTCGTCCTTGAAGAGGTAGACCCCGGGCGTCTGCGGTAACTCGCGAAGGAAGTCGGCACCGAATTTTCGATCGAATCGCTTCACGCTGGCGCGCCCCCCGACGTCCATGACTCGAAGGCTACGCGATCGCCCTCTACTTCGCGAGCATCTGCGCCTCGCGGAAGACCCGGAGGAAGTTTCCGCCCCAGATGTTCTCGACGTCTTCGGCGGAATAGCCTCGAGCGAGCAAGGCCTTCGTGACGTTTGGTGCATCGCTCGCGTCCTCGTAGCCGGCGAACCCGCTGCCATGATTGAAGTCGGTCCCGATGCCCACGTGTTCGGTGCCGAGGCGCTCGGCGATGTAGTCGATGTGGTCGATCATCTCTTCGATTCCGATGTCGCCGAGCAGGCCACTCACTTCCGTGATGAATGCCCTCTGGACCTCGGAGTCCTTGATCTCCCAGTACAGTTCGAAGGGGTAGTAGTAGTCCTCGCGAATGCCTGCGGTCCGGCGCGCGGCGCGGATCTTCTCGATCAGGACTGCGTCGGTCGAGTCGAAGAGGTAGGCCCTGAATGGCGCG
>Ga0315338_1002389_pt1 | contig 18776 bp, 15 predicted proteins | sample ASW8metaG_FD_204518 | JGI IMG/M metagenome (GOLD analysis project Ga0315338, IMG submission 204518) | Ammonia-oxidizing marine archaeal communities from Monterey Bay, California, United States - ASW #8 | ecosystem: Environmental > Aquatic > Marine > Coastal | place: USA: California | collected... | reverse complement strand
GTCGGGATTTGCTTCGAGCATCGAAGCTGCCGCGTCCTTCGCAGCTTGCACGACTTCTTCGGTCGCGTTCCACACCGCGGAACCGCCGACCTGGAGCGATCGGGAACCACCTGTTCCGCCTCCCCTGGCGACTTCATCGGTGTCGCCGTGACGCACGTCGATCATCTCGAGCGGAATACCGGTGAGCTCCGACGCGAGTTGGGCGAATGCGGTGTGGTGGCCCTGACCATGCGACGACGATCCCGTGAGTACGACCGCTGACCCATCTGGCCGGACCTCCATGCTCCCGAACTCCGAAGCGGTGACCGGGTTGGTGATCTCGACATAGGTCGACCAACCAAGTCCGAGGAGCGGCTCGTCATTCGTCGAACGACGACGATCCTGCTCCGCCCGGAGAGACTCGTAGTCGACAGCACCAAGAACCTGATCCAGGGCCGCCTCATAGTCGCCTGTGTCCATGTCGGCCCCGGTTGGAGTGACGAACGGAAACTCGTCAGGCTGAATGAAGTTGCGACGACGCACCTCTGCTGGATCGAGCTCGACCTCAGCGGCGAACGCATCGATCATGCGCTCGATGGCCGCTGTTGCCTCTGGCCGACCTGCACCGCGATATGCACCGATGGGGACGGTGTTCGTCACCGTCGATACGGCTGAGACTTCGACGTTGGCGATCTTGTAGACGCCGGTGGCCATCATGCGCGCAAACATCGGAAGCACAGACCCGACAGCCGGGTATGCACCACCATCTTGAACGACGTGGAGTTTGTACGCCGAGATGATGCCGTCGGCGGAGCCTCCGATGGTGGCCTCGAACTCGCACGCCCTACCGTGGACGAGGCCGACCATGCTCTCCGAGCGCGTCTCGATCCATCGCATTGGCTTGCCGGTTTCCTTGGCCAGCAGTGCCACGACGACGTCTTCGGGGTAGCCGCCGTTCTTGGCGCCAAATCCGCCACCTACGTCTGGGGTGATGACTCGAACGTCCTCCGTCGCGACACCCAGTGCCGCGACCAGCTCGTCCCGCGTTCGGTGAGGAAACTGCGTGGACGACCACTGGGTGAGACGGTCGTTGCCGCTCTCGTCGGCCTCCCATCGACCGTACGCCGCCCGTGGTTCGAGCGGGCACGGCGCAAGGCGCTGGTTACGAAACGCCAGCGACGTCATGACTTCGCAGCCGTCGAACAGCGAATCGTTCGGCTCGATCGGCAACGCGAAGTCGATGTTGGTGCCCGCCTCCGGAAACAAGAGCACCTCGTCGCGAATCGCATCGCGGAGCTGGACGACAGCATCGAGTGGCTCGTAGTCGATGAAGACGAGTTCGGCTGCGTCGACGCCGGCTCGCTGCGAGTCCGACACGATGGCGACAATCGGTTCTCCGACGTAGCGGACCCTGTCCGACGCCAGCCACGTACGCAACATCTGCTGATTCAGCATCGGCATCGAGGGCGGACGGCCCTCCATCCCGAGATCGGCAGCCGTGTAAACGCCGACAACTCCCTGCGCTGCGGCGGCATCGACCATGTCGATTCCGGTGATCAGAGCGTGCGCCATGATCGAACGAACGAAGGTGACATGAAGCGCATCGGCAGCTGCGATGTCGTCGACGTACTTCCCGCCAACAGTCAGAAGGTCGGGGTCCTCGACTCGGACAACGCGCGTGCCAAGCATGCTCATCAGGTGCACTCCAGGTGTTGCAGGGGGACCGCTCAGCCTAGTGACCAGTAGCTTTCAGGAAGAATGGCGCAGCGCAACCGCTGGGCTTCGACAGAGGAGTATCGCTGGTGACGAACCCAGCTCGATCGCATTCGGAGCTCGGCTGGGTCGGGCAAGATCGAAACGCGGCGGACGTGGTCGCCCTCCGCGACGATCTGAGCCTCAACGGCGGTATCCGTGATCTCGAAGTCCTCGAGCATGACGAAATCGATCGGGCCGTGAAGCTGTTCCGCAGGGACGGATTCGTCGTGGTGCGAGATGTTCTCACCGAAGATCAGACCACCTTTCTCCGCGACGGAGTGGCCGAGGTCGTCGACGAGATCGTTGCCGCTGATGGTGAACGCGCCGGCAACCGAGGGTGGCATCGGTACTCGTTCGGTGGGTCGAGCCTGACGCGGAGCATGCTGCACCGGGCCGAGTGGCAAATGCTCATCGACGTTCCGAGGGTGACCGCGATCGTGAACGCGATCTTCGGATCAGCCGACTACATGGTGCGTGCAGGGAGCGGCGACTTTTGCCTTCCTGGCGCCGTGGCGTATCAGCGTCTGCACTCCGACATGGGCGATCGGGTCGACGCCGAGACGACACCTTTCAGCTCATTCAGCGACCCTCGCGGCCACATCACCGCCAGAGATCTTCCGTGCCCGTATCTCTGCGTGAACTTCCTCCCAACGGACCAGACACGACTCAACGGACCGACTCGCCAAATCCCGGGAACACAACACTCGCTGGCACCGATTCCAAAGCTGGCCGAAGAACCAGCATGGATGCGCCTGAGCACTGTGTGTCCCGCGCCCGCCGGATCAGTTCAGATTCGAGACGTGCGCGCATGGCACGGCGGTACTCCGAACCTCTCGGACGACCTGAGGGCGATACCGAATATTGAGTACTACGCCCCATGGTTCCGAGAGCCGGTTCTGCCTTCGATCTCCTACGCCGACCATCGGCGACTCTCCGAGCACGGCCAACGTCTCACACGATTCATCACCCTCGATTCGTCCGAGGAGTTGCAAACCGGTTACTCCGTCACCCCGTTACCGAGCAGGAGCGCCTAGCGGGCAGGAATCACCACGCGTAGGCCTCCGGCGCGGGACCAGGTCCTGGGAAGATTTCGTCGAGCCTGGCGAGCACATCTGGTTCGAGTTCGAGGCCGACGACCTCGAGCGTGCTCTCCAGCTGCGTCACCGTACGCGGACCAATGACAGGAGCCGTGACTATCGGTTGATGCAGCAGCCACGCGAGCGCGACCTGACTCGGCTCTCGGCCGATGTCAGCGCACAAGCGTTCCCAGTCTTCGATCTGTGGCCGGAGCCGTGCCACCGTTTGCTGTAGGTCATCTGCCGCGCGACGACCGCCTCGTTGGTCGCTGCTCAGAACACCTCCGAGCAGGCCTCTGGCCAGCGGGCTCCATGGCAACACACCAAGCCCGTACGCCTCGCAGGCAGGGAGCACCTCGAGCTCGATGCTGCGTTGGGTCAGGTTGTACAAGCTCTGCTCGGAAACCAGACCGAGGAAGTGGCGATTGCTCGCCGCCTCGTTCGCTCGCGCAATCGACCATCCCGGAAAGTTGCTCGACCCGATGTAGAGGACCTTGCCCTGGGAGACAAGGGTCTCCATCGCCTGCCAGATCTCGTCCCAGGGGGCAGACCTGTCGATGTGATGCATCTGGTAAAGGTCGATGTGGTCGGTTTGCAGCCGCCGCAGGCTCGCCTCGCAGCCACGGATGATGTGCCGGGCCGACAGACCGCTGTCGTTCGGAGCCGGCGACATCGGTTCGTGCACTTTGGTGGCAAGAACGGTGCTTTCGCGGCGATCGCCATCCTCGGCCAGCCAGCGCCCGATGATCGATTCGGTCGTGCCGACGCCGAGGTGCCCGCCGTACTGGTCGGCGGTGTCGATGAAGTTGATGCCAGCATCGACTGCTCGGCTGAGAATGGCGTGCGAATCGGGTTCGCTCGTGTTCGGGCCGAGATTCATCGTGCCGAGGCACAGCTCACTGACCTCGAGGGCAGTTCGGCCAAGCCGTCGGTATCGCACGTGGTGCCTCAATCGGTCGTCGGGAGAACTGAGGCCGGAGCCTACGTTGACCGGCTCAACCCGATGCCAATCAGCGGCGCTCCGCTTCGTACAGAACTCCGCCCACGACGGTTCCCCAGACGCCGATGTTCTTGAGATCGATCGGGTCGACCGCGTAGGGATCGTCATCGAGCACGGCAAAATCGGCGAGCTTGCCGGCTTCGATGCTGCCGACCTCGTGGTCGACCTTCATCTGGAACGCGGAGCCGATCGTGAGCGCGTGTAGTGCTTCGGCGACCGAAATCTGTTCGTGCTCGCCGATCGTGTCGCCGGTGGCGGTGCGCCGATTGACCGCGCACCACGCGACGTGAAGTGCCCCGAGAGGCGTCACTGACGAATCGGAGTGCATCGAGATCGAGACACCCTCGGCGAGGGCTGTCGCACACGCATCCATCCCACGGGCTCGCTCGAGGCCGACGGTGTGATCGCGGTGTTGGTCACCCCAGAAGAAGAGGTGGTTGCTGAAGATGTTGGCGCACATGCCAAGCGCGGCCATCCGCCGATACTGCGAGCGCTTCGTCAGCTGGCAGTGCTGGACTGTGTGCCGATGATCCCATCGGGGGTGACGTTCGAGCACCTCCTCGACGGCATCGATGTACGCCTCTGTCGCCTGGTCGCCATTGCAATGACAGTGCACGGTCAAGCCAGCGCGGTGATAGGCCAACAGAAGATCGGCGACCTGATCGGGTGCGGTGAGCCAGAGTCCGTTCTCGGGGCTGTTCGGTGGAGGATCGAAGTAGAAGGGCCAGCTCAGCCGGGCCGTGAAGCCTTGGATAGAACCGTCGAGGATCAGCTTGACGATGCCCATTCTCAGCTTGTTCGTGTACTCGGCTCTGAGTGCGGCCGTGCGGGTCGCGTGCTCGGCCGGATCGCCGATCTCGCCATAGAACGCTGATGCCGTGAGCATCACCCTGCAAGGGAACTCGTCGTCTTCGACGGCAGCCTCCCAGATGTCGACCGTCTCCTGGTCGAGCGCGCCTGTGCCGAGATCGGCGACCATCGTCGTACCGGTGTTTCTTGCTTCGAAGCCATAGTTCCAGATCGCCTCTGGAGCGGTTCTGGCTTTCGCGTACGCGTCCCACGCCTCGGTTGCGAGCGCCATTCCCGATGGTTCCTGTAGCTCGCCGTTCGGTTCGCCCGCTTTGTCCTTGGCGACACCTGGGGTGGTGCTGTCGGCCGAGATGCCCTCTTGCTCGAGCAATGCCGAGTTGACAGTGGCGAGGTGATGACTGATGTGGTGGACGAAGATCGGCCTGGTGAGAGACACCTCGTCGAGGTGCTTCGCATACATTCGCTCGCCCTCGAAGTACAGCGGATCGAGCCCCCAGGCAAAGAGCAGGTCGTCAGCTGCCGCACCGCTCGCCGTCATCTCTTCGTCGAGCTCTTTCAGTCGATGAACAACCTCAGGAATCGACTTGCACCCTTTCCAGATCAGTCCGTCGGGTGCCGTCCGATCAAAGTAGCCAACGTACGGAGCCAGCCAGTCCGCTCCGGTTGACGAGTGGCTGTGCACCTCGATGAATCCTGGAAGAAGCACTTTGTCAGCGAACTGGTCGTCGAGCGTGAACTCACCCCAGCCAGCCAGCTCGTCGACTGTTCCGACGCCAAGCACCCGACCATCGCACACGGCCACTGCCGGCCCTTCCGGATTGGCCGGATTCATCGTGACGATGCGGCGAGCGGTGAAGATCGTGATGTCGCTCATCGATGAACGACCCTACGCCGTTGCGGCGTCGGCCGCCTGCTGGATCACGTTCGCTCGAGGACGAGTACCGACCAACCACCGTCAACTCGTCTGTCGACCTCGACCAGAGGACGCAGGAACCCTGTCACCTGAGCGCATTGAGACGGCGTGATCCCGCTCAGAGCGAGCCACCCACCGACAGCCACCTTGGCGATGAGCTGGTCCGCAAGTTCGACGATTCCGGCCCTCGCGATGTTGGCCACCACGACGTCGAAGGTGGTGTCGATCGTCTCGAGCGGCGCGTCGGTGGCCTCGAGCCGGTCGTGCACTCCATTGATTGACGCGTTCCGTATCGTGCCAGCGACCGCATCGGCCATCAGGTCGACACCGACAGCGTGACTTGCTCCGAGCTCGAGCGCGCAGAGTGCCAGGACACCACTGCCGCAGCCCACGTCGAGCACCCGTTCGCCGCCGCGAATTCGATCGACCAGCTCTTCGACGACGAGGCGCGTCGTCGGATGTTGCCCGTTGCCGAAGCCGCCGGGTCCGAGCTCGATGAGGCCTGGAAGACTTGCCCGGTCGTGGGCCGACCAGGCGGGGCATATCGTGACCCGGTCGCGAAACGTCAGCGGCCGCGTGTTCTCGAACCATCTGTCGCGGGCAGCGCCTTTGCGTGGCCGCGACGTTGCGAGCAAACCCTCGGCTCGCAGCGCCGTGGCCAGTGGCTCCACAGCCCATTCGTCGGCGAGCTCAGCGGTGACGACAGAGCGGTCGGACGACAGCGTCAGGACATCGATCGATGACGCACCGCCAGCTTCGAGACGCGCACGGACAGCGGCCTCGTTGTCGGCGTTCGTCGCCACAGCGATCATCAGGGAGTCGACTGAAGCCAGAGATGTTCGAAATTCGTCGCCAACCACCGGGTGAGCGCTGAGTTGACATCCCTCGGCCGTTCTTGGGCCATCCAATGGCCCGAATAGACGACAGATTCGGTGAGATCGCGGCATGCGGCACGCATCGGAACGCCGAGATCGGACGTGATCGAATCGCAGACGTAGTCGTACTGAGCACCGATGAACAGCGCAGGCATGTCAAGCACGCCTGCGTTCAGCGCTCTCGCTCCGTACTCGGCGTTGGCTTCGTGGTTCATGTAGTACGAGTCGGGCCCGAAGAACCCGTTCCGTTCGAGATGGCCCGCGTACTCAGCCACTTCTTCTTCAGTGACAACGTCGCCATCACGAGGGACATCGGGCGCTTCACCGCCCGCGCCGAACCAACCCCCGTTGATTCGGGTCATCGACGTGCCAGCTGGCAGACCGAAGCCGGCAGGGTCACCTTTTCGGAAGAGAAGTTTGATCGTGTTGTACGCGTCGGCGTCAAAGGCCTTCGTGGCGTCCTCGAAGTTCTCCTCGTAAAACCGCATGTACTCCCATTGGCCCGCGGGGTAGCTGTCGGCGGGATACCGCTCGCGGTTCACGAGATCGATCACCGGGTCAAGCCCGAGGTCGAGCGTCCGATACGGGACGCAGAGGCTCGCGACCCCATGACAGCGGTCCGGGTGATGACTTGCGATCGACCAGACAACAGGACTCCCCCAGTCGTGCCCGACCCAAATGGCCTTCTCGATTCCGAGCGCCTCAGCTAGGCCGAGCATGTCGGAAACCACGTGTTCGAGCGCGTAGTCGGAGTGCTGCCGGTAAACGGTCGATTCGCCGTATCCGCGCAGATCGGGCGCAATGCACCTGAACCCGAGCGCCCCGAGGGCAGCGAGTTGATGCCGCCAACTCAGGCTCAGCTCAGGCCACCCATGGACGAACACGATCGGCGTGCCCGACTGAGGTCCGCTCGCCCTGAAGTGGGTGGTGTGGCCTTTGCTCTCGATTACACCTTCAGTCACCGAACCAGCGTCCATGATCATCCTGACGTCGTGTCCGCCGAGTCTTCATGCGCGAACAAGACAGTGCAAGGCGCAGCCGGGTCGACTGTCACACCCGAGAACTAACTTGGCACCATGACCACACCCCTCTCGCCGAACGGCGAGGTGGCATCGACGTTCGCGGCCTTTCCCGACAACGTCCGAGCCGAGCTCCTCGCCCTTCGACAGCTGATCATCGAAACGGCGGACGACACGGCCGACGTCGGACGCATCGAAGAAACGTTGAAGTGGGGCCAACCGAGCTATCTCACATCCGAGACCCGCAGCGGCAGCACAATTCGCATCGCACCAACTGCCCAGAAATCGACCCATGACTATGCGATGTTCTTCATCTGCCACACGACGTTGGTCGACGATTTCAAGAGGCTGTTCGGCGACGTGTTCACCTACGACGGTCAGCGGGCGCTGCTGTTCAGCATCGGCGACGTTCTCCCCGAGAATGAACTGAGACAGTGCATATCGATGGCGCTCACCTACCACCACTCAAGAGCCTGATCGGCTGGATGCACTCATGACTCACACGACAGTTCAGAACAGCGACATCTCCCTCGCTGCTTCCGTGCACGGCGATGCTGCCGCGCCACCAGTGCTGCTTCTACACGGCCTGTCGAGTTCGCGCGACACATGGGATGAGGCTGTGCTTCGCCTCGCTGACAAGTTCCAGATGTGGACCATCGACCTTCGCGGCCACGGTCACTCCGAGCACTCGGACAGTTATGTACTCGGCGACTACGTCACCGATGCCGCGGCTGCGCTCGACGTCATCGGCCGTCCGACAATCGTTGTCGGACACTCACTCGGCGCGGTGATCGCCGGGGCACTCGGCCAGGCTTCGCACCCGCTCGTTCGAGCCGTCTTCCTCGAGGATCCGCCCTGGTACATGGGCGAACGTTCCGAGTGGGAGAAGGGCATCTTCAGGACGGTCTTTCCCATCCTTCGCGACCAGCAGATCGAGATGCAGGAGCGGTCAGCGCCGCTCACCGAGTGGATCGATGTTTCTACCTCAGCTCCATCCCCGAAGGGCGGCGTCTTCGCCGACCATGTGTCTTCGCGACACGTCATGGCCACCGCCTCGGCGCGAATGCGCCACGATCCCCTGGCCTGGGACGCGGCGATCAACCACGACGTATTCGCTGAACTCGTGGCCGACGATCCGATCGCGGTTCCGCTGAAGCTCGTCCGAGCCGACCCGACGCTCGGCCCGGCATTCATGGCCGAACACGTCGATCGGTTCCTCGCATCGAACCCACACGCCGACATCGTCGAGTACGGCGGCGCTCCCCACGGGATCCACGCCTCAAACGAGCACGCGGAACGCTTCCTCGACGACCTCGCCAGCTTCCTCACCGAACCTTGAGATCGCTGATCGTCACCCTGTGCGCGGTTGCCCTGATCGCTGCAGCATGTTCCGGTGGGTCCAAAACGACGAGCCCACCGACCTCGATCTCGGCCGACCGGCGTGTCGTCACAACAGCACCGACAACGAGCCCGGTCACGACGGCGGTCACCACAACGTCGGCCATCGAAACTGATACGGATCCGACGGCTGACCTCGTGCTTCGCAACGGCCACATCGTCACGGTTGACGGGACCTTCTCGATCGCCGAGGCAGTTGCTGTCACCGACGGAGTCATCATCGCCGTCGGAACAGACGCAGCCGTGAGCAAGGCGATCGGACCAGACACGATCGACGTCGACCTCGCAGGGCGAACCGTCATGCCTGGCATCGTCGATCCGCACACCCACCACATGCAGGTCGTTGCTCCCGATCAGGCCGCAATGCTCGCCGCCCAGTCCTACATGCTGTCGGTCGGCACCACCACCAGCGGCGCGCCGTCGGTTCGACCCGACCATCTCGAAGCATTCGAAGCACTGAACGAACGAGGCTTGCTTACCCAGAGGATCCACCTCTACCTCAACTACAACGGCGTCTGCGGCGCGCGCGAAGACATCGACTTCTTCCAGGATCGGGGGTTCGGCCAAGACCCACAACTTCGTCTTGCCATCGCTGGCGTCAAACTGTTCGCCGACGGAGGAACCTGCAACGGATTCGCGATCTCAGAAGCGTTCCTCGATTCGACGCCTGATGGATTGAAAGACCGCGGTTTCATCGGCAACGGTGACCTCTACGTTCGCGCCGCCGAAGTCAGTCGTGTCGTTCGTGCTGTTGATGCTGCTGGAGGCATCACCGTCGTTCACGCCATTGGCGACGTCGCGATATCGGAGGCATTGGCGGGTCTTGCCGAGGCATACGAGACGCAGCCATTCCGCCAACACCAGCGCATCGATCACAACAGCTTCAGCTCTCTGCTGAGCGACGAAGACCTCTCGATCTATGGGACCGTCGACATGACGCCGGTCGTGTTTCCCCAGCCGTTTGCGAACGGATGCTCGGCCGACACAGCCGATGTGTGGCAGTCGATTTTGCCGCCGAGATTCTTCGACTCACTCGAGGGAACCGCACGGCTACGAGCATCGAACCCTGGCATGAAGATCTCCTGGCACGGCGATGCGCCATCGCTGCCGGGAGACCCGTTCCATCTCATGTTCACGCTCGTGACCGGCGGCGCCGTCGATCTCGACACCGGGGCGACATGCTTTCCCGAAGCATGGAGCGGCTGGCACGCGGTGGATGTCGCGGAAGCGGTCCGGATGATGACCATCAACGCCGCTGCCGCTATGGGTATCGATGAAGATGTCGGATCGATTGAAGTCGGAAAGGTGGCCGACATGATCGTGCTGGCGAACGACATCCTCGGCCCAGACGCCGCGACTGCAATCGCGTTCAACGAAGTGACGGCCACGCTGATCGACGGCGTCACGCAGTACTGCTCGGGCCAGATCTGCTCCGACCTGCTGCGTTCAGTCGACGACGCCCCGACCGGCGAATGTGTTGCAGCTCCAGACGGAATCGAGGACTGGTGGCCAGGCGAACATGGCGGCGAGGACGTGGTCGGCGACAACAGAGCCGAGCTTCTCGGCGCGACGCGGGTTGTGCCCGGATTTGTCGGCAACGCACTCCGGCTCGATCGAAGCTCGGTCGCGTTGATGAGCCAGCCACGGCTTGGCGATGGTTTCACCATCGAGGGTTGGATCAATCTTGACGCATCGGCCTTCGACGAGTGGCAGACGATCTTCAACAACAATCAGGTCTTCATCCGCAAGAACGCGCCGGCCGAGGGTGGCGGATTCGCCGTGTTCGTCAAGCTCGCAGATGGGACCGTCGAGCCACGCGCCCAATCATTTTCGTCAACACAACCAGAGACATGGACCCACATCGCAGCTCGATGGGACACCGAGACTTTGACCCTCTACATCGACGGCGAGCCGTCGGGTTCAGCGGTTCGCTCAGGGACACTGATCGCCAACGCAGTTGGACCCCGAATCGGCAGCGGCGAGCAAGAAGAGGTCGACGGCCAAGAATTCTCCGGTGTCATCGACGAACTCACGGTCTACAGCCGAGCGCTCGAAGCCGGAGAGGTCGCGGCAATCCACGCTGCCGGCACATCAGGAAAGTGCACGCCGTAACAAAGACGTCGGCATCTGCGCGCCCCACCCACTCGAACGCGCTCAGTCCCACAGGGTTGGGCTGTACTCGACGGGCTTCGGGGCCGCGTGGTCGCTCACCGGACCACACAACCGCTCGAGTAGTGGACCCCACGCGAACGACTCTGTGATCTCCGACGCCCTGATCTCGACTAGCCGCTCGGCGTCGACGTACTGCGGGATGATCAAGTCGAGGATCTTCTCGATCTCGTTGCGGAACCGTTCGTTCGTACTCCGAACCCCATCGGCCTTCAACGGGGTATCTGGCCGAAGCCGCACGAACAGGTCGTAGGTTCCGCACCAGTTGCGGACCAGAGGTCGGACATCGAAGGGATCTTCACCGCCGGTGGCCCGCATGAAATAGGCGAAGTTGTCGATGACTGCCCGGTCGAGGACCAACACATCGGCCTGCGTGCGCAGCTCGAGCTCCTGGCGGATTTGGGCCATGATCGCCCAGAGCTGGGCTTCAGGCGTTGCACCCTCATTCAAGCCAAGCGGGCTGAAACGGACGACCTCACGTCCGACCTCGACGCTGCGACCGCTCCTGCCGACCGCACCCGCGAACGAATGCACCGCGTTGGTCTTGCGAACCGAGTGCGAGCCGATGAAGGCAATCTTTCTGGCAGACGACATCACGCCGGAACCTAGCGCCAACTCAACTGGCCGTCAGGACCAGACCAGTGCTCCCCTACAGTCGGGACGCATGTCAACAGATGGAGTTGAGCGATTCGAGGCGTTCACTGACCCCGTCGATGGCACACGTTGGCGCATCGACATCGGATTCACCGAATCGAACTGGCAGTGCCTCTGGGGCAATGGATGCCAGGGCATCCTCGAACGCCCAGCTCCCGAACTGGCCCAAGGGTGCTGCAGCGAAGGCGCACACCTCCTCGGCGAGGATGAGGCCAAGTTGATCGGCGCACTCGGGATGATGCTCGACCCAGCGCACTTCGAGAACCACGACGAGGCGGCCAAGAACGGTGTGTTGCGCGACGCGCCAGACAACCCCAACGGCGGCCAGGCCACCAGAGTCGTCAACGACGCGTGCATCTTCCACAACCGCCCCGGTTTCAGCGGCGGCGAAGGATGCGCTTTGTACATCGCTGCGCTCGACGAAGACGAGTCACCGAACGATTGGCGCCCAACCATCTGCTGGCAGGTTCCCGTCCGCGTCGACACCGCTGACGACGGCACCAAGACGCTTCGTCGCTGGCGCCGCTCCGACTGGGGAGAAGACGGAGAAGCCCTCGCCTGGTGCTGCACAGAGCACGCTCACGACGGCGACCTCCCCGACGCCTACGTCGGAGAGGTCGCGGTTGCGGTGAGCCTCAGAGCAGAGCTCGAGGGCATCGTTGGCCCCGAGATCGCGCAGGCACTCGAGGATCGCGCGACACCCGAATCCTCGTGACAGTCAGCGCGACCTGAGGGTGTCGACCCCAGGACCCTCGAGCGTTTCGTAGGCGTCGACACGCCCGCTGATCGCTCGGACGAGGTCGATGCCAGGACCCGCGATCTCTGGACCCTCACCGATCGACCAGTCACCGTCGGTAGCCCTGAACGACAGACCGTCGGTGCGGCGCTTGCCGTCGATTGGTGCCTTCGTCTTGGAGTACATCTCGGCCAGAGGACCAAGTCGCTCAGCGGGGTGTTCGCCGCGCCGGCCGAGTGCACGGCGAATGTCTTCGCCGTGCACGGTGTACTCGCCGAGCATCACGTACTTCGGGCCAGGCGACGGCTTGGTGCGAGCGAGCGTCGCCTCGAATCCAGCGATCATCTGGTCAGTGCTCTTCATGTACTTCGCCAGATCGGTGTTGACGAACTTGTCGAAGTTGCCGCGAGCCTTGAGCATTCCGAGCGCGAAGTTCGGGAACGACTGGTTGCCGAGCGCAGTGGTGTGAGCAACGAGGTGCTTCACCGTCCAAGGATCGCAGCAGGTCATCGTCGCCATGTCGGCGTCGGTGAGACCCTTGAGGTCTTCGAACAGTTCGTCGCGTGCCTGGAAAGCCATGGCAGAAACGTCGGCCATCACGGCCTCCTCTTGTTGTTGGTGTCGATCGTACGACGAATGGGAGTTCCGCCTTTCGACAACATTCTCACGAATCTGGCAGACGTGGCGAGAACCAGCCGGTTGACACGGGTGCAGCGCTGGACTCCGACGACGATCGCTTGCGGAGGACGGCGCTGCTGAGAAAGCGTACGCTGCGATCGCCAACGTACGTTGGCGACACGTCACACACTGGCGAGGGCCGTGGCCGAACACAACGACACCACTTCCGGACGCGTGAGTGCGACGGATTCCGTCAATCGCGAGATCTTCTCGATTCACCGAAACTTCATCGGCGGCCTCGTCTTTTTCGGCGACATCGTCGTCGCGGTTGGCGCACCGGTCGCACTGTGGAACTACGGCTCTCGACCCGCGTTGATCTCGTGGGCGGTGCTGATCATCATCACGTCCTATGCGTGGGAACTCATACAACGCCGATACCCGGAGATGAGCAAAGACAACGAGCGGCTTCGCGATCGGTGGGGCTGGTTGTCGAGCCTCACGTGGGCCGCGCTCCCCTGGCTCATGATCGACACCATCGACGACGGCATGGTGGCATGGGTCCTGGTGTTCGTCATCACGTTCGCCATCGGCACCGACCTCTTGTTCCTCAGCCAAACCGACGCGCCATCGCTCGACGTGATGGTGCTCGTCTACGGCGGGAGCTACGTCGCTGCGTTCGCAATAGAACTCCAGCTCTTGCCGATCGGCGCAGTCATCATCGCTGGTTCGAGTTTCATCGTCGCCAGCGCCGCATGGTCGCAAGTGGCCTCGGAGTTGGTGGACAAGAGGGTTGAAAGCGAAGAACGCAGGAGAACTGACGATCTGACGGGTCTCGCGACTCGAACTGCCGCCACGGAGGCGGTCAACCGGCTTCTCGCGGAGGGGGCAGCTCAGATTCATTGTGCGTTCGTGGACATCGACGACTTCAAGCACCTCAACGACAATCACGGATATGCCGTTGGCGATGCGGTGTTGAAGGCGGTGGGCCAGCTGTTACGCGACCACGTCGCCGATGGATGGACGGTTGCCAGATTCGGCGGCGACGAGTTCGTTGCCGTCGGCGCCGAACCGGTGGACTTCCACCAGCTGATCGAGGCCGAGATACGACTTCCGGAGAACGGTGATCTCACGATCTCCCAGTCACTCAGCATCGGACTGTCCACGGCCGATGGTGGTCGAGCCTCGGTCAATGATCTGTTCCGCGAAGCAGCGTCAGCTCTTCGGTTCGCCAAGAGGTTGGGTAAGCACCAGGTACTCGAGATGACAGACGAGCTGCGGCTGCTCGAAGCCTCCAACGTGAGTATCGGGGGACGTGCGGGCGCAGCACTCGAGGCTGGCGAAATCGTCCCATGGGCACAAACGATCGTCGATCTCGAAACAGAAGAGCCCGTCGGTCTCGAGTTGTTGGCGAGGTGGGAGCAGCCGGACAGTTCGATGATCCCGCCAGAGGTGTTCGTGCCCATCATCGAGAACCAGGGCCGCGGACCAACGCTCGGTCTCCAGATGATCAATCATGCGATCGAGGCACTCGCCAGCCCGAGCCTGCGGCACCGGTCGACATTCATCACCGTCAACGTCTCCGCGCGACACCTGTACCACCGCAGACTTCCAGCGGAAATCCTTGCACTGCTCGGTCGCCACAATGTTGACGCCCAGCGTCTGGTGCTCGAGATCACAGAGTCCGACCTTCTCCCGTCGTCGCCGATTTGGCGGGAGACAGCCCACCAGCTCCGCACACTCGGTCTCGGCATCGCGATGGACGACTTCGGAACCGGCTATTCCTCGATGCAGCAGCTGCTGGAGATTCCGTTCACCCACGTCAAGGTCGACCGGATCATCACGCAATCGATCTCGCGTCCTGGTGCTTCCGACCTCGCGTCGGCGGTCGGTTCGATGGCATCTGGTGCCGGAATGGTCGCCATCGTGGAGGGCATCGAGACCCGCGAGCAGCTCGACTCGTTGCGCCCGTCAAGCTGTCGGCTCGGGCAGGGATATCTGTTCCATCGTCCTGCTCCACTCGCCGAAGTACTCGCCAACGAGATCGTGCGAACACGCATCCCTTCTGAAAGTGAATCGCACCAGCGCAGCGCCTAGCTCGATGCCTGTACGGCTCGCCAGACCTTCTCCGGCGTGAGCGGCGTCTCCATGTGCCGTACGCCGAGATGCGAGACCGCGTCGATGACCGCGTTGTACACCGCTGGAATTGCACCGATCGTGCCCGATTCGCCGACGCCCTTCGCTCCGAGCTCGTTCACCCACGTCGGCGTTTCGAGATGCACCAGTTCGAAGCTCGGAACCTCGGCGGCAGACGGCACCAAGTAGTCCATGAAGTTGGCGGTGACGAGATTGCCGTCCTCGTCGTATTGAATGCCCTCGAACAGCACCTGGGCGATGCCCTGGGCCAGACCACCATGGACCTGCCCGTCAGCGATGAGAGGGTTGAGGATCTTCCCTGCGTCGTCGACAGCGACCATGCGAATCAGCTCCACGCCGCCGGTGGCGGTGTCGACCTCGACGACGGCGACATGGCAGCCGGACGGGAAGGTCGGCATCGGAGCGCTGAAGTCGTGTTGCTCGGCGAGATCGTCGTCGAGCCCAGCGGCGATGTCGGCCCACGACGCCGCCACAGCTGGGGTACCAACGACGTGGAATCGACCGGCCTCGGCATCGAAGGTGAGGTCGGCGACATCGGCTTCGAGATGATCGGATGCCAAGTCCCTGGCCCTGTCGATGAGCTGCTGCGACGCGTTGGCAAGCGCCGTGCCAGCGAGCTGCATCGACCGCGAGCCGACGGTGAGCGCACCACGGTCGACTGCATCGGTGTCGCCCTGCACGATGTCGATGTGATCCATGGCCACCCCGAGGCGATCGGCGACGATCATCGCGAAGGTGGTGTTGTGACCCTGACCGAATGCCGTCGCGCCGCTCAACACACGCACGCGACCATCGGGCTGAAGGGCGACAGAACCGAATTCGCTTCCTGGTCCGCCAGAAGTGACCTCGACGTACATGCCGATGCCGACGCCCAGCACGACCGAGCTGTCCGATGCACGAATGGCAGCCTGATCGGCCAGCAGCTGCTCGTAGTCGACAGCTTCGAGCGCCAGGCGTAGGGCCTCGGGATAGTCACCGTTGTCGTACTCGGTGCCGATTCCGGTGGTGTACGGCTCGAGGAACTTCGGTACCAGGTTCTTTGCCCGAACGTCGGCTGCGTCGACTCCGATCTCGTCGGCGAACAGATCGACCATTCGCTCGATCGCAACGGTGGCCTCTGGCCGACCAGCGCCGCGGTACGCCGTGACGCAGACTTTCGACGTCAACACGTTTGCCGCGCTGAATCCGACGTTGGCGATGTCGTAGGTGCCGGTCAGCATCCGCCGCGTCATCCCGGCAAGTACTGCGCCAATGATCGGGTAGGCACCGATGTCCTGAATCACATCGAGCTGATATGCGGTGATGTTGCCGTCTCTCGTTCCACCCAGCTTGGCGTTTTGAAGCTGACCGCGACCCTGCGGCATTGCCTGAACGTTCTCGGTGCGGGTCTCTGTCCATCTCACCGGCCGCCCGATCTCTTTGGCGTACCAGCCGAGCACGAGTTCTTCCGGGTACGTCCGCGACTTCGCCCCGAACCCTCCGCCAACGTCGGGCACGACAACTCTGACCTGGTCTTTTTCGAGCTCCATGATCGTGGCGAGGAGGTCGCGCGTCGGATGCGCTCCCTGGCACGCCGAGTAATGAACGAGGCGCCCTTCATCGGTCCACCACGCTGCGCCGGCACGCGGTTCGATCGGCGCTCCTGTGAGGCGCTGATTGTCGATGCGAGCTTCGACAACAACCTCGCACTCGGAGAAGTCGGCCTCGCTCGCAGGCATGCGGTTGAGGACGTTCGAACCGAACTGTGGGTGCAAGACAGTGATGTCCTGCATTGCTTCTTCGACGTCGATCACTGCCGGAAGGAAGTCGTAGTCAATGACGACGACCTCAGCGGCGTCGAGAGCCTGAGCCATGGTCTCGGCGAGAATCGCGACCACAGGCTCGCCGACATACTTGACGGCGTCGATGGCGACGTACGGGCGCCTCAGTTCCTCGGGGAACATCGGAAGGACGTTCGGCGCGGTTCCCATTTCCGCAGCGATCTCGGCACCGGTGAACACGGCAATCACGCCGGCGGCCTCTCTCGCTTCGTGCACATCGAGCTCGATGATCTCGCCGTTCGCGACAGTCGACCTCACGTACAGAAGGTGGGCGGCATTCTCGAGCTGGAGGTTGTCGACGTACGTTGCCGCGCCTGTCAAGAACGCGGGATCCTCGCGCCGAACAACGCGGTTGCCGAGAATGCTCATCGATTCGGCCCGCTACGAGAAATCGGAGACGTACTCGGTCTCGGCTGTCAGCTCTTCGCCCTCAGTGGGCAGCATCTTTGCGTAGTTCAGGGCGCCGTCTATGTCGTGGCCCCATAGTTCCCGCGGCAGGTCGTAGAGCACTTCGACGCCGTACCCGTTTGGGTCGTTGATGTACACGCTGTGCGTCATTCCATGATCGATGCGCAGGTTCATCTTCACGCCCTGGTCGCGCAAGAACTCGACTTGCTGCTTCCACGACTCGCGGTCGGGATACGTGATGGCGATGTGGTTCACAGCGCACTCGCCGGCGACCATGCTCCATTCGTCAGGTGGGGCAGGCAGGCTCGGCCGTTCGACAAGTGCGATGTCGTGATGGCTCACGTCGTCGACCAAGCCGCTGTAGAACCGCATCACCATCGGCGAAGGGTCGCCTTCGGCCGGGTGGAGCTCGCCGACCTGCTGGAACCCGAGGAGATCAGACCAGAAGTGATGCGATTCCTCGAGGTCGCGCACGTTGAGCACGAGATGGTTCAGACCCCTCGGCGTCACAGGTCCTGTCGGTCGTTCAGTCATCGCTTGCCTCCCTGCCCTGAGGCTATCCACCCTGGCCAGGCCAGCCGCTCGGCGTCCTGAGGCGGTTGAAGGATGCGTGCCACCATGCCGACTGCCTCTTCCTTGTCGTACATCTGGTAGTTGATGCCCTTCATGCGTTGGGTGTCGCCGAAAAAGAAACGCTCGTACAACTCCTGGCGACCTCCCCAGCCGGTGCCGCAGATGTCCCAGGCGAGCCTGAACAGCGCAACTTTGTCCCCTGCTTGCTGGCTTGCTCCCTGGTAGTAGCGGTCGATGGCGAGTTCGGCCATCTCGAGGGTCGCCTCTTGAGGCAGCGACACATACCCGCCGCCACCGAGCTGAATGATGTGGTCGATGATCCTCGGATACACCTCGGGGTACAGACGCAACGAAGCTTGAATGGCGTTCTCGTTTGCGTAGAACAGCCCGTTCGCGGGGTTGACCTCGCCCCCTTCCACCGCAGCGATTGCGAGCGCCTCCATCGTGTTCAACCACATCAGGATGTCGCCGAGTCGGTCTTGCACGTTGACGAACTGCGAGATCTGCGACGACTCGGCCATCAGGTGGGCGAGACCGAACAGGAACCGCGTCTTGGCCACGTTCTTCACCAGCACGTGATGCCCAAGTGATTGGAAGAATTTCATTCCAGGCATCGCCATGTTGTGTGTCTGGGTGTCACCGGCGATGAAGACGTCTTCCCACGGGATGAGCGCGTCCTCCCAGATCGCCAACGCGTCCATCTCTTCGAACCGACCGGTCAGCGGCCGATCGAAGTGCGAATGCTCGCCGTCGAGCTTGTCTCGACACATCCACTTGAGGTCGGGGTGGTCGACTCGGCACTGGAACCCGAGTGCGTAG
>Ga0315338_1002388_pt1 | contig 18776 bp, 12 predicted proteins | sample ASW8metaG_FD_204518 | JGI IMG/M metagenome (GOLD analysis project Ga0315338, IMG submission 204518) | Ammonia-oxidizing marine archaeal communities from Monterey Bay, California, United States - ASW #8 | ecosystem: Environmental > Aquatic > Marine > Coastal | place: USA: California | collected... | reverse complement strand
ATCGTTATCCGTAGAAAGAGACATTTTCTGTGGCGTGCCGTTGATAGCGAAGGTGAAGTTCTGGACTTCCTTGTACAACCAAGGCGAAACACCAAAGCTGCCGTGAAACTGATGCGTAAACTACTCAAGAAGCAAGGCTTCGCGCCAACACAAATAGTAACAGATAAGTTGAAATCATATCACAGGGCATTTCGAACTTTGCGTTTGAACGCCAACCATATTGATAATAAACGATCTAACAATCGGGCGGAAAACTCGCACCTCCCAATAAGACGAAGGGAGCGAAAAATGCAGAAGTTTAAGTCACCAGGATCTGCTCAGAGATTTCTCAATATTCACTCAGACACTTACAATAACTTTTACACCCAACGTCACCTAATCAATCGAATTTACTTCAAGCAATGTCGTGCCGACGCTTTTCGTATTTGGACTAATGCATGTGCATCTGCCTGAAAAAGGTTTTGATAATTCTCTGCGCCTATAGAAAGTTAATGTGACAATACCTGTCAAAGGACTGAAGAGACTTAATCCGTTGCCGACTGACTGGCATGAGCAGAAAAAGCGGCTCAGCTACCCAATTTAATCCCACAACATATCCATGGACTGGACCCTGAACCAGGGCAACAAAGACGAATGCCGAAATGCGGCCTATTCGCTCTCAAGGTAGCGTCTCTGTTCACAGGGGATATCGCCAAAGGCTCCAGAACTGCGGGGTTCAGGGGCGAACCTGGACTGGAGCCAGGTTCGCCTCAGTTTAAGTGGTGGAGTTAGCAGTCACCTGCGAACCCGTCTCCGCAAATTTCCCTGATAAACAGGGAAAAAACAGGGAAAATTGACTACTTCGACGTAGTTTCCGCTTAAAATACGTTATAACTCCCTATTTTCATTATGGTTTTATCAATATTCCCTAACTCAGGTAACAGGGAAAACTATTTGCAAAACAAGGAAATAAATATTGAGAACAGGGTAGTTAGTTGCCAAATAATTCAACTGAGATTTCTTTGCACTTATTGCAAGTTAAGGTGTTGTCACAATAATTCAATACTCGTCTAACTTAATCTTGTTGAAGGAATTGAGAACCTTCTAAGTCATTGAAAGACAACAACTCGCGCTTTATTTATATCAAGATTTTGCTTTAAAAAATTAATGTGGCAATGTCAAATTTAATGTAACAATGCCCAGATGTTAAGCGCCAACCAGAATTAGCTGTCGGTTTCCGAACGCTTGGCGAGAGTCATACTAATCGACACTAAAATCAAAGATAGAGCCGCTATTTTCTGCCATGTCAATTGGTCCCCCAGGAGAATAACGGCTGATGAAACGCCGACGATTGGTGTCAGCAATGTCGCGATAGCTGCAACTGTCGCTGGCAGCCTATCGACTAAAATGGTCCATAGTGTGTAGCATACTATCATGGGGCCAACAGTGTGATATAGAAGTATCAGTAAAACTGAGACAGAAGGTACGCTTTGTTCCCATGGCGGCTCAAATAATAGGACGAGCGGCCAGCACACAATACTAGAAACAGCAAGGAACCATACTGTCAGAGGCAATGCCGATAAACTCCAAGTACGGGACTTCAAAGCAACATTTCCAAGCGCCCATGTAAATGCAGCGAAGAACATAATGGCAGGGCCAGTTGGATCCCTTAACAAAGCACCAAAGTTTTCGGATGCGAGAACACCAATTCCAGCCATACCTAAAACCAAAGCGACTATGTGCCGTGCCTCAAGGTCTTCACCCAATACAACCGAAGCAAATATCGCTGTCAGCGCGGGCATGGTAAACGCAATAATAGCTGCTTTTGAAGTTTCGGTTACCATTTGTCCAAACGCAGTCAAAATATTGAAACCAAAAATTATTAGGAGCCCAGTAATTACGATTGGCAGAACGTCACGAGTTGCGGGCAACAATTTCTGGCCTCGCACATAGACAATGAATGCTAATATAGTGGCGGCAAACAGGAACGCAATTGCCCGGATCGTCAATGGGGGCATTTCTGTTAACATGAACTTGACTGCCGGCCAATTCAGTCCCCACAAGAGACCAATCAAAACAACAATCATAATAGATGAGTACCCAGACCGACCCAGCAAATTAAATTCTCCACGGTTTAGGTGTGCTTTGGATTAATACCTAAGATAACAGACTAGTGGCATTGTAGATTAGATATTCACCTTTGGTATTTGATAAAGGGCGTCAATTTTGCCACCTTATCGTAGAGTTTTCGGCCTGCCTCGTTGAAATCCTGTGTAAGCCAGTAAACCTGTGAGCAATTGTGCATATCAGCTTTTTCGTACACGGCCTCAATCAACGCACGACCTACGCCTTTTCCACGCAGCTTTGGCGTAGTAAAAAGGTCGACTAAATAGCATCTGGGCGCAGGATGCCACGTATGTGCATGAAAAACATAAGTGGTAAATCCAATCAATTCACCTGAATCACCTTCACACACTAAACAAAAAGGGCCATTGGCATCAGGCTCCATCAAACGTTGCCATGTGTTCTCCGTTGTTTCCGTCAAGTCCACTTCATAATAATTTTGGTAACCTTTCCACAAAGGATCCCATCCTTCACGATCACCAATTTTAACTCTTCGTATTGTCACAAATTAGTTCCTCTACCGTGTAAATAATTTCATAAAACTTGTGAACACCACGGTCGCTGAAATATTTTGATTGAACGCTATTTTCTAGACCTGCGGCATATTGTACAAGCATCTATGAGCTTTAAACTAGTGAGGTTACTGCCCTTATAGAAGGTCCACTAATCATATTTGGTCAGGATCCACTTTAAAGAAATGACAAACGAAAACAATACGCTCAATAGATGGATTCGACGCAAAATTAGACGAAATACGGATACTAGATTTTCGTCTCTTTTGTGCCATAAATAGAAGTAACTCCTGCGGTGTTATCACATTAAATTTCCCGCGACGAAGTTAATGAGACAAAACCTGTTTGCTTAACAACATTGTAAAACTGGCTTTGTCAATTTTCGGTCATCGCCATCAAAATAAGTGATCCAGACCAAAACATGGACCAAGCATTTACAACAGAAGTTGTACATTTCAGTCATCCTTCAAAAACCACAGTTTTACTACCATTTACGAATACTCGATTCTCCGCATGGAGTTTAACAGCATGTGATAGAACTCGCGCTTCGATATTGCGGCCCCGACGAATAAGTTCCTCTGGATCTGAATAGTGACTGATACGTTCGGCATCTTGTTCAATAATGGGACCTTCATCCAAGTCGGGGGTAACATAATGTGCTGTCGCGCCTATATGCTTGACGCCTCTTTCCCATGCTCTGTGGTATGGTTTCGCTCCTTTAAAAGCTGGCAAAAATGAATGGTGTATGTTGATAATTTTGCCGAAATGTTTGGAACTAAATTCATCTGATAATATTTGCATATAACGCGCAAGAATAATGAGTTCTGCACCCATACGATTGATCACTTCATCCAATTTTTTTTCTTGTTCAGTTTTGTTGTTTTTTGAGATAGGCAGGAGATGAAAGGGAATGCCCAATCTTTCGACGATTGATCGGGTTTCAATGTGATTAGAAACGACAGCAACGATATCAATTGGAAGAACGCCAGTTTGAACCCGGTAAAGTATATCTTGCAGGCAGTGATCGAATTTCGATACCATTACGATGGTTGGAACAATTCGGCCTCTTTCTGTAAGAGTAATCAATGCTTCATAGTCATTGCGAAAGTTACCAAGCGCCTTATCAATTTCGTCAATATTTTTTCCGTTAAGGCTGCATTCTAATCGCATAAAGAACTGCCCTTCCCCTTTTTCACGTACAGTCCCTGTACTTGGCTGAAAAAATTGTGCACTTTCAATTATATTGCATCCTAAATCGCTCAACTGAGAAGCAAGGCTGGCAACAATACCTAGCTTGTCTTGGCAGCTGACTTTAATTACAACAGTCATTATTTTTCCATCTGTTCAAATATTGTTTCACACATATTTGGGCGCAGCGTTCCATTTTTTTATAAAAAGAAATTTCTTCAGATTTCGAGCAAAAATTTTACCCCAAAGAACCAAAATTATCCTCGAAAACTAAACAGCCCATCCTCCGCATATGGAGAGTTCTTGTCCTGTAATATTTTTGGAATCCTCGCTTGCCAAAAATACAGAGGCATTCGCTATGTCTTGAGGTGTTGTTATACGGTGAAGCGCCGTCTCTTCAAGATACTCTTCATAAACTTCTTCGTACGTTGTTCCTCTTTTCTCGGCCTTAACCCGGCAGAGCTTCTCCATACGTGGAGTTTCTACAATACCTGGCATAATGGCATTACAGTTGATGTTAAAAGAGCCAGCATCCAATGCCGCCGTCCTTGTAAGACCTCTAATCGCCCATTTTGAGGAGCTGTATCCAGCACGATATTTATATCCGCGTAATCCTGACCCTCCACCAATATTCACAATTTTTCCATAACGCTGTTCAATCATAGTTGGTAATACGTGCTTCATTGGAAGAAATGTGCCAATGACATTTTTCTCCATCAAATCGGAGAAAGCTTCTCGATCAATTTCCCAAACAGGCGTCTCGATGGGGCCTGTCGCACCGGCCGCATTTATAAGAATATCAATTCGGCCAGCGAATACTGCTTTCGCGGCTTCAACAATTGCCTGCACATCCTCCTCTATTGTGACATCTCCAGGAAGACAATCTGCGTTACCTCCGTTTGCCCGAATTTCATCAACTAGTTGGTTAAGAGGTTCTTTAGTCCTACCAGTCAAAAATACTGTTGCTCCAGCCGCTACCAATGTGCGGCTAATAGTCCCGCCCATGCCTTGCGCGCCACCAGTTATTATTGCGTTCTGCTTTCTTAGTTTCATTTTTTCACTCCATTTATCAAAGACATCTACAAGCTGTTCGTTAGATCTTAAATTCAGGATTGAACTCGTCGACTGCTTTTTCAAATCGACCAAACATTTCGTCAATCTGGCTTTCCGTAATGATCAGGGGCGGGCAAAAGGCAATTGTATCGTTTACGAGCGCTCGAATAATTAATCCATGCTCTGCCGCCATAGCCATCAGACGCGGTCCGATTTTAAGCGATGGATCAAAATTTTCGGAACTACTTTTGTTTTTAACGAACTCAATTGCACCAATAAGACCTACGCCTCGTACTTCGCCAACGTGAGGATGATCTATGAAACGATTTAGCCGCTCCTGAAAACGTGGCGAGACTGAATGGATGTGGGGCAAAAAACTTTTTTCTTGGTATATGTTAATTGCTTCGAGTGCGACGGCAGCCGCTACAGGATGACCGCTATATGTGAACCCCGTACCGAAAGTTCCTACTTTTTCACTACCTGTAACAATTACTTTGTAAATTTCTTCGCTAATTAGCACAGCGCCGATCGGCTGATAAGCCGACGACAAGGCTTTGGCAACGGAGATCATGTCAGGCTCGATACCATATGTTTCGGACCCAAACATGTTTCCCGTTCTACCGAATCCGCAAATAACTTCGTCAGCGATAAATAAAATGTCATGCTCTTTCAGAAGCGCCTGTACTTTCTGGAAATATCCTTTGGGCGGTAATATCACGCCGCCTGCCCCCAAAACTGGCTCCGCAATAAACGCCGCGACGGTTTCAGGTCCTTCCCGAAGTATTAGATCCTCCAGATCTTTGATCATACGATCTGTGAACTCGTCTTCACTTTCGTCCGGCAGACTGTGATGGTATTGATGTGGACACGAAGTATGGAGTATCCCCTCCATTGGAAGGTCAAAGAATTTATGTGCATAAGGAAGACCAGTTAGGCTGCCGGCCGCAATTGTTATGCCGTGATAGGCACCGAGTCGTGCGATAATTTTCTTTTTTTCGGGGCGCCCACGAAGATTATTGTAATATCGCACCAACTTAACTTGGGTGTCATTTGCTTCCGATCCAGAATTGGTGAAAAACGCCTTTGACATTGACCCGGGTGCCATTTTGACAAGTTTTTCAGCTAGATCGATTACCGGGTGCTCAGTTTTATGAGCAAAGCTATGGTAATATGGTAGTTGTTTCATCTGAGTGTGAGCTGCTTTGACTAGCCTTTTTTCACTGAAGCCAAGAGACGTACACCAAAGACCGGCTAACCCTTCTATATATTGCTTACCGTTGTCATCTTCGACATATATTCCCTGACCTCGTTCAATTATATGGGGCCCGATCTGCTCATGTGCAGACAAATTAGTTTGTGGATGCATATGATAGGCAATATCACGCGCATGAGGTGAGTTTGGTTTAATGTGCTGCATTTTCTTATTCCTATTCTGTTTCCGACGCCCGGGAAGTCACAAGGCGATCACCATTAATGAAGACCTTCTGTATCTCCAATTTTCGCAGTAATGCACTTTACGCGGTAATAGCTTTTCAATGCATCCAGGCCTTTTTCTCGACCAAAACCCGACTTACCGACGCCGCCGAAAGGCGTTTCAACACCTCCTGCGAAATATTGATTTATGAACACCTGCCCAACTTCGAGGTCGCGAGCCGTTTGTAGAGCCGCATTTACATTCCGTGTATAAATACCGCCTACCAACCCGTATTTACTGTCATTGGCAACGCGAATGGCCTCATCAACGCCGTCTACAATTTGAACTGCTAACACGGGACCGAAAATTTCCTCTTGCGCCACCGTGTCCTGCGAGGGAACATCATCAATAATGGTTGGGGAAAAGAAAAATCCACTTTCACAATTATCGGGATGTATAACTTCACCACCGCAAATTATGTTCAAATTCCGTTGTCTCGCCGCTTTTGTAACGTTGTCTATTTTTGAAAGCTGTTCTTTTGAAATGATAGCAGCGAGATCCGGGTCAAAAAGGCCGTGACCAATGGTCATGGCATTTGATCGATCACAAAGCCGGCTGACGATTTCATCATGTACTTTCCGGTCAACGATCAATCGGGAACCAGCCGAACAAACTTGACCGGCATTCATAAAGATTGCTTTTAGTGTTCCTTCAACGGCGTCATCAATATCTGCATCGCTAAGGACAATTACTGGGGACTTGCCTCCTAGCTCCAACGTAACACTAACAACATTTTCAGCCGCCGATTTCATAACCGCTACACCAGTTGGAACCGACCCGGTGAAAGTGAGATGATTAATATCTGGATGAGCAGACAAAGCGGCACCGGTAGTTTCGCCGCGCCCAGTAACAACCATATAGACATCCTCAGGAATTCCCGCATTTTCCAGTAATTGTTTTAGCAAAAGTGCTGAAATAGGTGTTTGCTCTGCCGGCTTTACAATTACGGTATTCCCGGCCGCCAACGCCGCTGCAACACCGCGCGCGACCTGTACCAAGGGAAAGTTCCAGGGAACTATATGTACTGTTACGCCAACGGGTTCATGGAGTGTTAGAGATAACAAATTTCCGCCGAGTGGAATTGTATCTCCTTGCAGCTTATCCGCTATCCCTCCATAATATTCGAAATAACGAGCCGAAGTCTCAATATCCCCAATACTTTCACGTAATGGTTTCCCACAATCTAGCGTTTCGATTTTTGCTAACCGTTCTGCATTGGCTCGAATTTCAGCTGCAGCTCGAAAAAGTATACGGCTTCTTTCAGCAGGCGTTACAGACCGCCATTGGTTTTTCAGCGCAAATAGTGATTTTTCCACAACCGCATTTACGACTTCCGAACCTTCATCACCGATTTTCGTTAGGATTCTTCCGGTAGCGGGATCGATGACGTCGATCCAGTCATCTGGCGTACCCAACTTAGGGTTTGCCAGCATTTGATTTGGGATTTCCGTCTCCAATTCGAAATCTGTCAAAAAGCTCATAATTTCCTCAATTTCCGCATAAATGTTTTGTGGGGCGCTTTACTCAAATCATTATTCACTGCTCCAATTGGCAGTTTTGAATTCATATTTGAGATCAGCCGCATTTCAATTTATATATTGATCTTTGATCAAAAATAAAATAGGCATGAACTTCTTGATAACGCAACCCTTAATTTTTTGGGGTAGACTTTTTGTACAACAACTAACGTCGCGACTGGAACAGCTATGCAACAAACTCCCCCCTCTCAAATGCAAACAGTAATTATTGGTGGAGGTATAGCCGGCACAAGTCTCGCCTATCAACTTTCTCGATTAGGTATGAAAGACATTTTACTCCTAGAAAGAGGCACGTTAACTTGTGGCACATCATGGCACGCAGCAGGCCTGATTATGCAGTTACGACAATCCCATAGCATCACAGAATTATCCCGACGAAATGTTGCTGAGTATGCACATCTTGCTGAACTAACCGGCCAAAACACCGGATTTAAACAAAATGGAACATTAGCAGTTGCACGCTCAGCGGATAGGATGCGGGAATACCGCCGCGCGGCAACCATCGCGAAATCGTTTAATATTGAAACGCACATTTTGTCTTCGGGCGAGGCCAAAAACCTATACCCAGCCCTTAACGAGAATGAAATTGAAGGGGCATTCCTTATTCCTAAAGATGGCCAACTTAATCCAGTCGATACAGTTATGGCCTATGCTGCAGGCGCCCGGGCTGGCGGTGCAAAAATACTAGAAAATACCGGTGTAACAAAAATTGAAGAACCAGAAAATGGTGGCTATCGCGTGACTACCGATGCAGGTGAAATACTATGTGAAAACCTCGTCCTTGCCTGCGGCCTTTGGACGCGGGATTTGGCCAGTCAAGTTGGCGCTGTCGTTCCACTGCACGCATGCGAACATTTTTACGTTGTGACGGAATCAATGAAAGAAGCGACACCAAACCTTCCGGTGCTTCGTGACATGGATGGTCATGTTTACGTTAAAGAAGATGCAGGCAAATTACTGGTTGGAGCCTTTGAACCAGACGCAAAGCCATTGCTGATGAAAAATCTGCCGGTCGAGCAAAAGTTCATCGAACTACCGGAAGACTGGGACCATTTTGCTCTTCCCTATACAAACGCAATGGAGCTCCTGCCAGCTTTGGAAGATGTCGGCGTAATGACATTCATGAATGGGCCGGAAAGCTTTACGCCTGACGGTATATTTGCATTAGGAGAAGTGCCGGGCAAGCGAGGACTGTATGTCTCCGCCGGCTACAACTCAGAAGGTTTCGAAATGGCCCCCGGTGCAAGCCAGATGTTGGCCGAATGGATCGTTTCTGGGCAACCAACAATGGATCTATCTGATATCGAAATTGCTCGTTACCACCCATTTCAAGCAAACAAAACCTATTTGTTCCAACGCGCGGGAGAAACCCTAAGCGAGACCTACGAAATGCATTGGCCAAATCGTCAAAGACTAGCGGGGCGGCCTGCTCGAAAGAGCGCGCTGCACGATCGCCTTGCTTCTCGTGGTGCTTGCTTCGGTGAGACCATGGGTTGGGAACGCCCAATGTGGTATGCGCCAGATGGTGTTGAACCCAAAGATGAATATTCTTTTGAGCGACCAAATTGGTATAAGCACATCGCTAAGGAATGCCAAAACGTCCGGGAGAATGTCGGTATATTCGATTTAAGTTCATTCGGCAAAAATTTGATCCAAGGCCGGGATGCCTGTAAAACGCTTCAATATCTTTGCGCTAATAATATCAACGTAGAGCCAGGCACTGTTGTCTATACACATATGCTCAATAATCGCGGCGGCATTGAAGTCGACGTTACTGTTAATAGACTAACGGAAGATCAATTTCTCGTAGTGTCGTCGGCGTTATTTCAGGCACGTGATGCCGGATGGATGCAAAACCATTTTCCCGTTGGTGCCAATGTTACGCTTACAGATGTAACTGCAGGTTATTCAGTCCTTGCTGTGCAGGGACCGCAATCACGAGCATTGCTTCAACAACTAACAGATACCGACTTATCGAATGAGAGGTTTCCATTTGGCCAATCGAAAGTAATCGATATTGGCTACGCTCGCGTTATAGCTAATCGACTAACTTTCGTAGGAGAGTTAGGTTGGGAACTCTACGTTCCAACTGACTTTGTGCAAGATGTATATGATAGGATTATCGAAGTCGGTACTATTTATGATCTTAAGCACGCTGGGTACCATACACTGGAACATTTGCGTTCTGAACGAGCATATCGCGAGTTTTTTCTTGATCTTACACCGGATGATACACCATATGAAGCGGGTCTTGGCTTTACGGTCAAACTCGACAAACCTGGCGGGTTTCTCGGTATCGACGCTGTTGCTCCTCAAAAAGGACAACCATTGAATAAGCGCCTCGTACAATTCAAACTTCGTGATTCTAAGCCGAATTTGCATGCAGATGAACTCATTTGGATGAACGGTGAGCGAGTTGGTTATATCCGATCCGGGGTTTGCAGTTTTACGCTCGGACGCGCCATAGGTATGGGATATGTTTCCCACCCCGAAGGTGTAAACAAAACCTTAGTCGAGAACGCAAAATTCGAAATAGAAATCGAAAACAAAAAATTTGCTGCTGACGCGTCATTACAAGCGTTTTACGATCCTAAAGGTGAAAGAACAAAAATGTAAACGACCTATCGGGCCGTTGTAGGTATTGGTTGATTACTAATAATCAACCAGAAAGCCATGGCGCTTCAGCTTCAATTTCAAGGACAGTAGGTCTGTCGGTTTTTAGTCCCCGACGCAACGCTTCACCGAGCTCATCCAATGACCCGGGGCGGCTACCTGCACACCCGAAGCCTTCAGCAAGTTTAACAAAATCCGGGGTTTTTAATTCTACTCCCACTCGGGGAAGGCCCCAATTTACCATGCTATCTCGGATTTCCCCATAGGCATGGTTGTTCCAAATTATCACTGGTAAAGGGAGTTTTTCCTCAACCGCTGTCGCCAGTTCCCCAATTGAAAATAAAACGCCGCCATCACCGGCAATACAAGCAACGGAGCGGTCAGGAGCACCGATTTTCGCGCCTATGGCTGTTGGCAATGCGGTTCCCAACGTGCCAAATCCATTAGGATAAAGCAAAGTGCGGGGTTGATGACATTTGTAATAATGTTTGGATGTATACCCTGGTTTATTTGATTCCGTACTAAGGATACCGTCTACGGGAAGAATGTCCCGAACAAGATCCAAGACCGGCTTATGTGATGTCGCCAACGGTTGCCAATAAGGATCTATCTCCTTTAGAAGCCGAGCAACTTGTTCTCGACACGATTGATCTTTTGATACGGGCACATGCTGTTCAAGTGCGTTACACAATGCTAACAATGTGGCCTCCGCGTCACCGAGTATTGGGAGAGTTGGCTCATAGTTTCGATAAAGTTGATCTGTCTCAATATCGACACGTATTAGAGATCCGTTTAGAGGAAAACGCGAATAAGTGTATAGCTGATCTGTTTCGCTTAGTTCGGATCCAATAGCTAGCACGACATCTGCAGAACCTATCAGATCCTGTATGGGCTTGAAAGGAAGTGTGCATCCAAGACTAAGAGGATGCGATTCGTCAACAATACCTTTACCAGCGCATGTCGAAATTACGGGTATGTCAAGTAATTCAATCAATTGGGTTGCGTATTCTGAAGCCTGCCATGCACCGCCACCGAGAATTAATACGGCAGACTTGGCCCCTTGAAGCATTTGCGCTGCTGTGGTTACAGCCGACATAGATGGTTGAATACGACTAGGAGGTTTTTGTGCCTTTATGGAATAGTTAATCGGTTTTGCGAGTACATCTCGGGGCACCTCAATACATATGGGACGTGGCCGTCCCGATTCGAAACGTGCCATCGCCCTGGCCATAACCTCTGGAAGGTTTGCCGGATCCAATAGTTGATGGGAAAATCCTGTAACTTGTTCCTCAACAGCCATTTGATTTTTACTTTCGTGCAGATAGCCACGTCCCGTCCCCAATTCCACAAGTTGGTTATTGCTAGCGAATACCAACATCGGGAGGCTATCAGAATAAGCCTGTCCCATTGCAGTTGCGGCGTTGATCACGCCGGGCCCGCTAATCAAGAAACATGCCGCTGGTCGCCCGGTGGCTAGCGCGTATCCCTGAGCCATAAATGCCGCCCCCTGCTCGTGGCGCGGAGTGATATGTCGAATACTGCTTTTGTCAAAACCCCTATAAAGTTCAACATTATGAACTCCCGGTATTCCGAAAACTGTATCGATCTCGTATTTTTCCAGAAGCTCCAGTACGGCTTCACCACATGTCATCATTTATATTCTCCCGTTTCTATTTTTCTGGAAATTTTTCTCTCAAAATTTCTCAGCTCGATGATGTTGTTACTTCTACAATTTCGTTCAAAAAATATTTTAATTGATTTTTGATCAAAAATAAATAATCATTATATTGTTACAATAAATTACTCACAATTGTACTTGCATCGGAATAAGAACTGCGTGAACGCGGAGTTTCACCTACGCAATTACAAAGCACAGGGAGACAGATATGCGAAGAAGCATTTTAAAGGGACTTTTAGCTGCCGCGGGGATGGCACTAACCATCACGGGGACTAATCAAGTTGCCAACGCAGCGGATACAATAAACTGGCGGGTACAAAGCAATTTGTCCGCAGAAGATCCAGGGTACAAAATATTGAAATCGCATTTCTTGGATCGCGTGGAAAAGATGTCTGACGGCCGCATCAAATTTCAATTACAACCCGTCGGAGCTCTTTTTCCGGTAAAAGAAGGCCTGGAAGCAGTCGGTAGCGGCATTGTTGAGATGGGAATGCTTGTTGGAGGTTACTACGTTGGTAAGATGGGGCCAATCGCCGCGCTCGAATCTGGCCTTCCTGGCGCTGAACGTACAGCGTTAGAACGATATAACTTCTTCTATAATGCTGGATTTATTGATCTTGCCCGAGAGGCATACGACGATCAAAATATCTTCTATCTGGCACCTTACCTTTCCGCTTCCTGGGATATTATGTCTAATAAGCCACTACGTTCCGCAGCTGATTTTGATGGATTGAAAATCCGTACTTTTGGAATTGAAGCTAAGTGGTATGAACAAATGGGTGCCTCTCCCGTGTTCATGGGTGGCGGTGATATTTACACTGCAATGTCCACAGGTGTTATTGATGCTCTTCGTTGGGGAGGTCCATCCGTCAATAAGGATCGGTCATTTCATGAAGTCGCAAAATACTACATTAAACCTTCACCGATGCCTGCCCCCAACAACTTTTTTGCTGTCAACAAGGATGCATGGGCGAAGTTGCCAAACGATATCAAGCTGATGATGGAAACTGCAGCCGCCGCCACTTCATTTGAGTATATTGCGCGGGCCGCAAATGATGACGCAGCTGCTGAGGCAGAAATGAAAAAGGCTGGCGTCGAATTCGTCGAAATACCACCTCAAGAGTGGGCTCAGATGGAAGGTGTTGTACGAGGTATTTGGCAAAAATACGGCGAGGAAGATCCAAAGTATGCTGCTCGAGGCGTAAAAATGTTAAACGAGTATCTTGCATCGCTAGGACGATAATCTTCGTTTACGCATCAAGGAACGATATGTTTTTCAACATATCGTTCCATTCTCTCTCTATGAAACCTAGCGCCCGACAGCATTCGATCAAGTGCTAGATTTCATTTTTCGCAGGCATGGTCTCATGGATTTTTTAATTTCCGCAATTGACAACCTAGTTAGCTGGCTAGGTCGAATTACTCAGTATTTGGTCCTCGTAATGATAGCTGTAATAATTTTTGAGGCGGCGGCTCGTTATATTTTTAACGCTCCAACTCAATGGTCTTACGATGTTACAGGCTGGATATTAGTTGCGTATGTTTTTCTTGGTGGTGGCTTCGCTGTTCAACAAGGGTATTTGGTACGGGTAGATATTTTATTTGAAAGAATGTCACCGAAAAGTAAGGCGCTGGTCGATCTATTTTTAAGCAGCAGTTTGATCATTCTGTTTGGAGGCGCCTTAATATGGTACGGCGGAATTTTCGCAATAAAATCATTCCTAACCAATGAGCTCTCACCTTCCGGAGTCTGGAATGGTCCGGTTTTCCCAGCAAAATTTATGGTTCCCCTCGGAACTTCATTCCTGCTCCTCGCCTGGACCTCGCACATCCTTCAGCAAGTAAAAATATTGTTTAAACGAGACGAAAGCTAATGGATCCAATCACTTCAACATTTGTCCTATTTGGTGGCATGTTTAGCATGTTGATCGTAGGTGTTCCAATTGCAGTTGCACTGGGTGGACTCAGTGTAATTCTAGTGTATTTTTTCTGGGGACCGAATGCCCTTCCGATGATTGCGTTAAAATCTTTTGGGACGACATCTAGTTTCGAATTTGTCGCCATCCCATTGTTCATTTTTATGGCGAGTATGTTGGAAAGGTCCGGTGTCGCCGAGCGCCTTTACCAAACGATGAACTGGCTTGTTCGGCGTATTCGCGGTGGATTGGCAATTGGTACAATCGGTGTTTGTACCTTATTCGCCGCCATGGCCGGCATTAGCGGAGCCGCAACGGTTGCAATGGGAATGCTTGCTTTGCCTGCAATGCTATCACGTGGCTATTCCAAAGATTTGGCTATAGGCAGCGTGGCGGCAGGCGGTTCTCTTGGCATCCTCATACCGCCAAGCGTCACTATGATCGTCTATGGCCTAATTTCAAACACCTCTATCGGCAAACTTTATGCTGGTGGAGTATTACCTGGGCTAATGATGGCCGGTTTATTTGTCGCCTATATCATGATCCGTACCGGATTCCAGCCGCATCTTGCACCAAGTTCTGAAGATTTGAAGAATATTGAGGCGCCATCAAAAAAAGAAATCCTCGGCTCAATAGCCCCTCCTGTATCTTTAGTTTTTGCAGTTTTAGGCGCTATTCTATTTGGTTGGACGAGCATTTCTGAAGCCGCAGCGGTAGGTGCGCTAGGTAGCATCATTGTTACTGGTATTGGCGGGCAGTTGAAAGGACAAGCAATACAAGAAGCTTGTCGTTCGACTCTGTTAATGAGTTGCCTCATATTTTGGATTATCATCGGCGCAAGCGCGTTCTCTACTTTATATACCGCCCTTGGCGCTTCCGAGCTAGTCAAGGACATTGTTCTCGGATGGGACGTAAATAGATATTTTGTTCTTTTCATCATGATGTTGATTTTGCTCGTTCTCGGAATGGTGATCGACACTGTTGGAATTATTCTAATTACCGTACCAGCCTTTTTACCTGTTACCAGCGCTCTAGGATTTGATCCTGTGTGGTTCGGTGTTCTTTTCATTATCAATATGGAAATCGGCTTTATCACCCCACCATTTGGTTACAATCTATTTTACCTAAAGGGAGTAGTCCCCGATGGTGTAACAATGGGAGATATCTATAAATCGGTGATTCCCTTTGTTTTAGTAATGTTGCTGGCTCTGGCCATCTGCATTCTTATTCCGGATATAATATTGGCCTTACCCAGCGCATTGTTTTCGTAAAAACCACTTCCACTTTAAGGAGATCAGATAGTTGACTATCGACAATGAACCCAAATGGCGAGTTGGAATAGATATTGGTGGAACCTTTACTGATATCGTGGCGTACAATCTGTCTAACGGAGATACTCGAATAGGCAAGGTTCCAAGCCGCTATGAAGATCCCGTCGGTGCTATCGAAGAGGCCATTGCGTCTCTCCAACTGGAAGACAGTTCCATTGAAGCGGTCATCCATGGGACCACGCGGGTCACGAACGCAATTGTTGAAGGAAATCTGCCGGATGTTGCGCTTGTCGCTACAGCCGGATTTGAGGACACTCTGGAAATCGCAAGATTGTCACGCGCCCATCTCTACCGATTAGATTTGCTGCCAAAAGCGCCACCATTAGTACCTGCCGATCGCCGGTTTGGAATTGATGAACGTATGGATGTTTCCGGCAACCCTATTCGGAAAATTCAAGCGAGCGATATTGTGGCAATCGTAGATCGTGTCGTTGAGGCAAGAGTCGAAAGCGTAGCCGTGTCATTTTTGCACAGTTATGCCAATGGAGATCATGAAACCAAGCTTGGTAAAGCGTTCGAAAAACGCGGACTTCATGTATCGCTCTCACATGTTATCAATCCGGAAGCACGAGAGTATGAACGGACGTCTGTTACGGTCCTTAGTGCAGCGATTACTCCGATCGCTGTGGATTATTTGAAGACGATTGAGTCAGAAACCAGTATCGGCCATAAACTCAAACTTTTTCATTCCGCAGGAGGAATGGCAACACCAGATTCGATCCGCGCCCAACCCCTTGCAATGGCAATGTCTGGGCCTGCTGCTGGTGTTGCCGCTTCGGCTCGGTTAGCCCAAGAGATCGATTGTGATCGCGCTCTAACATTTGATATGGGCGGGACAACGACAGATGTTTGCTTGATCCTTGACGGCAAAGCCGAGGTTGCCGATAACCGGCAGATCGCGGAGAGACCTATTCGGATGCCTATGGTCGCTGTCGAGTCCATTGGAGCCGGAGGTGGCTCTATCGTTAAAGTAGGTACGGGAAGTATTGACGTCGGCCCCGATAGTGCGGGTGCCGAGCCGGGACCAGCATGTTATGGTCTCGGTGGCACCGAGGCAACGGTAACAGATGTAAATGTTGCGCTTGGCTATGTTGATGTGGATCGAAAATTGGGTGGTAAGATATCGATTGATCAGGATAAGGCGTTCGAAGCCTTAGCACCATTAGCCAAGAAGTTGGATATGGATATAATCGACTTCGCCTTGGGAGCCACCCTTATCACCAACGCTACAATGGCACGGGCGTTACGCCGAGTGACCGTAGAAAAAGGTATTGATGGACGCACCTGCACGCTTATAGCCTTCGGAGGCGCCGCACCAATGCATGCAGCAGGATTGGCTGCTGCCTACGGCATTCAAAAAGTAGTTGTCCCACGGGCTTCAAGCGTATTCTCGGCGAACGGATGTGTGTTCGCCGATACGACCTACACTCATCAAAAAACATTGAGAATGACCTCAAGCGAGTGGATAAAGGATACCTTCGATCAAGCTGTACAGCATTCCGAAGAAATCGTTTTGGCACCACTAAAAACAGAGGAAAAAAGGTCACCCTCACCGACGATTACACATATAGGATTGATCCGCTACGTAGGTCAAAGTTCACTCGTAGAAGTACCCTTGGAATTCCCCCACAACGTCGAGGAAACTGGTCGAATATTTCGCCTAAAACATAAAGCACTTTATGGATTTTCTACGGAAGAAGCTTATGAAATTCAAAGTTTGAGAACGACCGCTACGTTACCATCCGAAATCAAAAATAAAGATAAGCTTTCTCATCCCTCCACAACCCCGGAACCCGTCAAGCATTCCTCCTGTTGGTTTGATCGTTCTGGCCCCGTTCATACACCGCGTTACGACAGAACCGACTTAGGGCCGGGCTCTCAACTCTCTGGTCCAGCGATATTTGAGGATGCAAATTCAACTGTGGTTGTCCCGCCAAAATGGCATGTAACTGTCGACGCCAGCAATAACTTGATTTTGGAGGATAAAACCAAATGAAGATAGATCCCTTTACAATTGAAGTTATTCGGCATGGATTGACCGCCGCGGCTGAAGAAATGTCGCTAACAGTTATGCGCTCAGCACGCTCTCCCTTGTTGCGCGAAGCTGGTGACCTTTCTTCAGCCATCACCGATTTTAATGGTGAATTGATAAGTCAGGGAAAGGACATCCCGGCTCATATAGGGACCATGAGTTACACCGTCCAGGACTTTCTAAAATGGATCCCGGTAAGCCAATTGCGTCCGGGCGACGTTTGGTTCACAAATCACCCAGAAGTGGGAGGCAATCACCTACCAGATGTGAAGGCGATCCGACCCATATTCTATAAAAATCACTTAGCAGCCTTTGCGGTTAGCCTCGCCCATTGGGCCGATGTCGGCGGCGCTTGGCCGGGTAGCTACTTTACAGCAGCAACGGATTCAATCCAGGAAGGCTTACGCTTACCGCCGCTTAGATTATTTAGTTCTGAGGGTCCAGATCGCGAAAAAATCGATGTAGTGCTATGCAACGTACGCGGTTCAGCACTCGTCGAGGGAGATATTTTTGCGCAGATGGCGGCAACGCGCGCTGCCGAGATCCGCATCCAAGAGCTTTGTGACGAATATAGTCCGGAAGTTTTTTTACAGTCACTCCGGCATCTACATGATTTGTCAGAAGCGCAAATGCGAGAGGCAATAACAAAATTACCTGATGGAACGTATTTTGGTGAAGATTTTATTGATGAAGGCGGGCCGGAAGATGCCCCGGCCGCTGTTCGCGTCAAAATTACGATAGCTGGCGACGAAGCAGACTTCGACTTTAGTGAGTCAGATAACGCCGTAAATAGCGTCCTTAACACAACGCCGCTAATGGCAGGTTCATCAACAATGTATGCCATTAAAGTGATTGCTGGACCCGACATACATCCAAATGGTGGATGTTATAGGCCTATCAAAATAAAAACCCGGCCTGGATCACTAATCGACCCAGGCCCAATGAAACCCATAGTCGGCGGCAATCACGAAACATCCCAAAGAATAGCAGATGCCATTTTCAAAGCGATGGAACATGCTGTTCCAGAACGTTTAACCGCCGGCGGGCCAACAACAGCAGGCCTACTCATTTTTGGTGGCCCAAAGGAAAACGGCGAATGGGGCACACTTTACGAAGTACATGGTGGCGGCGAAGGCGCACGAATAGATCGAGATGGATGCGCCGCTATCCGGGTCCATATGGTTAATACAGCAAACACGCCGGTTGAAGTCATTGAAGCCGAATATCCAATAGAAGTATGCACGCATAGACTGCGCAAGGGCTCCGGAGGCGATGGGGCCCATCGCGGGGGAGATGGCCTCATTCGGGAGTATCGCGTACTTGCAGACCAACTTTGGC
>Ga0315338_1002387_pt1 | contig 18779 bp, 18 predicted proteins | sample ASW8metaG_FD_204518 | JGI IMG/M metagenome (GOLD analysis project Ga0315338, IMG submission 204518) | Ammonia-oxidizing marine archaeal communities from Monterey Bay, California, United States - ASW #8 | ecosystem: Environmental > Aquatic > Marine > Coastal | place: USA: California | collected... | reverse complement strand
TGCGGGCGCATTACATCCCGTTATTGGAAGAATTCGGCGGCTCGAGCCGGGCGGTGGACTATCTCCATGCCGGCAATCATCTGGCGCGGTTCCTGATCCTCGCCGGGATCGACGATATCAACGATGCTTCTATCCTCGACGTCGGCTGCGGGATCGGCCACTTCGCCAAATGGCTGACGGAAAACGGCTTCGAGGGCGAGTACACCGGGATCGATCTGTTGCCCGAGATGGTCGAGCGCGCGCGGGAGCTCAATCCGGGCATGCGCTTCGAACCCTGCGATATCCTGCTCGAACCAAACCGGTTTCGTGCAGATTACGTGATGTCGAGCGGCATTTTCCATCTCGGCGACGCGCCCTTCATGCAGCGGGTCATCGCCGCGCTGTACGAGGCTTGCGGCAAGGGCGTCGCATTCAATTCCCTGTCCGCCTGGGACGACGTCAATACGAAACTGGGCTATTTCAGCGCCGATCCAGCGGAAACGTTGAATTTCTGCCGGACGCTGACACCGTTTGTCATGCTGCGGCACGACTATCTGCCGCACGACTTCACTATGTTCCTGTACCGCGAGTAGGCTTGGTAGAGAAGGGCGGCTGAATCGGGGTCGCGTAAACAAAACGGTCACCGCAATTTCGCGGGCCTCACACTCTTCTCTGTCAGGGACAATTCCGTATGCCTTTGAATACCCTCTTGCGACCTGGCCTCTGTTGATGGCGGGGGCGCCGCTTTCCGCCTCTGTTCGGGGGATCGCCTGCATGGTTGCCGGTATGGCGCTGCTGACCCTGAACAACGCCTTTTTGAAGACGCTGACGGGCGACTATCCACCGGGGCAGCTGATCGCGCTTCGCGCCGCGTTTGTGTTCATTCCCATCGCCTTGATCGTGTGGCGCAGCGGTGGCCTGGGATCCCTTCGAATCAACAATTATGGCGGCCAGTCGATACGGGCGGGCTTTCTGGTGACGACACAGTTTTTGATGGTGACCAGTCTGGGGCTGCTGCCCTTGGCCGACGTGACGGCGCTGGCGTTTTCGGGGCCGCTTGTCATTACGGCGCTGGCCGGGCCGATGCTGGGCGAACAGGTGGGCTGGCGGCGTTGGTCAGCGGTCGTCGTCGGTTTCATCGGCATCTTGGTCATGGTGCGGCCGGACCCTGAATTTTTTCGGATCGTTGCGTTGCTGCCCGTATTGGCCGCGTGCAGCGGGGCGTTGCGGGATCTCGTCACGCGGCGGATCAGTTCCGGCGAATCGTCCATCGCGATTTTGTGCTTTTCCACCTTCGCGGTGTTGCTTGCCGGGGGGGCAAGCCTGGCTTTCGATCGCGCGCCGCTCGACTATGGCGACCTTCCCGTTCTGGCGATGGCGGGCTGTCTGCAAGGCGCCGCGCATTTCGTCTTGATCGAAGCTTTCCGTCACGGCGAAGCCTCGGTTGTCGCGCCGTTCAAATATACCGCGCTTCCCTGGGCGGCGATGTTCGGGTTCCTGCTGTTTCAAGACGTTCCTGATATCTGGATCATCGCCGGCGCCGTGCCGGTGATCTGCAGCGGTCTGTACATTCTGCACCGGGAACGATTGCGGCGCTAAGCGGGGTTCTTAATGTCGTATAAAAATAAGGGTGAAACAAAAAGTGCGGGCAATTTGAGTTACAGGGCGGGACTATCGAAGTTCGGTGCAAACCGGAGGTTTCCAACAACGCTGCACCGACTGGAATTGTATTGAGCGGCGCGGACAATGGCAGTTGGCGGGCGGTTATCGGCTCGTCCGCGATCCTGTCGCTGGCGTTGCTCGGCGATGCGCTGATCTATGCCGTTCTTCCGGCCTATGCGGAAGATTTCGGCCTTACCCTGCCGTGGGTCGGCGTGATGTTGTCGGCCAACAGGTTCGTGCGCGTGTTCGCCTATGGCGTTATCGCCCGGATGACGTCGGCAATCGGCGTGCGCCGCATGTGCGTCGCCGCCGCCGTGCTCGCGACACTCTCGACGGCGCTATATGGCTTCGGCCAAGGGCCGGCGATTATTCTCGCCGCGCGCATAATGTGGGGGCTGACCTATGCAGCTCTCCTCCTGGTGACCCTTGTATATTCGGTCGAGCATCGCGCGCAGGTCGGCGTGCGCGTTGGTGTCGGCCGCGCGATCCAAAGAGTGGGACCGATTGCGGCGCTCTTCATCGGTGCCTGGCTTGTTGGCATTGTCGGCCCGAATACCGCCTTCCTCATCCTTGCCGTGCCAACCGCACTGGCGATCCCCGTCGCAATGACGTTGCCTGAGCGCCACACCGCGGCGGCGCAGCGCGACAAGCCATCGTCGCTCGCCCGGCCGCGCCCGATCGACATCCTGTTTTTCCTGCAAGGCTATGGCGTCGACGGTGTCTTTGCGATCAGCATCACATTGATTTTCGCGCGGGACGCGTCCTTGTCCGTCGCTGTGATGAGCGGCGGCGCTTTGCTCGCAATGCGCCACCTTGGCGAAGCCATTGCGGCCCCGCTTTTTGGTTGGGTTGCGGACCGTTTCGGCGCGCGCCGCGTTTTCGTTTGGTCCGCAATATTGACCGTCGTCGGCTTTATCAGCGTCGCGGCGGGGCTGACGGTTTTTGGGGCGCTCGTCATGCTGCTGTTTCGCGGCGCTCTGGCCTCCCTGGGGCCCGCCGTTATTGTCCAGGCAATGTCTGCCGACGAACAGGCGATCGGGCCTCTTGCACGCATGCAGGCGTGGCGGGACCTCGGTGCCGCCTGCGGTCCGCTCGCGACAGGATTCCTGCTCGCCTTCGTCTCCGCCGAATTGCAGCATGGTGTCGTGGCGTTCGTCCTGGCGCTCGGTTTGGTGTACTGGATGCGAGATAAAGCCCGATGATGCGACCGTCTCTGTTGGTGGAGACGGCATCGCGCATCGGAGTTTAACAGCTCGGCCCCGAGCCTCTCTCATGGCGCATGTTGGCGGTACAGAGGAAGCCGGTTCGGAACGCCGCGAGATCATCGACCCTGCCATTGCGAGATAAGTATTATGTCTCTTTATCTTAGCCTACGGGGCCGCGCGCCCATTTCAATGCCGCTTTGTCGGTCTTCGGCGTTATCGGACGTCCCAACACGTCGCCGGCCTGCCGGGATATTGCAACTCAAGAGCCCCCATAGCCGTCTCCCCTCCACGAGAATAGATGTCGGAGGTCCTCGGGCACACGGTCATACTCTTCGTCAACAATCTTAATGGCGGATTGGCGCCGAAAGTTTAAATCATCGCGATATCAGGGGCGGCAGTAGACATTGTAGAGAATGGGCCGCTCTTTGCCGGAGCGGTTCGACAGACCGCAATGCAGCAGTCGGTAATCCATCAACAAGCATGAACCGACTGGGACAACCGAGTCCTGATACTCCGTTACCTTGTCGGCATCGACCCCATGGCTGCCCATGAAGACTCTCGTTGTTCCGCTGGATTTGTTCATCTCAACCAGAGGCACTAACATTGTCACCGCGAAGCTTTGCAGGACTGAGTCAATTCGTTCATCGCCAAACAAACCTGGATGGTCCCTGTGCACAGGCTGACCCGCAGCACCGGGCAACGAAACCACTGATCCAAAACTGCTCAAAACGCATTTAGTCCCGAGCAATTGTCTGATAATGCCGAATGGGCCAGGGTTTGCGTAAAGAAGTGGAGAGCTAAATGGTCCTTCCACTTCGACGGTAACCATAAACCGCTTATTACCAACCTTGAGTGCGTCCGCGTGTTTCAAATCGTGGAAATATACGTTGTAGCGCGATATGAGGCCGCATGAAGGCTGTCCACGAATTCCACGGGAAACACGTTGTGGAGCAGGAGGGCACTGCACTCTTGAATTTTTGCCACCGCTTCACGCAAAACCTCCTGGTCCAATTCCCCTTCGGTGTTTTCTTCTGAAGGAAGTCGAATGGTGGGTACGGTGTTGCTTTGGAGATCCATAAATATCATCCTTGCCTTGATGCGGATCAGCAAAAAAATTCAAACTAGACCACGAAATGAGGAATTCTCTGCACCGTGAGATGGCCCAGGTTTCACGATAGTGCCACGCACGAGCATGTACAATTCCCGACTTCTCCGACCGGAATATTAATTTTTAATTATTGAAATAAGGGGCGGAATCGGTGCCGTCTACGCCGCTTTCAGTGACCTGTTGGGGAGAACGTCGTGAGCGGGCGTCAGCCGGCCGCCGGTTGCTTGGCGCGCCGCGCGATCACGAAAGCTAGATAGACGATCGCCGTCGGAAACATCAGCAGGCTGTAGATGGCACCCGGAATCGACATCGCCTGGGAACCGACCAACGTCACCGCGACGAAGATCGCCAAGGTCCCATTTTGTAACCCGCATTCCAAGGTGATGGCGATCCGTTGGGCGGCGCCCAGGCGGCTCGCTGTGGCGATCGATAGGGCCAATGTCATCATCGCCAGGTTCAAGGCGAGGGTCACGGGGCCGGCCTGCATGAAATAATTCAGGACGTTGTCCCGTTCCGCGACAATGGCGCCGACAATGATCACGACGAACAGTACGACGGCGATGATCCTTGCCGGGCGCTCGAACTTGCGCGCGAATGCCGGTCGCGTGCGGTTCACGACCATACCCAGAACGACCGGCACCGTGGTGATGGCGAAGATGCCGAGGACGGTCCGGCCGATCGACAGTTCCGGTGCGCTTGCGGCGTCCATGAAATGGTGAATGGCAAAGCTGACGATCAACGGCAGGGTAAGGACGGCCAGCACGCTGATGATCGCCGTTAGGGAAACCGACAGCGCTGTGTCGCCGCGCGCCAGATAGGTCATCAGATTCGAGGTCACGCCGCCGGGGCAGGCGGCGACGATCATGACGCCAACCGCCAGCACCGGATCGATGGTCCAGAAGGACAGAATGATGAAGGCCACCAAGGGCAGCGCGATCACCTGGCTGAGCGCGCCGATAAGAAAATCCTTGGGCTGGCCGGCGACCCGTTTGAAATCCGCGACCGTCAGTTCCAAACCCACGGAGAACATGATGAACGCCAGGGAAATCGGCAGAAATATTTGGGTAATCGCGTTGCCGCTTTCCATGATTTTCCTCGAAAGGCCGGTTCATCGCACGGCCAAGACGATAGCCAGCAATACGGTGCGCGACAATGCCCTTGGGCCGGCGCGCGTACGCGGCTCAATCACGTCGTGGAACCGGGCGTACAGCGCGGCGAATAAATCCCTGAGACGGCCCCCGCGCCTGCAGGAACTTCTCCGTTTCGACCTCTTGAGAGAACTGCGGAATCCTATTCAAATCAGTGCGACAGCCGCTAATCGCTGAGAGTGTTAAAGAAGTCACTGGAAGGCGAAAGGCATGAAATTTCTTGCCCACAGGGCAGCATTGCGCATCATCGACACGGAGAGCGTGACACCCAACCCCCGGGTTAGAGGACACCCTCAGCGAATATCGAACCTGAAAATGTTGCGAAAAAGTAGACCGAAACCAGGAGAGCCCCCACCATGACCGCGTTTGAAAACCGAGTCTCCTTTGTAACCGGTGCCGGCTCCGGCATCGGCGAAGCCATGACGTTGAAGCTCGCCGCAGAAGGCTCTACCGTTGTCTGCTGCGACATCAACGAGCAGGGCGCGCAGGCCACTGCCGCGCGGGCCGAGGAATTGGGCGCAAAGGCTGTAGTTAGCGCGCTTGATACCGCCGACGAGGAGGCGGTGAAGGAAGCGCTCACCAAGACCGCCCGCGACCTGGGCCGGTTGGACGTGCTGATGAACAATGCAGGCATTGCCGGTAAGAAATGGGAGACGACCACCGCCATCAACCTGGACGGCGTCTATTACGGCCTGATCCACGCCTGCCCAATCATGGCGGGCCAGGGCGGCGGCGCGATCGTCAACACGGCTTCCGTCGCCGGTCTCGGCGCGCTGATGCGGCCCGTTGAATATCACGACGATCCCGCCGCGATCGAAGCCGTCAGCGCCTATGTGGCCAGCAAGCATGGTGTTGTCGGGCTGACCAAGCAATTCGCCGCCGCCTTTGGCAAGGTAGGCGTGCGCGTCAATGCGATCTGCCCCGGCTATATCAAGACGCCCATTATTGCCCATGTGCTCGAGCGTGAAGGCCATGAGGATTTTCTCAAGGCACTGCATCCGATGGGGCGCCTCGGCCAGCCGGAGGAAATAGCGGAAGTTGCGGCGTTCCTCGCCAGTGATGCCGCCAGCTTCGTCACCGGCGTCGCCATGCCGGTGGATGGCGGCTACGCCGCGCGCTGAGCATCGGTTTTCGACCAGCTGGGCTGAATAATAATCGGAGCGAATACAGCTCGGCGGTTATGCCCAGCGTCGGTGAAGGCGCAAGCGGGGGCAGGAATGGTGCAGCTTATCCCGGCGTAAGGACTGCCTTGCGCCGAATTCTCTCGTCTCGGATGAACCGCTAGACCGGATCAGGATTGATGCAGGGCATCAATCCTGTGAATCCGCTCGCTCTTAATAGATAGAGCAAAGAAACCGGACCGAGGGAAATCGCCTCCGGCGATTCCCTTCAATCCTGATTTGCTCTAGTGTTCCGGCACCGCCTGTATCAACGCCGCCAAGGCGCGGCTTAGGGACTCCTGGCTCGCCATATCGCCGCTGTAGTGGCCAAGGCGAACAACGACGAGATCGTGGGAGGGAATTATCATAGTCTTTTGGCCGCCTGCACCCGCCATGAAGTAGGATTCGCGTGGGATCGGCCATTGGCCGTCCCCGTTCAGCCAGAAGAATCCGCCATATATGGGCCGCTGGTCGGCCGCCCAGCCGGGCGCGAGTGTGCTCACGAATTTCACCCAGTCCTCGGGCAAAAGCCGCTCATCCTGCCAGACACCATCGCCGAGATAGAGGTTGCCGAGCCGGGCCCAGTCGCGCGCGCTCGCGAATTCGTAACCCTGAAGCAGAAAGTTTCCGTAAGGGTCGGTCTCGAGAATCGTATTGCGCATGCCCAGCTTGTCGAAGAGCGCTCGCTGCGGAAACGCATGGTAATCCTCGCCCCGGTCTTCGACGCCGAGGCGTATCAAATAATTGGCGAGGACAGGATCGACGTTGCGGTAGCGGCCAACTTGGTTCGGGGGCCATTGTTGAGTCCGCGACGCCGCAAATTCGAAGGCATTGGTCGAGCCGGTATAGACGTAGAGATGGTCGGGGTATCCGAGTGCCGGCGCATAGTCGGGATCCTGCATCGCCCTGAATCTGAGCCCGCTCGACATCCGCAGGATATCGGCGATGCGTATTTCCGCCCGTGGATCGCCACCGTTCTGCCATTCTGGAATTGGGGCCGGTTGCCAAAGATCGTAGACGCCCTGGTATATGAGCCGGCCCATTAATGTCGCCGCCATGCTCTTGCCCATGGACCAGCTTTCCAACGGCGTATGGATCCCGATACCGTCTCTGTAGCGTTCGGCCACGATCTGACCGCGATAGGTGACGAGGAATGCCGCCGTCATGCTGTCTCCGGCGAACGCCTTATCCACGGCACTGTCCAGTTTCTCGCGATCCAGGCCGAAATCATTCGCCGCGATGACATCGCCCATTGGCCACGGCAGCGTTTCCGGCGGGGGTAAATCCGGCGTGACCACGCTGGGTGTGAAGAAGACATCGTCGGCACCGAGCGGAAGCGTTACCGCGCCCTGACTCGCAAATATTTTTGCGGTTCGAGTGACACCGTTATCGAGTGTGACGCAGACGGCTTGGGCGTCCCTGTCCACGTCTAAACCGACAACATGTTTGCGGTCTTCATAAGGTGCAGAGAAATAGCCGGTGTGTTCGGCGGCGAATTCGGGCTCCAAGCCACTTAAGAAGACATTCGATGCTATTATCTTGGCAAAGCCGGCGCCGAAATGGGTGATTGGGTCGCCGGGCGGCAACTCGAACGCACCGCCAAGGTCAAGGTGTCTGGCGCGCGCGAGCAACGCCTCGGAAGCACCTTCGGCGAGGCCTTGGCCGCCGGTGTCCAAATGCGTGCCGGGCAGGGACGGGCCACTGGATTTATTATGTGTCATCTTACTCCAGAGGTGCAGGGCGGATTCAAATGGGCATCGCAACACAGCGATATTAGTTTATTGAAGATACTGATCCAAGGTGCCGGCAGGTGTCCTCCATCCGAGTGCTGTTCGTAGTCTGGCATTGAGGGCCAAGGCCACAGCCAAGATGTCGCCTTTGCTATGTGCGCAGAAGCGGGTCCCCTTGGGGAAGTACTGACACAGAAGGCAGTTGGTGTTCTCGTTCGTTCCGCGCTGCCACGGTCTATGCGGGCCGCAAAAGTAGATTTGCAGTCCCGAGTCGATACGCAGCTTCGCATGTCGTGCCATCTCCGCGCCCTGATCTCAGGGCCTTCCGGGTGTAGCCACCGGCGGTCGTGTTGATGAATTGAATCGCTCGGTGCTAGTGGCTACGGTTCCTGAGACGTGGACGACTCTGCGGAGGACATTGTGTCGAGAGAACATCCAACGCGTGACAAGCTCTATGTCGGGCGGGTGACGAATTCGACGATTTGGGCGGACTTCGAACTGCGTGACGACGATGTCATCGTCTCCACGCCACCCAAAAGCGGTACGACGTGGATGCAGTCGATTGTTGCGATGCTGATCTTCGGCCGGCCCGGCATGGATGTCCGAATTGGAGACACCTCTCCTTGGCTTGATTGCGGGTTTCGAGACGGCAAGGCAATCGTTGAACGCCTTGTTGCGCAGGATCATCGTCGCTGTATCAAATCTCACACGCCGCTCGACGGTATCTCCTATGACCCGTCGAGCACCTATCTCGCCGTATACCGTCATCCCGTAGACGTTTACTTTTCAATGCGGAGCCATACCGGAAATACGCGTCCGGAAAATCGCAGCCCGAAAGCCGAGCGCCGCTTCACCCAGGATGTAGGCGAAGGATTTCGCCTGTTTGTCGAGGATGAATCGCGGCAAGCCATCGATCAAATTTTGAGCCTTGAATCGGTCGTCTATCACTATCTATCCTTTAAGAAATGGGCCCATCTTCAGAATCTGCATTTCTTCCATTATTCGGATCTAAGCCGCGATTTGGCGGGGCAGGTAACTCGCCTGGCATCGATACTCGGAATCCAGCATTCTCCTGACACGATGCGGCGCATCGTTGAGGGGGCGGGTTTCGAGGCAATGCAAGAAAATGCCAAGAGCCATTCCAATCCACAGCGCGCGAAGGTTTTCACGGACCCGGCCGCTTTTTTCGCCAGTGGCACGAGCGAGAAGTGGAAGGGCCAACTGAATGCGCCTGAACTCGAGCAATATCGGTCGCGAATTTCCAGTTTGCTGGAGCCGTCGGATGTGGATTGGATCGAGAATGGCGGTTTTGCACGAAGAGACAGCTAGGCTATGGTTGCCCCCGCAGGGATTGAAGGAGAAAGCTCATGGCCGTTCAAACAAAAACCATTGACTACGCCGATGGCGGCACCGCGCTCGAAGGCTATTTCGCATGGGACGATGCCGTCTCCGGCCCTCGTCCCGGCGTACTGATCGTGCACGCTTGGGCTGGTCGTACGCCCTTTGAAGAAGACGTCGCGCGCAAACTCGCTGGACTCGGTTACGCGGGCCTAGCGATGGATGTTTATGGCAAGGGTGTGCTCGGTAAGGACCCAGAGGAAAACACCAAGCTCATGACGCCTTTCCTGGAAGACCGTCCGATGCTCCAGAAGCGGCTTCAAATCGGCCTTCAAGTGCTGCGCGACGAAGCGGAAGTCGATGCAAACAAGGTTGCCGCGACCGGTTACTGCTTTGGTGGATTGTGCGTACTGGATCTCGCCCGTACAGGGGAAGCCTTTCAGGGTGCTGCGAGTTTTCACGGCTTGTTCAATAAGCCGGGAAACACCGATGGCAACGCGATCAAGGCCAAAGTGCTCGCCTTGCATGGTTGGGACGATCCCATGGTGCCGCCGGCAGACGTTGTGGCGCTCGCCGAAGAACTCACTTCGGCCGGCGCGGATTGGCAAATCCATGGCTACGGAAATACGGTGCATGCCTTTACCAATCCAGAGGCGAATGCGCCGGAGATGGGCGCACTGTACCAAGCGGACGCCGACCGCAGGTCATGGCAGGCGATGGAGAACTTTCTGGCCGAAGTGTTCGCTTAAGGCCATAGCTGCACTTAATATCGCATTGGCGCGTTCAAGCATGCTCGAACGCAAAAGGATAAACGTCAATGTCGGATCAGAGGCATCTTGAAACCTCAGCGCCGAGGCCGAGCCATGCCCGGTGTTAGAAAAACCCAGACGTGAAAGCGCTGAAAGCCGACATCGCCGCGCTGATGCCGGATGCTGGGGGATCTTCGGAAGTCGATCAGGAACACCGGTCCTTCCGGGTGTAGCCAAGAGCTGGCATTGATCGAGGTGCGTGAAGATGACGACTATTGCCGACAGCTCTCCGCGCTGACGCTCCTCCTCTCATGCCCGTGCGGCGAGGCTGTGATAGATTGGTAGGACCAGAACCGAGGCGACCAGCAGAGCGGCCGCAAACTGGTATGTTGACGATAAATCTCCGGTCAGGTCCGCAATCCAACCAGCAATCATTGGCCCGACGGTCGTGCAGAAATAGAATACGGTGAAGAATATTCCCATTCCCACCGCCCGCGTGTCGGGAGAGAGAATCAGCGCCGGCAGGCTCATCATTGCGCCGACGGCCACGCCGGAAAACATACCCATGGTGATGACGTTCAGCAGCACCTGGTCGGTCCATGAGCCGACGAACACAAAGACTGCGAAGCCCAGATTGCCTGCGACAAGGATCAGGCTCCGCCGGCCGGTCCAGTCGATCAGGAAACCTGCGAACGACCCGACGATCACCAGCAGCCAGAGAACGATGGAGGTGACGGAGCCCGCTTCCGCCGGCCCCATTCCGCGTGCAACGAACAGCTCCGGTCCGAAGCTGAAAACGATGGCGAGTGCTGCGTTGTAAAGTCCCCAGATTGCTCCTGCGGCCACCATCGCCCCGAACAGGGTGCCGCGCACCCTGTCGCCGGGTGCGGCCCGTCCGCCGCTAACCCCGACCGGCGCGCGATAGAACAGAGCCAACCCGGCGAACCCCACCACCGTCAGCGCCGCGACGAGGGTGAGCGCGGAGGTCAGCCCACCGGCTTCCGCCACCAAGGGCAGCACGATCAGCGCCACAGCAATGCCCACCGGATACGAGTTGACGAAGATCGCCATCGAAAAGCTGATCTCCTTCCCCGCGAACCAATCCGCCATCATCATGGTCATCAGGACGTTCAGCAGCACGCCTCCCAGTCCGGCGACGAGCCGCCCCGCCAGCTGCCCCAACCAGAGCTCAGAGGTCGCCATTAGCGCGCCGCCGACCGCCATCAGCGCCAGTCCCGCTAGAACCACCTGCTTGTCGCCGAACCTCCGTCCCAGAGCTCCGCCCGGCGCAGCGAGAAACAGACCTGGTGTGAAATAGAGGCCGACCAACACGCCTATATCGGCGATGCCAACCGCGAACGCTTCCTGAAACGTCGATGATAGCGCACCCACCGCCTGAAACTGTATCGCCATCGTCATGCGCACGAGAAAGAGGAGCGCCAACACGAGCCATCGCCGTCTATCCATCGTCTCACTCCCTTACCACACGATCCGATTGGACAGAATGCTAGGCGGGATAGATGACGATAGGTATCGGTCGTATGCTGTAAATGTGCTCCTTCATCTGCGGTATTTTGTCTACAGCATCTGCAGTATTGTCACGGAATGACTCGGCGGTATTGTCAGGGCATGCCTTTTCTAAATTCGGAGTGTCCGAGAGAATGGAATGATCCGTGCGCGAAGAAGGACTGAGCCCGCGAGAACGTGAAATTGCCCTGGCTTATGCCAATGGCGACACCTATCACAGAATCGCCGAACGGTTATGCATCGCGCCTTCAACGGTGAGAACCCATTTGGCGACGATCTACCGGAAGCTCGAGATCTCATCAAAACTCGAACTTCATAAGGTGCTCGAAGGCGGTCGCCCAACATACATCGCAGACGGAGACCAAGCGGCAATAATTTCGGAACTGGCTCTCAGCTTGGAGGAAGCGATAAGCCGGGAACGGGCGCTTAGCGAGGTGCTCAGGATAATCAGCGGTTCGGAGGGCAGGATCACTGAGGTCATCGAATCGCTGCTTGGGTATGCGCTAGAGCTGTGTGACGCGGAATTCGGTCTCCTCTTGGAATACAAGGCGGAAAGCGGCTTCAGGGCCACATACACCAAAGGCATTCCACCGGCCTTTCACGAGTGGTGGGTCGAGCAAGGTGATTATCAGCCTAATCCGAAAACCGCCATTGGCCGCATGGCGGCTAGCTACGACGTTGTAAACATCGTAGATGTTCGTGCCGAAAAAATTTCCCGAACAGACGATCCCCTGAGAAATGCGACAACGGACTTAGGCGGGGCACGGTCATTTACGGCGATACCGATGCTGGCGGGAAAACGCCTGATTGGCGCCTTCACAATTTACCGCCAGCAACTGCGTCCCTTCGATGAAAAGACAGTGCATCTGGCGCGAATGTTCGCGGATCAGAGCGCCATCGCGATCGAGAACGCCCGCATGATGAGTGAATTGCGTTCGAAAATTGGACCGCCGGAGTGATATTAATCAATTGTTTGAAGGTCGCCTTCGGGTCAAATGGTCTTGCCCTATTTCAGTGGCAATTTCGGTGACAGTGCACTCAATTAGTGCCCGGCTGTTTCGGTTTGGGCCGCGCTTTCGGGCGGCGACAGGGCGGCCGAGGGCTGTTTCGACACGTTCCAGGAATGCCGGGCCGCCCAGGGGCCGGCCGATGGTTTCCGCATGGCGGAACCGGTCTTGCGCTTCGCTGTCGTCCCGGTTCGTTTTGAGCAAATCCGTCAGGTCGGGGAACCGGGTCGCGAGCGGTCCGTATGTCGTCACACCGTCGTCCATACCGGATAGATGCGTGTGGACGCTCGACCAGGGCGCGCCTGAGGCCCGTCCGCATCCGATGGCACGAGGATCAGGTGGACGTGGTTGAGCATGAGGCACCAGGCCCAGACCTCGACGGCGCGGCAGGCTTGGGCCAGCAGGTCGCGGTAGAGACTGTAGTCGTCGTCGCTGAAAATGTCTGCTGCCGGCCGTTGCCGCGCTGGGTCACGTGATGCGGGATTCCGAGCGAGACGGGCTATGCGCGGAGCGTGTCACCTCAAGGCGTTTCTGTCCATTAAGTGCACTGTCACCGTAATTACCATTAAGTGCACTGTCACCGTAATTACTTGTCACCGTAATTACTGTCACCGTAATTAGAGTTCCTGCTCGCCGCCATCGTACAGAACCTCAAACGCCTGGTCGCACGCGTCTCCATACCGCCTCCAACACCTAAACCGGCATGACCGCATGAACTGAAAACGGCAAAACCCCCGAAATTTCCCAATCCGCCCAGGCATCGCGCTGCGGCGGAAAACAAATGTCCGCTATTGCTAAAAGCGGACATCGAAAATCGGCCAAAACAGACTTTTCAACAGCCTCAGCCATGACCGGAAGTCACGGACCCTTCCACAAAAAAACCTTACCCAGCACAGCAGGAGAGCTTGGATACGTCCATATCGAATGTTTGCGCCGCAAGCTTTAGGCCCTCGACAGTCGTGAGATACGGGAAGATCATTTCTCCAAGATCGGTATAGGTCATGCCCTGCTTGATCGCGATCGCGGCGGTCTGGATGCTGTCAGCACCCTCGGGAGCCAGGATATGAGCACCGATTAACTTGTTGGTGGCAGCGTCAGAAACCAGCTTGATCACCCCGCGCGTATCCCGGGCTGCAAGCGCACGCGGTACATTGTCCAAGGACAGGACGGAAGTTTTCGCATCGATCCCCTGCGCCCTGGCATCCGCCTCCGTGAGGCCGACACTGGCCACCTGCGGATCGGTAAAGACAACCGTCGGCATCGCCAGATTATCATAGCTTCGCGCGTCGCCATTCATGGCATTCGACGCCGCAATCTTCGCACCGTAAGCCGCCATATAAACGAACTGGTCGCGTCCCGTGACATCGCCGGCAGCGTAGACGCCGGCCTTGGTCGTGCGCATCCGGTCATCAATGTTGATTCCGCCGTTTGGCAAGAGAGCAACGCCGGCATTTTCCAGGCCCAAGCCATTGGTGTTGGCCTGGCGTCCGGCGGTCAAAAGCACCTGCTGCGCTTTGAGGGTTTTGGCGGTGCCATCAACGGTCACGGACAAGGCGGTACCGTCATCGCTTGTGTGGATGCCGTCATAAACGCCGACGCGCTGCACAGTGATGCCTTCGTCTTCGAAGTAGCCAGCAAGGGCCTGGCTGATTTCGGGCTCACCTTCCGGCACAAGCCGGCTGCGGAATACGATCGTCACCTTGACGCCGAGGCGGGAAAACATCTGCGCCAGCTCACAACCGATATATCCCCCGCCGATTACGATCATGGAACCGGGTAGGCTCTCCATTTCAAAAGCCGTCGTGCTGGTCAAATAGGGCGTATCCTCGATGCCGGGGATAGCCGGCACAAACTCATGCGATCCTGTCGCGATGATGACCTTGCCGGCATTGATGTGATTTCCATCTACGATGATCCCACCATTACCGAGCTGTGCCTTTCCTTCCATGTAGTCGACACCGTTATAGGCCGGCAGCAGGTCCATGTATTTGGCCTGGCGAAGCGATGTTACGAGCTCGTCTTTCTGGGCTCGCAATGCATTCCAGTCCGTGAGGTGAGCAACCGCCTCGACCCCGGTGAACCGGGCCGCGCTATTAGCGTGGTGAACAGACTCGGCGGCGCGGATCAGCGCTTTCGACGGGACGCAGCCGACATTGACGCAAGTACCGCCAATCGTGCCGTGTCCGATCAAAGCCACCTGCGCGCCTTGTTCCGCGGCAGTGATGGCAGCTGAAAATCCCGCCGATCCTGCACCAATCACCGCAAGATCGTATTGTCCGTTTTGAGGCGTGTCGGTCGGTGCACAGCAATCGTCCGTTTGGGTGCTCATGGCGTTTTCTCCTGAGAGCTGCTGTTCCGCCGCCAAACGCGATAGAGACCGTATGCCAAGATAAGAATGCAGACTGCGAGTGCGGGAAGCAGCACGTAGTCAAGCCAGCCAAGCCAAGCCGATAGGCCGACCGGGAAGGGCGTGAAACAACAAATGACAGCGATAACCGTTCCGATGACCCCTGTTGTTAGTATCGTCTTGTCTTTCACCTGATATCTCCTGATCCGCCGCCGGTAAGGCGTGCTGTTTGTTCCATCAAAATTGGTCTCCATACCGGTAAAAATTTCGCTGCTGCGCGAGTCTATGGGCAGCTTTCAGCGAGACATGCCCAACCTCCGGTCTGCCATCGGCCCAAGCCTGAAACGCCTGTTCGTCGGCAAAGAAGTTCACATGATTGCAGAACGCGCCGCGCAGGTTCTCGCAGCATGATTCCTTGTCCGGTGCGACAATCGACATCACCGGATCGGCGGGCTTTGACCACAAGACGGCTTTTGGATTAAGAGCGATTTCGATCCGCGCAGCAGTCGTGGGACAATTTGTAATCGAGGTCGCCGATTTGCCGAGTAACTGCGGCAGGAACAGCGCATCGAATACACACCATGTGTGCAGTTCCAGCCCGTCGATCCGAAAAACATGGTTCGCAGGACCCAGACTAAGACCGCCAAACGCGACGATTTTTCCGCACTCGTCAGCATCGATTGTCGATGCCGGCAATTCGCTCAAAAGCGCGTTAACCTGCTCGAGTGACAGGCTGAGATCGACTGCCAATTGTGTCCGCTCGACCGGATTTCCTCCGGCAAGCCGCCGATAGAGCGCCAGGGTAAGAGGAACGAGCTCCGGACTATCGGCAAGAAAGTGACCTTCACGAAGATAATTTTGGAAGCCTTCCTGCAGCCCATCAATCGCCGGCACCGCTGTCATGGACGGCTTTCGGATTCGGTGGCAATCGCATCCGTTTTCCGCGACCGCCTGAATCGAGAAATTCCCAGGACAAGAGCGGCGGCGGCAACACCGAGGGCGATCATTTGCAAGGCGGTAAGGTCGCCCACCCAGCCGAACCAGCCGGCGAAAAAGCCGGCGACGACCGCCGGACCAAGGAAGCAAACCGAACACGCCGGGACGGCGACAAGGGTGGCGACAAGCATGCCAATGGGTTTATCAGACATCAGATGATCACCGTGTTGCCGGTTTAGACGGGAAGCCCATTTCCGTCACGGCGCTCGCCAGGAGACTTGCGGCGAAAATATCCGCTGTCAAAATTGTCTTCATGTGGTTCTCCTTCTTCTAAATCCCTAGGTGCCGAGCAAAACCTGAACCCCGAAAAGTTCTCCAATTCACTGCACTGCATGTTAGTATGCGCTCTGTAGTTACTACAGTTTCAAGGAAATAATTGGATCATGTCGTTCGAGGCATCTGAGGCACCGATTACGCGTGGCAAGTTAGCGAAACGCGCGGGGTGTCATCTGGAAACGGTGCGGTATTACGAGAAGATCGGTCTCTTGCTGCCGCCCGAACGTTCGCAGGGCGGCCACAGGCTTTATAAGATCGACGATCAACGCCGGCTGCGGTTTATTATGCGAGGCCGTGAACTCGGCTTTAGCATCGAGGAACTGCGTAGCCTGCTATCTCTTGTTGATTCCAAAGCCTATACGTGCGGCGAAGTTCACGATCTCTCGATTGACCATCTGGCGAGTGTTCGTCAGAAGATCGCCGATCTTAAACGGCTCGAACGCACGCTTTCTCGAATTTCCGATGAGTGCAGCGGCGGGGCCGTTCCAGAATGCCCCGTGATCGATGCGTTGTGGGCGGATTAAAGGCAAGAAACCGTAATACGAAATTCACGATCTCTTATGTGACCACAGAGTGACGCTTCACGCACAGCCTGGGTCACGAACAGACTCTACCAGCACCCTGCCAGCACTTCTGAAGCGGGGCGAAAAGCGGACTTAAACTTGATGAAAGCGGACATCGATCGACCGCGTTGAGGCTTCGTGTCGGAGCTTCATCATGCTGGACAGATCCGGACGGTGGTTACATTCTCCATAATTGGACCCACGCTACCGCCGGATGCACCGACAATGCCGATGATACTTGCCGCCAACGCGAACGCCCAGGGCAGTCACGTGGGGGAGTGGCGGCATCCCGACGCGTGGGACAAACCGGCCGCGAATATTGCCAATGCCATGCGGCTGGCGCAGATCGCCGAGGCCGGCAAGATGGACCTGCTCTTTCTCGCCGACGGCAACGGCGTGCGAAATATGAACAAGCCGGACCTTTTCGCGGCCACCTCGCCCTCCGACCGGCCCGGGGTGTTCGAGCCCGTGACGCTGCTGTCGGCGCTGGCGATGGTGACGCGGCGCATCGGGCTCGTCGCGACCACCACCACGACCTACGACGAACCCTTCCACGTCGCGCGGCGCTTCGCCTCGCTCGATCACATCAGCGGCGGCCGCGCCGGTTGGAACCTCGTGACGACGTCCAATGCGGACGATGCGCTGAACTTCAGCCACAGCGAGCACGTCGCACGCGACACGCGCTACGAACGCGCCAACGAGTTCGCCGACGTCGTTAAGGGCCTCTGGGATTCCTGGGCAGACGACGCCTTCCCGCAGGACAAAGCGAAGGGGCGCTTTCTCGATCCCTCGAAGGTCCAGGCGCTGGGCCACAAGGGCGACCACTTTCAAGTCGCAGGACCGCTCAATGCGCCGCGCCCGCCGCAGGGACAACCGGTGGTGTTTTCCGCCGGACAGTCGGAGGCCGGCCGCGAGCTTTCGGCCCGCCACGCCGATTGTATCTTCGCTATCGAGGCGACGCTCCCGGCCGCGCAGACGCTTTATACCGACTTCAAGGACCGCCTCGCGAAATACGAACGCGAACCGGACGATCTCAAGATCTTGGCGGGCGTGACGATTTTCGTCGGCGAGACGGAACAGCAGGCGGACGATCTGGCCGGTGCGCTGGACGATCTGGTGCCGCCGGCCGTTGGCGTCGATTATCTCTCCAAGATGACCGGCCTCGACATGAAGACCCATCCGGTCGACGGCCCGATGCCCGACTGGCCCGAGGGGCACCACGGCCCGACCGGCATCGCCAACGCCATCGTCGAGGTCGCGCAGAAGGAGGGCTTGACTGTGCGCCAGACCTATAAGCGGATCCTGCCGCAGATGGCCGGCAACATGTTCAAGGGCGATCCCCTTCAGGTCGCCGACGTCATGGAAGCCTGGTATCGCGGCAAGGGCTGCGACGGCTTCATGATCGCCGCCCCCGTGGTGCCCACCGGCATGGAGCGCTTCACCCGCCTGGTGGTGCCCGAACTGCAGCGCCGCGGACTCTTTCGCACCGAATACGAAGGCCGCACCTTGCGCGAAAATCTCGGACTGAAAAGGCCCGTTCGGCAGATCGTGAAATAATTCACGCGGGAAGAGATGCGACCGCCGCGACGGCGCCACCGCGCGCGAGGTTGTAGATCGCGGCAAGGCACAGACACTTTAAGCCGGCGGCCGGTTTGGGAACGGGCAAGCCGCCCACAGCGGACTCTTCAGCGCTATCGTGCTAACCTGACGAACAGGGCCAGTTTGCGGAATTTTGGGGCTTGGTTCCCAGATCACATATAATTCAGGTCGCGCGATTATCCTAGTAGGGGCAGATTTGGTCCTGGCTCAAGTGCCGCCCTTATCCGTACGCAAATCACTTCATGATCGATTATGACCGGCAAGGCCGTCGAACCGTGCAGCTCACAATAAGGACCGGCAGACCGTAATGGTATTTCAAACGGAAACGGTGGACGATCTGTTCGCTCGTTTCGGCCAAAACTACCGCATTTTTGTGACGGTTTCC
>Ga0315338_1002386_pt1 | contig 18793 bp, 10 predicted proteins | sample ASW8metaG_FD_204518 | JGI IMG/M metagenome (GOLD analysis project Ga0315338, IMG submission 204518) | Ammonia-oxidizing marine archaeal communities from Monterey Bay, California, United States - ASW #8 | ecosystem: Environmental > Aquatic > Marine > Coastal | place: USA: California | collected... | reverse complement strand
AAAACAGCGGGAGTAGTCGGAGATAGGCACCTCCCGTGGCCGGCACGTTTAGCGGCCCGAACCGCACCGTGGAAATCGGGAACTCCACGAAAGCCTTGAACTCCTCCAGACCGAGGTGGTGGGGCCAACGATTAGCTCCCGGCATTCCATAACGTCGACGGGAGATAGGGAAGATACTTGAGTCATATCGATAGCCCTCCTCCGCGAGAATAGGCAGGGCCCACTGTGTCTTCTTCATGATCGTGTACGACGGAGCGCGGTAACCGTTGATTTCTTGACCACTGAGGTCCTGTAGCAGCTTCCGACTATCACGAACATCCATTCGAAATGCATCGGGATCCTGGTTGTAGACAAGCTCGTGATCAAGACCATGAGAGGCGACTTCGTGACCCTGACCCGCAATCCTCTTTATAAGATCGGGATGTCGCTTCGCTATCCAGCCGAGGATGAAGAACGTCCCTTTTGCCGACTCCTGGTCGAGTAGCGTTAGCAGGCGCTCCGTGTTCGGGACTACTCTGTCCTCGAACGATTCCCACTTCGGGCGAGGACAGAAGGACCGGAGAGCCTCTACCTGGAAGTAGTCCTCGACATCCACGGAGAAGGCCGCGAAAGAAGCGCTGGATGCGGTTCCGTTCACGGAAGACCGACCTCGCCCAGGATTTCCTTTAGGGGAGCCTCCAAGTGGGCCATAACTTCCCGAACGGCATTCGGGTCAGAGGCGGGCCCGGTAAATCGGATGAATGCTGCATCGGTGGGTTTACGACCGAGAGAGTTCTTGACCAGATCCCACTTCAGGGCGAATTCACCGTTTACGGCACCGTTCCGAGTCCGGAACCAATACAAGATCTCGGTGTCCTCCCCCGTCTCATCGTGGAGCAGCATCCGCGTCATCGAACGAGGGCCCGCGGGAAGATCGACATTAATCTCGTCAACAGTGACCGATCCTTCTACGCTTCCGGGAATGCAGTTCTTGGGGGAATGGATCTGGGAGTTGACTTGCTGCTCCGCGAAGTACGCGATCACGACGCCGATCACACGACCGTCCGTTCTTACGAAGCGGCGATCAAGAATCGCATCGGCATCGAGAACTCGGGCCTCGACTTCTGGGATTTGAAAATCCCGACTCTGCCAACCTTCGAACTCAGTCGGCAACTCCGCAAGACGGGGGATCTGTTCCGCGAAAGTGAGACCACTCCTCAGCTCACCCGCGTACACGCCAGAAGCTACGACAATCAATATGGTGATGAGGGTACGGGTGACCATAGTTTACCCAGGACCTTCCTTATGAGAATGAACACGATCAGAGAAACTGCGAATACGAAGAGACCGAACATCTCGTGGACGGTACCTTCCGCGGCCTCGGGTCCGATGAGGTGTGCACCGAGACCCGTTCCGAGAACGCGGACTGCGTTTCCCGCGACGCTCAGTGGAATCGTCGCAGCGAAGATCAGGATACGGCTCCACATCGGGCCTGGAGTGGAGCGCGCAACGATCGCCCCAAGAGCCAGGAACGCGTAGAGCGAGCGGATTCCGCTGCAAGCCTCCGCGACCTCGAGGCTGGTTTCCGGGAGATGGATCATGTTTCCTTCGGCAACCGTGGGGACCCCAAGCACTTGCAATCCGGCAACGGCAACCTTCGCCGCAAATGCCTGCATTGGCGCCGTCAACTCGTAGTAGATGACGTAGGGGAGAGGAATAGCAAAGAGCATGAAAGCGATCGGAAAGCCCGCGAGACCCAGCCGACGCCAGCCGCCAAGGAAAAGAACGATTGAAGCGAGTAGACCCAGGAGGCTCACTCGTTGTGTGAAGACTTCAGAACCTGCAGCGCCGAGAACGAAGAGAGCGGCGGACGCGAGTATGCCGAGCAGGCCCCAGTTAGAGGGAGAGAGTGGTTGTCGGAAATAGTTGCGAGTTTCCCAGAGTATGTAGAGGGAGACGACCGGGATCAAGAAGCCGTGGCTATAGTTGTCATCTCGGATCCAGTCTCTGACCAGCTCGGTTATCACGGCGCTATAGGTCAGTCCGATCACGATGGCTAGGAGAACCCAAAGGGCCAACCTAGGAACCTGCCTCATTTGAAGGTCCCTCTTCGGATGGGAGAAGACAGACTGAGTTTGGCCCGCTGCGGAATCTGGACATCCCGATCCGAGTAGATTCGGAATACACTCAGCCCGATGGCCCCATAAATGTACCATGTTCGCCTAAGGAAGCTATGACCGAACATCCCAGCGACGAGAAGGGCGACCAAGCCAACAAAAAGAGCCTGGACAACGGCTCGCTCAAACCTCCAATCTCCTTCACTCTTGCCCAGCAGGACTGCAGTTTTCCGATTGAGCCGCACGAACTCCAGTAGCAACGCGTAGAACACGAACGCACCAATCAAACCTATCTCGGCCGGAACCTGGACGTAAACGTTGTGGGGCTGGAGCCCGCTCCGCTTGAACTCCGGTGAGTAGGCACCTGCCCTCGCGGAGCTAAAGCAATTGATCCCCACTCCAGTGAGTGGTCGGTCCGTCATCATCCGCGCTCCCACTTTCCACGCCGACAACCGACCCAGCGAAGAGTCATCGAGTTCCGTATCTCCGATGGTGGCATATCGAGTCTTGTATTGCTCCGGGAGCATCCAGAAAGACCCAACCAGGAAGATCAGAGCTATGATCCCGAAGAGTATCTTCTGGCGCGCACTCCACCAAAGTACGCCCAAACTCGCGATGAGTGCCAATACGCCGCCTCGAGAGCCCGTTACCGCAATCGTCAAGAGCAAGAGGATTCCGCCTAGAATCAGGGGAACGCGGCGCCACCCCATCGGTCTCTGCGAAACCAGAAGCAAGAAGAAGGGAAACGCGGAGACCAAGGTCGTAGCCAAGGTGTTCGGATCTCCTCCGGCACTCGTTTGGCCAACCACTCTTTCGATGCCTTGCGCCACCTTCAGCGAGCCCTGGAGATACGAGCTGAAAGAATCAGCGCCGATGTATGCGATCGAGCCGATGTACAGGAATACAAACATACGTAACCGACTTCGAGTGCCCACGAGATGTACGATCAGCAAGTAGAAAATCAGAATCTTGAGGAATTCGACGAGCCCTGATACCGCTCCGGATCGCCAGTACGCTACCGGTACGGATATGATCACCATGATGGTGAGGAGAAGAATGAGTCGAGTCTGTTTCGAACCATCGATAACAAGCCGCCGGCTCGCTCGAAATTGCTCAAGATACATACCAATCAGGGTCAGGACACCGACCACCCGCTCTAGCGGCAGCGCCTGGAGTACTGGAAAGATCTCGCCTGGACGGAAGAAAAAGAGCGCGGTGTAAAGGAGCAGGCCTATGAACGGCCTGGCAAAGATGACGACAATGAAAAGAACGCAACAGACGCCAGCAATGACCAGCAGCGGCGGAACGCGAACGAGTGCGAGACCGGCAAGAGCGCTCGCCAGCATCGCAAGACCCGCGTAAGCGATCCGACGAAGGCGCATGGCGTCGCCAGGTCCATCACCTGGGCGAGCAGGAGCTCTCGAAAATCCGGTGACATTCGAAAGATGTGAAGGATCGTTCGCCATGGGCCCCACGGTTTGACTCTTAAGTTCCGCTGGTACACTTGGAAGATAGCATGGAATTGTCCGACACCTTCCCGTTGATGACCGCCTCATTGAGCCGTCCGACGTTGCTAACACCGAGTTCCTCTGTCCAGCGTCTCGTTTCACGGTAGGTTTTGTACAGCCTGCTCTGCGGCCGACGCCGGGGATCGAACCGGCGATCGAGACGAGCTCCCTGCTTCATCGGAACCCGATCTCAGACTCACCGGCCTTTGATCTCAAGGACGCAGGTCGTGGTTTGCAAAGTCGCCTCGCTGTTTACCGGGGAATGAAGGCGCACAGGGGGCGGGCGCCCCCTGCGCGCTTCGACGGGATCGATAGAACCCAGATAAGCTAGCAACCACCTTATGCGCCGCTAGCCCACCTACGCTCAACCTGACTTCAAGGCCGTTATGAAGTCTGATCCCGAACTAGTTCTTTTTGGTGAGCATCCAGTCCGAACATCGGCGATTAGTGTAATCTGCATTCGCAGGCGGTGTGACAACGAAGAGACATTAAATTCCCATGCCGCACCTACTAAATCACTGAGACTCAACAGACTAGCGCTTAGTTGTGTTTGCGACCTGCTTGCAGATGGGCACATCCTATGAAGAATCGATGTGTGCCAATGTCGCTTTTGCCGGGTCATCGAGCATCGATTGGCACCGATTGGTCCATAATCTTTTGCCGGATAATGCCTTGCGCGACTTCTCCTTGAAATCTGACCCGAGTGTCAAAGAATCCAACACCATAGACACCCGCATAGCAACCAACAGACACCCAAGCGACTTGTCCCCAAGGAGTTACCCAGCATCTTAGACGCGGCGGAATGCGTCGAGTAAGACGACACACGTCTTGTGATCGAATCTCTCCTCCGAAGGCGTCGCAAACGAAATGCAGAACCTGGCTAGAGGAAGTATCGGAGATCGAGATCTTTCCCAAACTCAACGACACCTGGGAATACGACCGCAAGATATATGGTCCCATTCGCAACCGCGTGAGCTCGAATCGTAGAGCCGAGACTGCCCCGATGGTAGAGCCATAGATTTAAGACAACCCCAATCACGAACGCGACCGGCCACTCCCAAGAGGCATGACTGAAAGTGAAGTAGAGCACGGTAGCAATGAATCCCGCCCACTCGAATCGCGCAAGAGGGACTCGCCGGAAGTCGGTTCCTGTTCGCATGCCCGCCACATACCGGAGGAGCGCGCTTCGGACGAAGAGCTCCTCAACGAAGGGCGTGACGAGAACAAACCCCACGAATCGCAGCGTCAGAAACATACCACTGAAGCGATCTCCTGCCAGTGCCGCCGAATCGAAGCCCTCGTCAGCTGGAGGATGGCTAAACCAGCCCAGAACATAGGGCGCCATCCAGAGGATACCGACCAAGAGCCCGACTGCGATATCCGCCAACGGGCCGAGCAGCGAAAATCGAATCCCCTGCAACTCCGGATAAGCATGCCGAACCAGGTAGTAAAGGAGGAGTCCACCAGGAATGAGGACCTGAGGAAGGAGCAGCCAATCCCGCCCTGGGGGCTCGACAATGCCCTTGATCTGGATGATGACAAGAAACGACACGTAGGTCGCCAGATAGGGCATCCAGCCCTGCGAGTTGAAACTCATAGGACACAGTAGACAGGTCGGCGAGCAGTACTGTCCACCACGAAAGACTCGCTTGGGTTACTTACCGCTCGAGTCAACGTGATCGTTTTCCTCGACGACAACCTAACTTCAGCACTCACAGTTTGTTGCTACCTATTCGGCGAAATCGTGCGTCCAGACTGGTTCGCCCACGACCCGATCAGGTCCGAGATCTGTCGCGAGATCTCGAGTATGTAAGGTTCGTTCATTATGTTGTCGTGGCTACAGGGAAGTACTCTCACATCCACATAGTCTGCAAAGTGGCCCCATCCTAGGTCGGGTTCGTGAGAATGAAGGAGAGGACGGGCACGACCGCGCAGCAGAACGAGGCGATGAGGGTAAGGCCTGGGAGCGTATGCGCGAAGGAGATCGAGATTAGACTGCATTAACTTCCTGTGTGATTCGGACAGCCCCGTTAGATCAAAAATCTCACCGACGTCCTCGTACATGGTGGCATCCTGATGATCGCCCCTCAGTCTTTGGCGCAACCGTCTTTCCAGCCTCCGAAACTTCCGCTTGGGATAGTTCTGTAGCTCGCGGGGTGAAGCTTTAAGAACCACGTCGATGAACCACCAAGGCAGGTTGGAGAGAAACTGATGGGACCGGTCAAAAGACCCTGACTTTTTGTCGGGCGGTAGAACCACTCCAGCGTCAATAAGGATGACCAAGGGCGGTTCCCTTCCTTCCTCCGTAAGCTGGGCCGCCATCTCGTAGGCTAGAACGCCGCCGAAGGAATACCCCACAAGACATAGCGGACCGGACGGTTGAGCCCTAGTCAGGTCCTTGACGAATCTTCTGGCCATGTTCTCTATGCTGGAGAAGCTTATCGGCCTTCCCTCCACAAGGGGTAGTTGGAAGCCCTCGATTCGACGATCGCCGGGGAGATGTCGGATCAGGCCGGCCGAAACGAACAGCTCGCCACCGAGCGACGGCATGAGAAATACAGAGGGCCGCACATCACCATCGCGAATCGTGATGAGGCATCCCTTAGGTTCGGCCTGCGTGGAATTTGCCAGGACCTGGGCAAGCTTCGCGATCGTCGGCGCCTCAAACAGCTTCCCGAGAGGAAGCTTGACCCCAAAATGTGACTCAATCCGAGCAAAGAGGCGGATCGCCAACAAAGAATGCCCGCCCAGGTCGAAAAAACTGTCATGAACGCCAACATTGGGGTGGAGCAGTAAGTCGCTCCAAATTCTGACCAACGTTTCCGTGATCTGTGGATCCGCAGAGACGGTCAAGCCATCCGTATCGGGTGCAGACTCCAACCTTCTCGGCTTCGTTGTCGCTTCCGACACAATCGGAGTGATGTCCGATGCCAGCTCCGATAGAGGCCTTTCCGGCGAATGTACGATCCGCTCAAGCAGTGCGCGGTATCCGGATAGGATCCCCTGCACCGTCGATTCATCGAAGAGCTCCGTGCGATATTCCATCGTCAACCGCAAGCCGTCCTGCCGCTCCTCCGCTATCAAAGTGAGATCGAACTTAGCGGTTTGTGATGAAACGAGGGTCGTCTCCGACTCCAGGCCCGCCAGCTGAAGGTCCTGACCCGGTGTGTTCTGAAGCACAAACGCGACCTGGAAGAGCGGACAGAGATCCTCGGCGCGCTCAGGCTCCAGTTCCTCAACGATGGCCTCGAGCGGAACGTCCTGGTGGCGGTAGGCTCCCAGTGCGACCTCTCGAACTCTTCGCAAGAATTCGAGAAAGGGCGGGTCGCCCACAAGACTCATTCGAAGTGGAAGTGTGTTCACGAAGAACCCAACCAAACCCTCGGTTTCCTTTCGATTGCGACCCGCAATCGGCGAGCCGACCAGAAGATCGTCCTGTCCCGTATGCCGGGACAGGACCACCCCAAACGCAGCGAGAAGCGTCATGAATAACGTCGCGCCCCCGCGGCAGCTCAACTCCAGGAGCAAGGCGGCAACCGGCGAAGCGACATCGAGATAAAACCATGCACCATCCAACGAAGGTTCGATCGGGCGCGGACGATCGGACGGCAACTCCAGGACAGTCGGCGCGCCGTGAAGCTGCTTCCTCCAGAACGAAAGGCGCTCGCGTCGAACTGCACTTTGGAGGAACGCCCTTTGCCAGCTTGCAAAGTCCGCGTATTGGATCGCGAGGGCAGGCAGGGAATTCTGTGCTCGGGCGAGCTGCGCCCGGTATAGTGCTGCGAGCTCTTCTAGGAGTACGCTCACCGACCAGCCGTCGCAGGCGATGTGATGGATCGTCAGAAGAAGTACGTGCTCATCTCCGCACAGCCGAAAGAGCGTCGCACGAAAGACGGGGCCGGTCTCCAGATCGAAAGGTCGACAGCTTTCAGCCAGGACCTGCGCGCTCAACTCGGCATCGCGTCCAGTTCCCGTCAGGTTCGATAGGTCGACGTGCTCGAGGTGACCATCCGAAACGTCATCGATCAACTGAAGCACCTGACCATCTTGAGGAACGAATCGTGTTCTGAGAGCCTCGTGTCGTTGGATGGTGTGGTCCAAACCTCTCTCAAGGGCGTCAACATCGAGCGTGCCGGTGAGTCGGACTTTCACCGGTACGTTGTAGACGGCACTTCCTGGGTGAAGGCGGTCAAGGTACCAAAGCCGTTCCTGGCTGAACGACGGCATCAGATCGCACTCGCGAGACACCGGAACAAGCAGAGGACCGTCGGTACCGGGCGCCGAAGCTGCCAGCACTTCCACACGTCGTGCTAATTCCGCCACGGTCGGAGATTCGAAAATGCTTCTGATAGGAAGCTCGAGTCCCAGCTCCGATCGCACCCGGGACACGACCCGAGTCGCGAGAAGAGAGTGACCGCCGAGAGCGAAGAAATCGTCGTGGATCCCCACCTCAGGAACGCCAAGAAGCCCCACCCAGATTTCGGCGATCGTCACTTCAAGGTCCGTCCTCGGGGGTACAAGTGTCCTGGAATCCTGTCGACCCGGCACCAGCGCGTCTTCTTGCAATCTTCGCCGGTCCACCTTTCCATTCTGATTGAGCGGAAACGTCTCCAGGAAAACGAATGACGTCGGAACCATGTAGCTCGGGATCCGATCGGCCAGGAAACCACGTATGCTGGCGGCTCCAGATTCGCCCCCAAAGGCTCCCGGCACTGCAATGACGAAGGCCACAAGCTGACGATCGCCCTGCGCATCCTTCCGCGGAAGAACCACCACTTGTCGTACCTGCTCGTGCGTGAGGACGGCAACCTCGACCTCGCCCGGCTCGATCCGAAATCCGCGAATTTTCACCTGATCGTCAAACCGACCGAGAAAGTCCAGCGTTCCATCCTCGCGGAAGCGCACTCGGTCGCCGGTCCTGTAGAGTCGGGCTCCAGCGATCTCATCGAACGGGTGGGGAACGAATCGATCTGCGGTCAACTCCGGTCTATTGAGGTAGCCGGAAGCCAGACCGTCTCCACCTAAGTAGAGTTCACCGGGTGTTCCTATAGGCACCAGTGCACTCTCCTCGTCGAGGACAAACACTTCGGTGTTCGACACAGGTCTGCCGATTGGAATTGAAGGAGCACCTGGTGGAATCCCCTGAGGGATCCTGTGACAGCATGTGAAAGTTGTTCCCTCTGTGGGTCCATAGCCATTTATGATTTGCGTGCCAGGGAGCCTCTCTTGTCCGCGGCGGACATGATCCACGGAGAGCGCTTCCCCCCCGATGATCAGCTGTCGCACCCCTTGCAGGACTTCCGGAGCTTCGTCGATCACCGCGTTGAAAAGCGGTCCGCTGAGCCAGAGGATGGTCACTCCGTGCTGCCTCACCTGCCGACCGATGGCCTCCGCGGTCGGAAGCTCATCCGGCATAACCACGCAGGTCGCACCATTGAGAAGCGGCGCCCAAACCTCGAAGGTCGTGGCGTCGAAGGAGGCATTTGACAGATGGAGGAAGACATCGGTCGGCGCGACGTCGACGTAGTTCGTGTTGATGACGAGCCGCGCGACCGCCCGGTGGGGAACGATCACGCCTTTCGGCTCGCCTGTCGAGCCCGAGGTGTAGTTGACGTACGCCGTTTGCTCCGCGCCTACGAGAGGGAATTCGCTTGGCTCTGGACCAGGATCGGCGCTCGTATCGATATCGTCGAACGACAGCACATGAGCATCCCCGAGCGGAACGCGACCTCGAAGAGACCGTCGTGTGATGACGACTCGAACACCAGCGTCCTCGACAAGGTAAGCCAGTCGACGGGATGGGTAGGAGGGATCGAGGGGAACGTAACCCGCCCCGGCCTTCAGAATGCCGAGGAAGGACACGATCATGTTCACGGAACGATCGAGGTAGACTCCAACCAGATCGCCAGGGCGAATGTGCATCGATTGCAGTGCCCGTGCGCAATGATCCGATCGTTCGTCGAGATCGCAATACTTCGTCTCATCGCCCGCCAGAACCAACGCGGGTCTGTCGGGATGGTCACGAACTTGACCCTTAAAGAGAACAGGAATGCTCCGCGACCGTGGGTAGTCGGACTTAGACCCCTTCCACTTTCCTAGGAGCAGGGCCAGATCGCCAGGAGCCATGATTGGGAACTGGGACAGGCGCCGATGCGGATCTGAAGACATGACTTCGAGAATAATGCCAAGATGACCAAGCAACCGGCGAATCTCTCCATAGTCATAGATGTGGCTGCGGTATCGGACATCAACCCTTGGCTTCACACCGAAGTTGACAAGGACGACAAGAGGATAGGTGGTCCGCTCCAAACTCTGCCGCAAACGAATGTCCGTACGACCATCAGAGGTCTGCCAGCGGGCGGTCCCCGCCTCGCTGTCGACTGCTACCAGGTGGTCGAACAGTTCGCCGACGGACGGAACGTCACTCCAGGCCGCCACATCAGTCAAGGAGGCGTAAGCATATCGATTTCGCTGGCGGGACTCGTAATCCAGCCGCTTCAACCAATCGAGAAGCGGATCATCCTCGTACATCGTGACTCGGACGGGAACCGTTGCAAGAAGCAGCCCGACCATTTTCTCGACTCCACCAAGACCCACCGGTCGGTGACTCCGAGAAGTACCGAAGACAACATCCCTGGTACCAAGATGGCGGCGAAGGAGAAGAGCCCAACCTCCGTGAATGAGGGTCTCGATGCCGAGGTCATGTAACTCAGAGAGTGCGAACAGTCCTTCAACGACCTCACTCTGCAGGCTAAGGGTCTGCTCCTCGAGTTCGCCCTCGAGATTCTGATCGGGGGAGTTCTGGCGCAACGCAGCGGATACCGAAGATGGCTGCCGAAAGTCAGCAAGAGCGGACTTCCAGAACAACTCGGCGGCCGGAGTATCCTGGCGACCCATCCAATCCACGTACCCACAAAAACTGGGAATGGAGTCGCCGACCGGTTGGGAACTTACGGTCGAACCCTCCTCATAGAGCCAAACCAAGTGATCCATCACGAGGGTCGCACTTCGAGGATCCAGCAACAATCGGTGGTAACTCCACACTATCTCGAATTCGTTGTCCGAGAACTGCACGAGAGTCATGCGCACCGGTGGCTTAAGATCAGCGCGGAACCCACGTCGACGATCGACCTTGAGGAGATCCACTCGATGCTTACGTTGGGCCGCTGGAGCAAGATGACGCCAATCCTGTTCGTTCCACTCGGGATTGAAATCGGGTTCGACAGTTCGGAAACCACCGATCCCATCAGAGTGAAACGTGCTCCGTAGCACATCGAACCGAAGGGTCACATCCAGCCAAGCTCGGTGGAGTAACTGGGGCAGCATGCTCCCGCGCACACTGAAGCAGCTTTGGACGACGTGAACGCTGTTGGCGTCGCCGAGGCGGTCATGAAAGAGGATGCCCTGCTGCAGCACAGACAGCGGTAGCCTTGTGTGGTGGGTGCCTTCCAGTTCCATCGCGTCCTCCCGCCAACGAGACCCTACCAGAGGAAGACAAAGACCGAGTGGCGGTGGGTTCAAATGGGTTCAATGATCTCTTCACCTATAATAGCAGTTCTTGCTTCGCCCCGACCACGCTCGCAAACCCAGGATCAGTGTTCATTTCGGCGTTGGCTTGTACAAGGGACAAGCATAGAAAGGCCATAAAAAAGAGGCCTGCCAACTTGATTTGGCAGGCCTCTCTCAGACTGTAGACAAACTCGAGGGAGAAGCTCCTCCTACCCTAAACGTCGGCTGGTCGACGCCGGCGCCTCCAGGTGGTTCCGGCAATCCCGAACAGTCCGAGCCCAAGCAGAATGACGGTTCCTGGCTCTGGTATGACACCCATGTGATCTTGATATCCTTGGCCTTGGAAGTCGTTATCGTACCAACGGGCGCTACCATAGCCGTAGGCCGAGTACTCTGCGATCGCTGGCGCCGTCCCCAAGGCGGCCAAGTAGGCATTGTAGGCCGTGAACTTGGTCAACCCAAAAGAAGTACCGAACCCGTAGTCACCGCCGTTCCCCCCGGTAGAAGCAGCAAAGTTCGATCCATACGCAGCCTTGTAAAGGGCGAAGTTGAGTGCGATGATTTCGGCTTCGGTATTTGCAGAGTTACCGAAAGTGTTGACGAGCCAAGCGACCTGCCTCCAGTCACCGATTCGATTCTGATCTTCGCCATCAAACCCACCGTCATTTGAACTGAACGAAGTCCCGTCAACACGACACTCAACGTCCCAGGATCCAGAGGTGACGTTCTCGATATCGATACACCAAGTGCGGCCGATGGCTTCCCAGGGACCACCTGATACACTCACACTGGCTTCTGCAACTCCGAGACCGAAACTTACGTTGCTGGTGCTGCCACCAACTGTTTGCGTAAGTCGTGCTGTGTAGCTACCAACCTCGGTCCAAGAGACGCGGAACAGGCTGGTCGCATCCGCGACTCCAGAGGAGATCAACAGCCCAGCGATTCCGCAAACCAGTCCTAGTGTTCCTCTTCTCAAATCCATTTCAATGCTCCCTTCGAATATAGCCTACAGTCTAAATCTTGTTCCGCACCTTCCGTGCCAAAATCAAACACAATTGAAAAGGCCTACTAAACAGCTGTCTCCCAGAGGTTTGGCCAACAAGCAACCCTAGACAGCCTCCGGTAGTAAGAACAGCACTTCGTCGGCTTCACCTAACACTCTGAGTGGAATTCGGGACACCACTGGGCGCAAGCGGTAGTCAAACAACTCCTTGCGCGAGTTAGCGGTGTGTCAGAATCGTTTACAGTCCAGCGCTGAATCGGCCGATCCGTCCGACAGAACCGCCCAGATTCGTCGATAGCCACGCCCACCGCCCCCATCACTCTGGAACCCCTACGAGGGCGCTCCATCTGGTTACCCATCATCGGTTTATGCACAAGAGGACTGCTCTGCGAACGCAGACTTTCGCGGCCCCATCCGGGGATCCGAGCTTTTTCCATTCACAGCCATCGACGATACCCTTACCTACACTTCCAGGAGCAGACAGGGTATTTTCCCACTTTCCTGCTCAGCGCCCCAGCGCTGGGGCAGCTTATTCACCGTCCCAAGGAGACCACCGATGAAGACCCTCCCCCTCGGCCCCCAAACCGATTGCCCAAACCTCCCCCGCGTCGGCTTCGGAGGCATGCCCCTCTCGATCAAGGGCCGCCCCGACGAGAGCTCCGCAGTCGGTGTTCTCCACGCCGTCCTCGACGCCGGAGTTCGACTCATCGACACCGCCGACGTCTACTGTGTGGACCACACAGACATCGGCCACAACGAACGCCTGTTCGCCAAAGCGGTCGCAAGCTGGAATGGCGATCGCGACGCCGTCCTCATCGCAACGAAGGGCGGCCTCATCCGTCCCGAAGGTCGGTGGGAACAGGACGCCAGCCCCACAGCCCTCCGTCGCGCCTGCGAAAACTCCCTCCAGGCACTCGGCGTCGAACGAATCGATCTCTACCAATTGCACGCGCCGGACAACAAGGTCCCCTTCGCCGAGACGATCCACGCGCTGGCCAAACTTCGCGACGAAGGAAAGATCCGCTGGGTAGGCCTCTCCAACGTCAGCGTGGCTGAGATCGAAACCGCACGAGAGATCCTTCCCATAACGACCGTACAGAACCGCCTCAATCCGTTCTTCCGTGAATCCATCAAGGACGGTGTCGTGTCCCACTGCGCCACACACGGGATCGGATTTCTTGCCTACAGCCCTGTCGGTGGAGGCAGACTAAATCAAACCCTGCCCAACCACTCCGTAGCGCGAGAGATTGCCTCAAAACACGATGCGACCACCCACGAAGTCGTTCTGGCCTGGGTGCTCGCCCAAGGAGAGTCCGTCTTCATCATTCCCGGTGCACGTAGTGTAAAGAACGGCGTGAGCTCACTGCGGGCAGACGCGATCGAACTATCTGCAGAGGAAACAGCGCGACTCAACGATGCGGAGTGGTCTATCGCTTAACCCGACTCGGCCGATCCGGCGTCGGGCAACGAGACTACACCATTCGCTCACGGGGTTCTGGGAGATTGTTCACGAAACCCTGAGTCGAGAGGGCCCTCGCCGTCCATCGAATGAACGGTGCTGTACTGGCCTGGTCTGGATTGGATTGGATTGGATTGGATTGGGCGCTGGGCTGGATTAGATTATACTCGATCAGACCGAACCGGATCAGCCCGTGACGCGCCCATAGTCGTAGATCATGACCGGCTCGATCCCACACATCCGCAAGTAGACGGTAAGCTGACCCCGATGGTGCCAATGCTCATCGTAAGCAAAGTTCAGGAACTGCTCTCCAGCAAATGAAGTCCCGTATGCCTCGACGTTCGCAGCAAGCTGCTCATCGGTCATCTCATCAAAGATCGCGAAAAACCGCGTGACCTGCTCGTCCATATAACGAAGCAATTCGCCCCGATCCCGAAGTTCAGGCGATGCGACCGATTCATGCCGGCCCCGCTGCACTGTCTCGGCCGCCTCGACGAGAAAGGTATACATGTGCGTGGCGATTTCCGAGAACGTGCGCACGCTCTCGGTCGGCCGGAAGTGAACCTGTTCGTCAGGCATCTGCTCGACCATGATTCGAGTCATCCCCAAAACCATCTTGAAGTAGCCGTACTTCCCAACCAGGTCGAGCTTACTCAATTTCGATTCTCCCAAAGCAACTCACGTTCAGCCTAGCGGCCCTGCCGCTTCGTACCGCCCGTTCGTCCCTTCGGAGGAAGCGACGCCCGCGCACGCGACTTCGGCTTGGTCTTGCTCTTCTTGGTCACCTTGGCGGCGGCAACCCGGCTCGGCCTCTTCACGACCTTCTTGGTCGCTTTCTTCGTCGCCTTGCGTCCCGAGCCCTTCCCGAGCGGCTCCTCTTCGAGGATGACCTTGAGTCCGTCACCAATCAGATCGACGGCTACGAAGGTCATCGCCTCGCGCACTTCGATCGGCAACTCGTCAAGGTCTGGAGAATTCCGCTTCGGCAGGACGATCGTATCGAGGCCGGCCCGATGGGCCGCCAACATCTTCGCCTTCACTCCACCGACGGGCAGAACGCGACCGAGTAAGGTCACTTCTCCGGTCATTCCAACGTTGCGGCGAACCCGGCGTCCGGTCAGAAGACTGACGATGGCCGAGACCATGGCAACTCCAGCCGAGGGTCCGTCCTTGGGAATCGCTCCGGCAGGCACATGAACGTGCAGATCCGTCTTCGAGAAGACCTCCGGATCGATGGCAAAGTCCTCCGCCTTCGAGCGCACGTAGTTGAATGCGATCTGCGCGCTCTCTTTCATGACGTCGCCGAGCTGCCCGGTCAGGGCGAGACCGCCCTTGCCGGCCATCCGGGTCGCTTCGATGTAGAGGATGTCCCCTCCACCCGTAGTCACGGCCAGTCCCGTCGCGACGCCGGGAAGCTTGTACTGCTCCGACGTCTCGGAAGTGAATCTCTCCGCCTTCAGGTACTTGCGAACCACGGTCGGAGTGATCTTGATCTTCCGAATCTTCTTCGAGGCAACGCCGACGGCAACCTTCCGGCAGACCGTACCAATCTGACGTTCCAACTCCCGAACTCCGGACTCGCGGGTATAGTCGTGGATGATCTTCTTCAGCGCGTCGGAAGAGAAATTGATTTCCTTTTCCCGCAACCCATTGACCTGGATTTGACGTGGGACGAGATATCCCTCCGCGATTTGCAGCTTGTCATGATCTGTATAACCTTCGAGTTGGATAATCTCCATCCGGTCCCGGAGGGCCTGGGGAATCGTCTCCAAGTTGTTCGCTGTCGCAATGAAGATCACGTCAGTCAGATCAAAATCGACATCGAGGTAGTGGTCGCGAAAGGCATGATTCTGGGCTGGGTCCAGAACCTCGAGAAGCGCGCTGGCCGGGTCCCCACGCCAGTCCGCGCCGATCTTGTCGACTTCATCGAGCATGAAGACCGGATTGCGGGTTCCTGCTCGCTTCAGACCTTGAATGATCCGACCGGGGAGCGCGCCGATATAAGTCCGACGATGTCCGCGGATTTCCGCCTCGTCCCTCATCCCACCCAGACTCATCCGGGTGAACTTGCGTCCCAAAGAGCGCGCGATCGACTTGCCCAGGCTGGTCTTTCCTACGCCGGGAGGCCCAGCAAAACAGAGGATCGTGCCTCCACGGGCAGAATCCCGGGTGCTCGCAATCGTATCTGCTTCCGGTTCACCGAGGACTTCTTCGTCCGTCAGGCGCGGCGAATGAGGGTCACCCTCTTCGCGTTCGATCTGCTCGACGATGTCCGAGATCTCCTCACCGAGATCGGCATCGCTCACGTCATCGTCGGGAAGCTCTGCGAACACCCCGATGACGTCTTCGAGGACCGCCTTTTTCTTTTTGGATTTCTTACCCGACTCGCTTTTGGGAGGTGCAACGGCCACGGCCGCGGCGGCACTTCGTGCAGATGCGGATTTCGCTTCCGCTTCTGACCGATCTCCAATCAGCTTACGTACGGCAAGGTACTCGAGAATCCGGCTCTTCACATCGGCGAGGTCGTAGTGGTCCTCATCGAGAATCTCGCGCGAGTTCTCGATATCGATTTGATCTTCGCTACGCGTCTTCCAGGGTAGCTCGACCATCCAATCGAGGTACGTTTTGACCAGAGAGTACTCCGCGGCCTGCGGCGGCATTCCGTCGAGACGCTTCAGCTCCCGAAGGCTCTCCTTGCGGGCCTCGTGAGGCATCCCGCTGGAACGGATCTTTTCGCGGTAGTCCTCGATGACTTCGGTGACTTCCTCTTCGTCCCCCAGCTCCTTGCGGATCGCTTTGAGTTGCTGACGAAGAAAGTACTCCCGCTGCGCTTTGTCCATTTCCTCGTGAGCTTCGCTTTGAATCTTCTGCTCGAGGGTGAGCAGTTCCTTTTCGCGGGTGAGGTGTCGGATGAGGATGCGCATCTTCTCGCGGACGTCGTCCGCCTCGAGAATCTCCTGTCCCTCTTCTTTGGCCACGCGCGCGTTCGCCGTGACGAGATAGACGAGATGTCGCGGCTCTTCCACCTGAGAGAGGAACTGATTGACCTCGGCCGGAAGCTGAGGCGAAAGCGCGACGACTTCCTTGGCCAGATCACGAAGGGTTCGGACGAGGGCATCGAGTTGAAGCCCTTCATTTACGATATCGGGGCGCACTTCGATCTTGGCGCGCAGGAACGGCATGGGCTTGAGCCACTTGGCAACGCGGAAACGCTCAAGGCCCTGCACGATGACCTGCATCGTGCCTTCCTGGCCGCGGACAACGCGGTGAATGCGCGCGACCGTCCCAAAACGCCAGACCTGATCGACGCCGGGCTCTTCGATGCTGCCATCATCCATGCCGACGAGCCCAATCAATCGATCACCCTGCAGGGCCTGGTCGATCAGCTTCGTCGAGCGGGGGATCCCGACGGCCAGGGGAAGAATCATCGAGGGATAGGCCAAGGTATTGCGAAGCGGAAGGATCGGTAGAACATCCGGAATCGGCGGACGTGTGATCTCATCTGGCTGCATAAACTTAGGCAAATTCGTACCTTTCTGTTCAGTCGGGCGGGAGAAACGTCCGCGCCCAAGGGTCTCGGCACACTAGCACCGGGACAAGGTCGGGAAAAGAGGCCGTTCTACTCCGATGGGACAAGACTGCGATCGATTGCAGATACCCCAAAAACGAACGAACCGCCCCGAAAAAATCGGGGCGGTTCAAATAAAACGAGGACGTACTTGCAGTCGAACGATTTCCCAGGCCGCTTGGGTCACGTTACATTCGCGGAGGCACGCCCCCAGTCTTCATCCAGAACCGCTCGTTCGCGAAACTGGAGTAAATCGTTTGTTCGGTAGCCTGCCGACAACGATAACTCAACTCATTGGAGAATCCAACTAATAATTGGGTTGCCCAAACAGGTGTGATAATCCCCGGTAATGGTCGTGGGGCAGACGAAGCCCCCGTTTCTCGCCGACTTGCCAAGACTGCCGGAATGGCAGAAGCTGTGCTGCATGAAGATTGCTATCACCGGCGCCACTGGATTTCTCGGCCAACACCTTACCCAGCGCGCACTTGTGGACGGTCACTCCGTAAGGATGCTCGTCAGGGATCGAGACAAAGCAACGGAACTTCAGAGCCAATCTGAGGTCGTCGTGGGCGATATTACCGACCCGGCTGTCCTGGCCGACCTGGTAGGGGGCTGTGATGCCGTCATCCATCTCGTTTCGAATTTTCGAGTCGCTTCGGGACCACCGGAGAGTTACGACCGGATCAACGTACAGGGTACCCGCTGTGTTCTGGAGACGGCTCGAACCGCTGGCGTTGGGCGGTTCGTCCATTGCTCGACGATCGGGGTCCACGGGCACATTGCCTCGACTCCCGCCGACGAAACCACCGCCTTCGGACCCGGCGATCTATATCAAAGCACTAAGCTGGAAGCAGAGACCCTCGCTCGCGAGGCGATTGGATCGAGCCCGATGGAAGTCGTCATTCTGAGGCCCTGCTCGATCTATGGGCCTGGCGATCTACGCATGTTGAAGATGTTTCGCATGCTCGAACGGGGACGGTTCTTCACCTTGGGCCCGTGCCGAGAAAACTTTCACGCTGTCTACATCGATGACCTGGTCGCCGGATTCTTCATCGCCCTGGAAAAAGACGGCATCGACGGCGAGACTTTTATCCTGGGCGGTCCGTCCTACCTATCGCTGTGGGACTATCTTTGCACTGCGGCCGAGGCCGTAGGAAGTCGACCGCCCTGGATCCGTCTGCCCTACGGACCGTTCTACGGACTGTCCGTCCTCTGCGAGAAAGTCTGCCTCCCCTTCGGAATCGAACCGCCCCTTCATCCGCGACGCGTCAGGTTCTTCAAGAACAACCGCGCGTTTTCGATCGAGAAGGCGCGAACTCGTTTGGGATACGACCCGTCCATCGAACTTGCCGAGGGCATGCGTCGGACGGTCGCCTGGTATCGGTCTGAGGGGTTGCTCCGCTAGATTCCACGACCGCGGGGATGACCGCGCCGCCGTAGCCGGTCCCGCCAAATCGCCGCGAGGCTTCGCCGACCCTGCCCGGGAAGCCGCTCGAGATACTCCTCGGAGAGCCGGGGAATCCGCCAGATCGAGCCAGCGCCGCGCATGGGCTGATCACTGACGAAAGATCGATCGAGCCCATAATGCGATGCGGTGTACCCCGATTCTGCAGCAATCTGATCGGCTCGGTTGGAGCCCTCGAACCACGG
>Ga0315338_1002385_pt1 | contig 18812 bp, 18 predicted proteins | sample ASW8metaG_FD_204518 | JGI IMG/M metagenome (GOLD analysis project Ga0315338, IMG submission 204518) | Ammonia-oxidizing marine archaeal communities from Monterey Bay, California, United States - ASW #8 | ecosystem: Environmental > Aquatic > Marine > Coastal | place: USA: California | collected... | reverse complement strand
CCTAAGTAAATGGACTGATATCCAGCTTTTTTAAGGTAATCAGCAATAGTCTGTTGATCTAGCGGTAAACCCATTTCAGCGCCTGTAAGACCTGCTGGGCTCATGGCGGAAGGTACATTGTTCTCTTCTACCCCAAAACGTTGTTGATAACGACCTGTCATTAATCCTGCTCGAGAAGGACCACATACAGCAGCTGTGGTGTATGCTTGGGTGAATTTAACGCTCTTACTGGCCAGTTTATCTAAGTTTGGTGTATCAAACTTGGCACTACCTTGGAATCCAAAATCTGCATATCCAGCATCATCGGCAAATAAGAAAACAATATTAGGGGGATCATTTTTTTCACTGGCAATCAAACTGACAGTTATATGGATCAGAATGAATTGAGTTATTTTTATCCACTTCCTCATGCTTGAAGATAAAGGACAACAGATGAATTCAGGAAGGATTAACTGTTTGCGTACTTGGCCCTGCGATGATCAGATGCTCGTTTATTTGCATCTAACTCCATTTTTCGAAGTCGAATTGATTTAGGTGTTACCTCCAACAGTTCATCTTCAGCTATAAATTCGATAGATTGATCCAGAGATAATTGTTTCGGTGGACGGAGTACTACAGTAGCATCCGAAGAGGCAGCTCGCATATTAGTTAATTTCTTTTCACGAGTAATATTAACAGAAAGATCTTCGAGGCGATTTCTCTCGCCGATAATCATCCCATCGTAGACCTCGGTACCTACTTCGACAAAAAGCTCACCTCGATCCACCATCCCCAAACAGGCGTAGGTTGTTACCTTTCCATACCGGTCGGCAATTATGGCACCACTTACACGCTGGGGAATCGGACCAAACCAAGGCGCATATCCATCAAAGAGCTTATTCATTATCCCTGCACCTTGAGTGTCTGTTAAAAATTGGCTCCTAAAACCAATTAGACCTCTGGAAGGAATGACAAACTCCATGGATACACGTCCATAGCCGTGATTCACCAAGTTAGTCATCCGACCTTTGCGTTCAGAGAGTTTTTCTGTAATTACACCCACTTTATCATCGGGTATATCCAAAAATACCTTCTCCATAGGTTCCATTATCTGGCCATTCTGTTCACGGGTAATAACCTGTGGCTTAGAAACCATGAATTCGTACCCTTCACGACGCATGGTTTCAATTAAAACAGCCATCTGCAGTTCACCTCGGCCATGCACTTCAAAAACATCAGTCCTGTCTGTCTCATGGACTTGTAATGACACATTTCGAAGCATTTCTTTATTCAACCTTTCGCTGATATTTCTGGAGGTAAGGTATTTTCCCTCTTTACCAGCAAAAGGTCCGTTATTAACATAAAATAGCATAGAGACAGTTGGCTCATCAATAACGATACGCGGTAAAGGTTCTGGATTATCATTAGCCGAAATCGTATCACCAATAGTGACTCCTTCAATTCCAGAAACAGCAATAATGTCACCTGCTTCCAAATGATTTACCTGGTCCTTTTGGAGGCCTTCAAATGTATATAAAGCCGAAAATTTTTCATTATGCCGAACTCCATCCGCACCACACAAGGCATAGAGTTGATTCATGGACAATGTACCATTATTCAGACGTCCGATAGCTACCTGACCTACATAAGAATCATAATCTAGGTTTGTAACTAAAAATTGAGGAATATGATTATCATCAGCTATGGGACCTTCAATATTATTTATGATCGCATCAAATAGAGGTTTAAGCGTGGTTGAACTATCCCCTATGTCTGTATGAGCTACTCCATTTTTGGCAATCGTGTAGAGAATTGGAAAATCAATTTGTTCATCGGTAGCATCCAGATCTATGAAAAGATCATAGACCTCATTCACTACTTCTTTTATCCGTGCATCTGAACGGTCAATCTTATTAATTACAAGAATAACTGGAAGGTTTTTCTCTAATGTCTTTTTTAGGACAAACCGTGTCTGTGGCAAAGGACCTTCACTTGCATCTACCAACAAAAGCGCCCCATCAACTAAATTCAAACTTCGTTCTACTTCACCGCCAAAATCAGCATGACCAGGTGTATCCATGATATTGATCTTAACACCCTCATAATGAACAGCTGTATTCTTGGCAGTAATGGTAATGCCACGTTCTTTTTCCAGATCCATAGAATCCATGATACGATCTTCAACTGCCTGATGTGATTTAAAGGTACCAGATTGCTGTAACAAACCATCTACGAGGGTAGTCTTACCATGATCCACATGGGCAATAATAGCAATGTTCCGAAAATTATTCTTTCTCATTATTCCAAGAGGCTTTCAATTGAAAATTTCTAGACCGATTTCAGCTTGGGAATTTTAGTATTTTATTTGTTATAAAGAATCTAAATAGTCAGAATGGATAAACTATTATTGAGTTATAAATCTAGAGAAATCAGGTTGGTTTGATTTGAACCGACCCAACTCATATTCATATATTTTATTTCCAAGACTTGCAAGAAATGGTAATCCTAATTCATTGAATTCGTATTCATCATCATTTAAAACTCCGTTTTTATTAACGTATATAACGGCTGATAGAAAAAATTCAACCCCATTTTGAGTGTCGATAATATATGCATTGTCCGTTAAAAATCCGTACGCCCAACCCACTTTATTAAATATCTTAATATGATCAGGAATGTGAGCATTTGAATCTCCATACATAAAGAATTTGCAATAACTATCCGGATAAAGACTATAATCAGGATAAGAAGGATGTTTGCTCTCCCGAGGTATTTTGGCCATCCATTCGAATAAAAATTTATAATCATCCTCACTCAAATATAGCTGATTCCCCTGATCAGCTATCTCCGGAAACATTACCTGGCGGAGGAGACGTTGCTGATCAGATAGTTTGAAAAAATTTTTAACCGAAAAATCCATTGGACCATCTATTTTATTACCATCCTCCATGAAGGCCTTTCCAATCAGATTTTCAATACTGTTAACAGGAAGATATAAATAAGATCGATGCATGGGCTGGTTCAATAAAATCCTGTCTGAATCATCAAAAAAATAAAATGGATTGGTATGGCGATTCTCTTCTTCTGTTAATGGCATGGATAATCGTTGACGAAACCTAACCTCAGGATAACCTAACTCCCACATACGTAGGTTAAGATGATCTTGGCCCAAAAATTCATAAACTCGGTTGAATGCATCATCATTCGAGACGACAAACATCTTTTTGATAAATTGACTAATAGATGCATTTCCGTCAAAAGATGAACTATCCTCTGTCATTGGCAACATGCCCGTGAAGCCAGTACCTATAGCTAGTTTTGAATTAATTGTAATACCCAAAGATTCATATCTTGACAGTTTATCTAGAGCAAGTACTGCCGCAGGAAATTTTACAGTACTAGCAGGATAAAAGTACCTTTTTGGATCAATATTAAACTTATGAGTAGTAAACTGGGGAGATTGATCAATATTTCTATCAACTTGAGTATAAAGTATTTGTATTTGATACAAGTCAGGATCAGCAACAATAGTAGGAAAATCATTTTTCATAGTGTGAAAAATTTCTGTAAGGAGCTGAGAGTCTTTAGATAAACTATTACATCCTAAGAGGAAAAAAATAATAAAGATATGAGGTTTAATTTTTTTGTAAATCAACCTCTTAAAATCTCTTCAAAATATGACAGCCAGTTTTTACCTAGAATTTTTTCAATCGCACGTTCTGAATAACCGCGTTTGAATAAACCATAAGTAACATTTCTAAATCTTTCTGGCTCATCTAATTCTGGAATCCATGGCGGCCATTTTACATTGTATGATGGTTTAAACGATTTTAAACGAGGTTCGTACCATGTCTCTTTAGTCGCCCAAGCTTTGATGCCATGTATCTGAAAATCTGTACAGAGTCCCACGTGGTCAAGTCCTGCTACTTTTACTGCATGATCAATGTGATCTAAATAGGTTTCTATTGTAGTCTTACCTCCGGGGTCAGGCCCAACGAAATAACCCAAGGCTGCAATCCCGACCATGCCACCCTTCAAGGCCACTGCTTTAATTTGTTTATCAGTCTTGGCTCTCGGATGCCCCTGGTAAAGTGATTCGCACATTGTATGAGTAAAACAAGCCGGACTTTTTGAAAATTTAATTCCATCATAAGTTGTTTGTTTTCCACAATGAGATAAATCCACTATAATTCCCAATTCATTCATGCGCTCAACCACCGCTAAACCAAATTCAGATAGGCCTGCATTGGTTCGTTCTGTACATCCATCACCCAGTAGGTTCCGCGAATTATAGGTTAACTGAATACACCGTGTTCCCAAATCATGAAGTATATCCAAACGGTCAACTTTATTTTCGATCATAGTAGCGTTTTGATGCCCATACATAACTGCCAGTTTCCCATCTTTTTTTGCCTGTTTAAAATGGGCCGCTTTTGTTGCTTTAATAAATATATATGAATGGTTATCAATTCGATCATTCCAATCTGCAATACTTTTCAGAGAACTATCCCAAGTTCGGTTTGCTAAACTGGTTTGTATACCTGTATAGCCGGATAATTTTACAGCATCCAGCTCCTCTTTATCCCAATCATGTCCGACACAAAGAGTGTCAATAACAATAGATCTATCATAAAAACGATCAATATCGGATTTGGTTCTTATTTGAAATGGAGTCATACCAAAAGCTAGACCAGCACCAGCAGCAGCAGTTGTTTTTACAAAACGGCGACGATCCATTTAACCTCCTTTTACCAATAATAAATTAATTCTTATGACTATTTTTTTTAGTATTAAATAAGATTTAATAAAATTAATCGAAGACCAATTAGTGTCAGCGCTATTTTAAATAAAATTTTAAATGTTTCCTCAGGAAGTTTTCCAAGCATCATTTTTCCAAACTTCGTTCCACAGTAAACAGCTAAGACTAAGGGTAAAATGACTTTCCAATCAGCTAAATAGTTAACATTAAATAAAAAAATAAAAATTGGAATTTTTCCTAGATGTCCAATAGCTTGACACAAAGCTTTTGTTGCAATAATTGATTCTTTTTTTAAATCTTTATTCATAAAAAAAGGTGCAATCATTGGTCCTGCAGCACCAATAAAAACAGTTACAAGTCCACTTAACCCACCCAACCATAGGAAAGCGGTTTCAGAAACAACCTTATCCTTCTTGCGTATATATAGAAACCAGATTATATAGAAACCAATTAAAGGCTTTAAATAGTCAAACTTGATTTGATTCGCTGATGATACACTATATAACTCGGTCAAAGTATAAATAATCATTGCTGCAATACATAATCCTGGAATTATTCCAAAAAAATATTGATTAAATATCTTACGTTCAATGTGCTCACGATATACAGTTGCACGAGTAACATTGCTTACCAGTTGAATGATTCCATGATAAGCAACTACAAGGTAACCTTCAGGCATTATGATTGCCATTATCCCCAATAGTGTCACGCCTCCACCCATACCAATAATTGCAGAAAGCATGGAAGTTAAAAAAGCGGCAAGAATTAAAGTGACTGATTCCATCATAGTATTAAATTTAAGGTGATTTCTTATGAAAAAGTTTTTCTAGAAATATTCATTAATCAAAAAGACCTAGTATGCTTATCAAAAAACCTGAGCAATATCACGGCACTTCCCAAAAAAGGCCATTTTTTGAGGGTTGGTACCATAAAATGTCAAGTGCGTCAGAGGAATCTATTGTTGCTATTCCAGGTATTTATCGTAGCGGAATTACAGATAAAGAAACGGCGTTTTTGATGCTCTATGAAGGCACTTCAGGACAAGTTCATTACATCCCCTATTCAGTTGACGATTTTTATTGCGAACCCGATAAGTACGCTCTGCGTTTAGGCAAAAATTATTTTTCAATGGATGAGGTGCAGTTAAATATCACAACTGAATCCCTTCAGGTCCAGGGACAAATTATCCATAAAAACACTAAACCCTGGCCTGTAACCCTGCTAGAGCCTGGCTGTATGGGCTGGTATTCCTATGTACCAACAATGGAATGTTTTCATGGCATTTTAAGTATGGATCATGAATTGAAAGGACATATACAAATTAATGATTTAGTTATACAATTTGATGGTGGTCGAGGATATATGGAAAAGGATTGGGGCAGAAACTTCCCACAGAACTGGATCTGGGCCCAATCAAACAAGTTTGAAACCCCTGGGTTAAGTATCTCAGCTTCGCTAGCCACCATCCCTTGGCGGGGAATTACATTTGCCGGATTTATTGTTGGCATTCAGGTAGATGACCAATTGTATCGGTTTACACCATACCGTAGATCAAAAATTGATTTTATTCAATTTAATGGACAACGACTTATATGGCATCTAACCCAAGGCGAGACTCAACTAGAATTGGAAGTTATAAAAGGTACAAAGAGTGGTCTTCTCTATGCCCCAGATCAAGATGGCATGTTGCCTAAGGTGCCTGAATACCTGGATGCCTCAATTAATTTCCAATTAAAACAAGGTAACAATTATCTGGCTGAAGGAACATCTCAGCATGCTGCTTTGGAAATTGTTGGTGATGTAAAGCAGCTTATAAATTAGGCCTGGGCTCGGATAAATACTGGCGCCAGTGGGCTGGAAAAGGCTTCATTGTAATGATACCCTCCCAGATTGAATTCGAGAATATCGTCTGCTTGATTAATTTGATTTTGAATAATATAGCGGGCCATCATACCTCGGGCCTGTTTGGCAAAAAATGAAACCATTCGTGTTTTACCATTTTTGATCTCTTTAAATACGGGCGTAATAACGCTGGCCTCAAGTTTAGGGTTATCCAAAGCTTTAAAATATTCAACAGAAGCACAATTAATAATTTTCGAATCTATATGGGACTTTAATTCTAACATCAGCGCTTTAGATAACTGGTGTCCCCAGAAGTCATAGAGAGACTTACCAGATTTGGTTGCCAGTTTTGTACCCATTTCAAGTCTATAAGGCATAATTAGATCCAGAGGTTTCAAAATGCCATAGAGCCCTGAAAGAATCCTAGTGTGATCCTGAGCAAATAACAAATCCCGGCTATCCATAGTATCCGCATCTAAGCCGGTATAGGTATCTCCTTGAAAGGAAAAAAAAGCTTGGCGAGCATTTGACCTCCCAAAAGGCAGTTCCCAGTTTCTGTATCGTTCCCAATTAAGAATAGACAGATTTTCACTGATTCCCATTAGCTCTTGAAGGTCCGGCGGATCACATTGTTTAAGAATGGATATAAGTGATTTGGATTGATTTAAATATTCTGGCTGCGTTTCAGATGCAGTATGGGCTGAACAATCCTTAGTTAGTTTTTTTGCAGGTGATAAAATCGTAATCATTGATAACCTATATTAGAAAATATTATACTTTTCTCAAAACTAAGTTAATGCATTTATCAAACGATCTATCTCAGCCGTCGTATTATAGATATGGGTTGAAACACGAATTGCATTATGACCATCTCTCTGGTGTTCATCAATATGCGTTCTAATCTTTTCTTCCATCAGAGGAACCGCTGCCATGGCATCAAGGCCCTCTATCTCAAAAATAGTAGATCCAGGCGCTGAAAGGTTGTGAGTTGAACCGCTCAGTATTTTAGCTCTCTCTAATTGCCTAAGCCCATCCTTTAAATGGTCAGATAAGAAACGGCATCGTTTTTCGATCAAATCTAAACCAATAGAATTGATAAAATCCAAAGCAACCGCAATTCCGGCACGTACAGGAAAATCTTTTGTACCCGGTGGATCGTACTCCGATACGGCTAGGGATTCATTGGGCGAAAAAGCTGAAGCGATTCGCTCTCTAGCTTCTTTCCGGATATACAGAAATCCCGTCCCTGATGGTGCAAGAATCCACTTATGGAGACTCGCTGCATAGGCATCACAACCAAGGTCATTTAGATTAATGGGAAACTGCCCTACCGCTTGAGCGCCATCAACCAGTGATATCACACCCCTTTCGCGAGCCATCTGAGCTAGCTTTTTCACGGGATATAAATGACCACCTCGGGTTACATGACAAAAACTAATGGCTTTGGTTTTAGGGCTTATTGAATCAGCAATTCGAGATACAGTATTAGATACACTAGTTAGTGGACTAGGTATATATACCGGTTTAACCGTAATACCATCCTGTTTCTTTCGAAACATCCATGGACGAAGACCTGCAGGGTGTTCCTGTGTTGTAATTATTACCTCATCCCCTTGATTAAGCTTTAAACCAATAGTCTGTAGATGGAGCGCTTCTGATGCGTTCCGGGTCAAAACAATCTCATCTTTACTCGCCCCAAAGCATTTATTTAACCCCGGAAGTACTTTATCCAAGATCACATTTTGAAGGTCGTGTTTACCATGAAGAGGTTCATTTGAAATGGCTTTATAACCTTGATGAACTGACCGAACCACACTAGCTGGAGGCATGCCCAGACTGGCATTATTCATATATGTGACATCCTGGTCAAGTATGAATTGTGAACGAATCTGCTTCCAATCTTGATCAGCAGTTGACCTGGGTCTAACAATCTTGTTGGGGACTACTTCTAGTAAACCATGAGAGGACCTACTGGGTAAGAATGGGACAGTGACCCCGACCAATCCCGTTTTAATGAAAGACCGACGTGAGAATGTTGATGGGGGTTTTTTAGCCATAGTTAATCAAATGAAGTTATCGGTTATCTTCCAAATCTAAAGGAAAGGTTTTCAGCCAATTAAACTGCCAGTGCAGTTGTAATTGTTTTTGTTCCTCTTCTGGCAGATCAGTGGCCATAAATTCATGGTAATTTTCTTCAAACACTCCTTTTGGGGCATCGTATGCCATTTCGATCCGATTTCCATCAACTAGTTTTGCTTCCGTTCTAATATGGTCTTTTGTTTTAATAAAATAACAATCAAATGTAAATGCGTTCTCATTGCTCTTTTGTTTGAAGTTCGCCACATATTTATTTTGTTCGCCATACTCATTCAAAATCTTATAACTTTCTTCTTTCTTTATTACAATCCAACGAGCCCGCTTAGGAATTTCCTTCCGCTGCAGTACTTTTCCGTTATGGTAAAGAGTGCCTACCACATATTCAGTCCATATGCCTTCTATTGGATCCAAACGCGAATGGTTTCTGGCAAAATATTGTCTATAGTTAATTTCTGCTGGAGCTATATAGTTCAGATCACTTCCTGTATTTATACTCCCAATACAGGCCATATTTATTATGGAAAGAAGAACCATTATCAATTTTTTCATTCTACAATCTAAAGATGACAATTTTCTCAGTACATAATAAAAATGCATCTACTTTATGAGAACTCAATTCGGGCTATTGTCAATTTGTTTAGGTGCAAAGCATTAAATTCATCTTTATATTTGCATCCCAAAAATCAAAAGGAAGATCAATATGAGAAATAAAATCTTATTACTAATTGTTGCCTTAAGCTTTAGCAGCCTTGCCTACGCAGGCGATAAAGAAGATGTTATTAAGCAAATAATGGATAACAATAAAAATTTGAATAAGACTCGTACAGCTTCTGTGGATTATTCTAGCCAAGGGGCTTTAGAATTCTGGTCCAGCGGCGGTTTATTACAGAAAATAAAGCCTAGCGGTCGACCCGAGTCTTACCAGAGCGTAAACATGACTGTAAAACATGTAGAAGTCATTATTCTTGTGCCTGAGAAAGCTGCTGTTGCAATGTATTACCAAGAAGGATCTATGAAACCAAAAGGCGCACCCGCAGTTAGCCATTATATGACTAGAGTAACACAGGCTTTTGTCAAAGAAGGAGGTATTTGGAAAGTTAGTGCTTCACATTGGTCCCCAATTACAGGTGGTTCTGGAACTAGTCAGACAAGTATTAATTAACTCATTTAATATTGGAGTAAACTAATGATCAAAATAATAATAATTGGACTGATGGCATTAAGCACCTTAGTCCTTGCACAGGATACAAAAACACAAGCTGCACCCAAAGTTAAATGTATCATATCTGGTGATGAAATAGACCTAGCTGAATATAGCACTTACAAGGCAGGTAAAGTATACTTCTGCTGTGGAGGCTGTAAAGAAGAGTTCAATGACAGCAGTGCAAAATTCACAAGCGCCGCTAACTTTCAACTTGTTGCTACTGGTCAATACTCACAAACCAACTGCCCTGTTTCGGGCCGTGCTGTAAAAGCAACTAAGTTTGTTACTGTCGAAGGGACGAAAGTGACCTTTTGTTGTAGTAACTGCCTAGGTAAAGCGAACGAGTCAAAAGATAAAGTATCTTTACTTTTCTCTGATGCTTCTTTTGGAAAAGGTTTTTCTGTGAGTCAGAAAAAAGACGAAGTAAAAAAAACTAAGTCCATGGAATAATTTCCAAAAAGAATCACTTATAAAAAGCCCCTCAGATGAGGGGCTTTTTTCGACATATTAGACATCCATTTTTTGAATTACCATCTAGGCTTTAAACGTGCCTGAATTACCTGAAGTCCAATCAGTTGTCAATTATTTAAGACCTATTATAATCAATCAAACTATTGCTTCCGTGATCCATTTGAATGATTATACTAAAGTTTTTGAAACTCACAGTACAGAACAACTAAATAAGCAACTAGCTGGTCAAAAAATTACTAATGTCTGGCGCCGAGGTAAATATATTATCATAGATGTAGCCTACGGACATCTATGTATCCACCTTAGAATGACAGGACAACTTCAAGAAGGTCTGGGTAAGGAGGATAACCCCAAACATTATACGGCACTCATGGGGCTTGTAAATGGTTGTGAAGTTTATTTTAAAGATTATCGAAAATTCGGCCGTATATATTTTTTTGAAGATATAAAAATCCTTGAAAATAAGCTAGGCTGTGAACCTTTAAGCTTATCATTTACATATCAATATTTAAAAGAAGGTCTCCAAATATCAACAGGAATAATCAAACCAAAATTGTTAGACCAAAAGTTTATAGCTGGTCTGGGTAATATTTATGTGGATGAAGTATTATGGAAAAGCCGGATTCATCCAAAGAAAAAGTGCAATCAAATCAGTGCTATTAAAACTAAACGATTGCACCGTTCCATTCCTGAGATACTAGAAAAATCGATTAAATATAATGGAACCACTATTATAAATTTTTCACCAGGTAACAAAACCAAAGGTAGGTTCTCAAAACATCTAAAGGTATTTGGCAAACAAGGATCTAGCTGTTATCAATGTGAATCAACTATAAAAAAGATTTTCGTCAGCCAGCGCGGCACTCATTACTGCCCTAAGTGTCAAAAGCTTTAGTTATCTTGCAATTGATCTAATTGATCAGGATAGGTAATGGAGAATATCAACTCCTTAATACGCAGAGTATAGATTATTACTATTGCTTTAAGAACTTTAAAGTATAGCGGTCGCTTTCGCCAATTTTTTTCAGTTCATTTTGCCGTTTATCTAAAGAAGATTCATCCAATCCATTTTTAGATAGGGTTGGTGGTAGATTCCATACTCCACCAGGATGGTCTTTTGAATCTTTTGGATTGGCATTGATCTGTGTTGCGCCCAGGTAAATAAAACCAATAGCTTCTGCATCCTTAATCATACAAGGTTCGCAGGTATATCCTTTTCCGTCAACAGTTGTATTACTGCGGTGATCGGTTATACCGAGTATACCCCCAGACTTAAGTGTATTGTAGATGGCACGCAGTTTCTCAAATTCAGAATTCCCAACCCAGTTATGGTAGTTACGAAAGGTCAGCACCATATCAGCAGAAGCGGGTTCACCATAGGAATTTCCTTTCAATGGAACCATGATTGCTTTGCCATACAGATCTTTTCTAGCTGCTAATCTATTTTGTTCATTTTGGTAACGCTCACGAGTTCTCTTATCCTCAGAATCTGGATCATATGTAGCACTAATATACTGGCCTTTGCTATTTAAATAGGGTGCCAAGATTTCTTGATACCAACCACCACCAGGGTAAATTTCAACTACGGTCATATCATTTTTAAGCCCAAAAAATTGGAGTGTCTCCAAAGGGTGTCGATATTGATCGCGAGCCATATTTTTATCTGAGCGGTGGTTACCACTGATGATTGATTCCAAAGATTGAGTTGAAACCAATTGGACAGCAAACATTAGCAGAATAATTGATTGTTTTAGATATTTCATGATTATTTAATCTTTATTGTTTTCATTATTGAATTTATACTATCAAATTTTATAAAAATCCATCACTTCTCAAAACAAATTGAGAATCGAAAGTTTATGAATTATTTTTTACAATTCTAAAGCCAAAATGATTATTCCCGCGATTTTCAAAGTCATTTGCTCTGGAATAAGTTAGCAAAGTTACAGAATGATAATTCCAAGATCCACCACGTCTTACTCTTTTATTATCTGACCCTGCTGATGAATTTACTGGGTTTAATTCTCCATTCTTATAAAATGTACTACTATAATAATCTTGACACCATTCCCAAACATTGCCACCCATATCATAAAGGCCATATGGGTTAGCAGAATAAGATCCAACTGCTATGGAGTGTCCATCAGGATTATAAACACCTGGGGAATCTCCATTATAATTTGCTTTAGTTAAATCTAAAGTACCATCATCCGTTGGATATACTAATTGTTGACCCCCTCTTGCAGCGTATTCCCATTGTGCTTCTGAGGGTAAATCTACATTGTAGTATTGTGCAAAAGCATCAGCACCAAACCATTTTATCCAGTTTACGGGCCAATCTCCTTTTCCAGCATCTAACAATTCAAACTTATTAGTTCCAGAATTAAATGATATCCAGCTTTTATTATTTATATGCTCTTTTTCACCCTTACTAGTACAACCACCTGTTTCACCTAATTGTAAAAATATTTCTCCAGCATTGGGTGCATTCCCGTCACCCATGACCACTTTTTCTGTATATGTACCACAGGGGTCAACAAATTGTTTTGATACAACTGTTATCCATCCATCAACATATGAATCATTTAGAAAATCAATATATTCCTGATTTGTAATCTCTTTTTCAGATATTTTAAATGCAGATAAGGTGACACTTACTACCTGAGCATCATTTTGCATAGTGGTACCTCCCATTGCAAAAGTGCCTTCCGGAATATCTTTTAATATAATACTGTTAGGCAATGTACCCGGCTCCAAAGGTCCTGCAGATTCTTTTTCATCCGAAGTATCTTCGCAGGAAATAATAAATATGATAAAGAATATGAACCAGTTAGGCTTCATTTATTTATCAGATATTTGTATACAATAACACTTATCACGGTTTTACAATGCAGGTATCGATTGCAGCTAAGGCTTTATCTATGTTTTCAGAAGTATTATAGATGTGAGGAGAAAAACGGATGAACTTTCCACGACAGGAAACAAAAACCTGGTCTTGATTGAGACTATTGATCATTTCATCAGGGTTATTATGTTCAAAATAAGCCATGACAATCGCAGATTGATCCTCACCCACAAGAGGTGAAGTGATTTCCGCACCACGAGCTTGAAGCCCTTCGATTAGCCTCTGCGCCAAACGGTGATTATGTTCAAAAATATTGTCAACCCCCAAATCATTAATGTAATTGATCGATTCTGCCAGACCTAAAGCACTACCAAAAGCCATGGTGCTGAATTCGAACTTTCGACCCGTAACCGGATACTTTATACGTCCTCCATCCAAGTCCCACATATTTTCATGGCTACGAAAACCCACTAACCCAGGTTCAAGTTTTTCCAATAGATGTGGTGCTACATACATAAACGCTGCTCCAAAAGGACCACAGAGCCACTTATAAGCACCACTGACTAAAACATCAATGGGCGACTCTTGAACATCAATGGGAATGGCACCAGCAGACTGAGTCGCATCAACAACCAATAATGCATTATGGTCATGGGTCGCTTCAGCCAATAGTTCAAGATCAAAAGCTTGACCATTTGCGTATTCTACATGGGAAATGGAAACAACAGCTGTATTCCGGTCAATCAATTCTATTAGATCATCAATTTGAATGAAATTATTTTTTTCTTGAACCAACCTGATTTCGCAACCCGTTGAATTAGCCACACGCTGCCAGGGATACACAGTGCTGGGAAATACAATTTCAGTACTGATCACATTCTGATCTTTTCCCGGAAAAACGGCCCATGCAAGCGAGCAAAGCAATTCGGTAGCGCTTGATCCAGCAGCAATGGATTCTGGGTCAGCATTGATCAGACGCCCAGCTGCCCGATGCAACCCTGTGAAGACATTTTCTTCGGCATTTTCATTAAAATTATTGCTGCCATTTTGAGCTACGTCTTTTTGCCATTGACTTATGACTTCCTCTGCACCAGTATACATTAATGCTACGTTGGCCGCATTGAGATAAACAAACTTGTTCCTAGTGGGGAAATCTTTTTCTCTAATATTTAATTTCACGAAAGCCAACTCACGTAGCCATAGATATTCATTACCATGATTATAAAAGACATGACTGCTGTGGAATAGGCTTTTTTATATATGGAATAGATACCCACTAAAGCATTCCCTACCATCCAGATAAGCCAAGATGAGATGATTGCATTGGCATTTAGATAATAACCCAATATCACAAGCAGCGCTCCCAACCATCCAATCCACTTCCAGTTCAACCATCCCAAATTATTATTAAGCAAATTTTTCATGATATAATTGTGTTTAAAATTAGAGTCATTATATTAATTTAATTATTTATGGAATTTTCTTTATGGTTTAGATATTGACTTTCATTTATTCACTTAATTCCATGAAAGTCTCATATGATTTTGATTTTGTTGTTGAAATTATATAGATAAAAGAAATGAATAAAAAACAAAAAAGCCCGCTTAGGGTTTCTTATGTATTATAATAATTAATAATAGAGTATGAGCATGCCAAACAAGACAGACTGAAAATACAATCTGCTTCCCGCGCTTTCATGTTTAACATGCTCACTTTTTATCGATATTTATAATTCAAATGTGATTATTATTATCTATTTTACTCGCTATTTGAAGTTGTGAATAGATCACAACCCCAAGAGCAGCTAAGAGCAAAATATATTCGAAATTTTGAACAAGATATTGCATTTATTCCTCTACTTTTTTATCTGGTTTAATTGTGTTTAAAACAATATTCACTTTACCTGAGTCTGATACTTGGATTTCCTCTGTTACCAGTTCTTCAGCATAACTCGTGGTATATGTGAGACCGTTCCATGTAAACAATACTCCTGGCCCCCATTCCATCCTGGCTGTTGCAAAAGCTTGCCCAAAAGACATTCTAGTGGGCATTAGTGGAAGAATCGTTTCTGGTTCTAAAACCTCTTCAAGAATTTCTTCTTCTTTTAGATTAGACTGCAGATCCGGGCTCTGGTATACTATTTCTTCATCTGGTACTTGTGGTGTAACTGCTACCACATCGTGAACAGACTCTGGATTAGTTGTATTACTTTTGATCATTACTGCTAATATTACAAAAGCAGTAAAAGCAAACACTGTGATGGTTTCTTGTTTCTTATTAAGCATGGCGTGCTCCTTATTCTGATTGTAAAAAAAAAGGAGGCTACGCCAGTGCGTATACCTCCTTAGTACTATTTATAAACCTTATAAGGTTATAATTGTTCCGACAATAAACAAAAAAGCCCCCTTGAGGAGGCTTTTTGAGCCAGAAGTATTTTTTTATTACTTAATTAGATTACTTTTTTCCCATTAATTTTTAAATATGTAATATATCCACTTGATGATAAAGCAAATTCAGTAATTGTATCTGTCAATCCATATTGACCACTAATTTTAACAACTGGGGATATAGATGAAGTAATTTCTTTTACTTTTCCTTTTTTTTCTTTTCCTAAGTAATCGAATTCTACTTGATCCCCTACTTTTATAGATTTAATCAATCTATTTGCTGCACTTGAAGACATAGCCATATTAACTCCTTTGCACTAACTTTTATTTCTAAATAAAAGGATCAGCAAAATACATCCTCTTTTGCGTCTTAATCTTTGTTCATTCTTTTTCGATAGGCTTCTACTTTATTTTCCATTTCTTCAACTAATTCCGATTCTCTAATTGCATCATAAATTTCTTTATCAGCTTTTAATTGATCCAATAATCTTTTATTAGCCGCACCTTCATCCCATTTAATTAAGACATATGATCGAAATATATATTTACCATCAGATTTTTCTTCTATTATATTTTTTTTATCAACGGTATAATCTTTGAGAGTAGTAGCGACTACCTGACCCTGTGTCTGGCTATATCTATCTAAAATATTTGATTCAGCCCCAAGGCCTGTTTCTTCTTGTACACGTTTCGTATACCCTTCCATTTCAGATTCTATTGTTGCTGCAAGCCTTGTTTGGGCATCAAGAGATGCTTTATTGACGGCCAACTGCATGTCTTGACTAGTAGCCGAGCCAGTTTCAAAACGATATCCTGATTCTGAAGGTGTATTCAAATACCAGTCAGGAATGTTTGATATACTTTTTCGTGTTGGTTCTGGAGTGAGATCCGGGCCAGTTGCTGGGGGTGATACACAACTGATAAGAATCAATAATACAGAACATACTGTTGTGATTTGTTTCATTGTTAACTCCTTTTTCATTTAGAGGTCAAAAACCTCCTACCAGTGAAATTACACTAATTTCACTTTAATAAAATCATTTTCTTTGTGGCCATATAATCCTCAGATTGAAGTCTATAAAAATAAATCCCTGAACTTACTTTTATTCCTTTCTGGTCTAAACCTTTCCATTGGACTGTTTTATATCCCTTTTCCTGAAAACCATTCATAAGGGTGATCACTTTTCTACCTAGGATATCGTAAATCACCAGTTCAATCTTACTATCAATTGGTAAATCATAAAATATGGTTGTAATTGGATTGAATGGGTTGGGAAAGTTCTGCCCTAATGCGAACGTCTCAGGTATAGGCTCTACAGTAACCAATTGTTTACCTGTAAAATGCTGCCCATCCATCGTGTATTCATATAGAATTTCAATATGTTGCGGATCCCTTCCCCTAATCTTTATGGGTAATTGGAATAAGACCGAGTCCACTTCTACCATATTATTCAAACCAATAAACCCCATAAAATAGTCATAGGTATTTAACAGTGTATCTATTGTAGACACCATCAAAGTATTATGTGACCCATTCTTGGGATTCTGGTTTACAATCGGATCAACAATCTGTACTCTTGGGTCAACACGATTAATACTTAAGTGAAAATTACTAATTGGATGTTTTATATGTGGTTTAAAATGGATCTTACCTCCACTATCGACAATATCAAAATTCTGGTCATCAAAAGTGCCCGTAATGACCCTACCAACCAAATCATTTGCCTTCGCCCAATTCCAATAACGAATAAATGTCATAAAATCTTCAATATTAAATTGTTGATCTGGTTTGGTGCGCAGGTTGGGTAATGTTCCGGTTGTAGGTCCAATTTCATAATCAAAGTCGTCAGAGTTCCATGCATTAATCAGAATTGCAATATCGTTCTGACCAATTTTACCTGACTGGTCAAAGTCAGCGCCTAAATATGTCTCCACGGTGAAGGTTGTATCATCGATAATAGAGTTTTCTGGGTCTCCGTTTTGGTTACCATCAAATCCTTTTTCATCCGTGTCTTTAAGTTCATGCTTTACAGTTACGGTCAGTTTATCCAGCGCCGGCATGCCGTTAGTACTGAAAACATTAATTACCTTGTCATCATTTTCATATTTAAAGTTAAGGTCATTCAGTTCGCCTACTGCTTCACTGACCACTTGAACGGCATCCATTACTGAATTTCGCTTGATTGGGCGGCTGAATTCCAAACGCAATGGATCGTCAGTAATGGGGGTAAACTTTTCAGTAAAACTGACTAGGGTTGGACCAACTTCATTGTCTAAATGAAAAACAACCGTATCCGGCGTTCCCGCATCAATATCGTACGGTGTAACAATAAGCTGAAACTGTTGTTGATCAACACCTTCGGTCTGGGCCTTAGAATCCCATTCAAATGAGCTGGAATATTCAGACGGCGTAATAGTGCCCACGGCCAAGGGAAAAACAGCATCAGTCCAATTATTACCCTGGTCAATTGAAAACTTCCCGATTAGACTGAGATTGTCTGATTCTGAGATATCGGTTGTCTGGTACTGAATAGTTACACCATCACTTTGCTCACCGGTAAGTTCGCCCAAAACTATGGAAGGCGGTGTGTTGTTATCCAGGTGAAAAATGGCTGTGGAGCGGGAAGCGCCGCTACCGTTGAGGTCGCTGGGAATAATCCTTAAATAAAGAGGATCAATATCTTTTTCAGGCAGATCGGTGTATGATTTCCAGATGAATGTATCCTGTAGCGCTGTGTCTGCCATAGTAATATTTTCTTTCTGTCCCACAATGATGGCCTCACTCCAAGTGGCGCCTTGGTTCACGGAATACTGGGGCAGGAATGATATATCATCCTTCTGCTTATCGGACAGTGTGTAAATGACCTGAATATCTTTCGACTGCTCACCGCTAATGGTCAAGACATTCGCCTTGGGCAACTGGTCATTGTCCAGCTGGAATGCGTTGGAAGTGACAGCAACACCCGGATCATTATCGTGTGGTATCAATTGGAATTGAACCGAGGTATATAAAATTGGATCCGCATCTTCCATACTCTCCCAGGTCATAACACCGCTATAAGCCGTAATCGATGTGATATCCTCCTTGACTGTGGCTGCTTTCCAACCGCCACCTAAGTTATATTTTGCTTCCAGTCTAATGGTATCCCCCTCCAGGTCAGTCATAGTATACCCGATCTGTACATCGCTCACCTGAGGGCTGAGAATATTACTTAGTGCCACCGTTGG
>Ga0315338_1002383_pt1 | contig 18823 bp, 18 predicted proteins | sample ASW8metaG_FD_204518 | JGI IMG/M metagenome (GOLD analysis project Ga0315338, IMG submission 204518) | Ammonia-oxidizing marine archaeal communities from Monterey Bay, California, United States - ASW #8 | ecosystem: Environmental > Aquatic > Marine > Coastal | place: USA: California | collected... | reverse complement strand
CGGACTCGATGGTGGCCTCCAGCAGTGCTTCGGGGATCGGGGCGACCGCTTCGGCGCCACCGGGTTCACTGAGGATCTTGTCGCCGTCCTTCACATAGGCGAGTCCATCGTCGAGCATGGCGAAGACGTCGGGAGCGATCTCCTCGCACAGTCCGTCACCCGTACAGAGATCTTGGTCGATCCAGACCTTCATGTGATGCGGATTCCCTTCTTGTGTGGGTCGGTCACTGGCTCGGACAGACACCGGTCCGGGACCGGTTGGAGCCCAGTTCGACATCGTCGGCCATTCGCAGGACACAGGCTCGGATGTCAAGTGTATCCGGTGACATCTTCCGCCAGACGATATGTCGGGTCTTCACGATGGCCGTCTCTCCTTCCACTCGCGGGGCTAGGGTCCGCGCAGAGGGGAGGCTCGTGGACACACGCGATAATCCGGAGCGCAACGAGGACCGTAGCGGGGGCCCCGACGAGGGGGCACTCCTCCGCGACCAGATCGACGACCTTGAGGACGAGGTCGAAGAACTCCGCAAACGCCTCGTCGACGCACCCCGACGGCTGTCCGAGTTCGAGGTGGAACTCCGGGACGCCAAGCGGGAACTGGCACGTGCGATGGCCAGCAACAAGAAACTCGAGAACGTCCTGACCTCGTCGCGCGAGCGGATCGAGGCTCTCCGGGAGGAAGTCGACAAACTCTCCCAGCCGCCGGCCTCCTACGGCACCGTGGTCGGCCGCAACAAGGACGGCTCCGCCGACGTCCAGGCCTCGGGTCGCAAGATGAAGGTCAGCATCCACCCGGACCTTTCCGATGGCCTGGAGGTGGGCCAGGAGGTGGTCCTCAACGAGTCGCTCAGCATCATCGAGGCCCGCGCTCCCGAGCAGATCGGTGAGGTGGTGACCATCAAGGAAGTGCTCCCGGGAGGGCAACGTGCAGTCGTCGTGGGGCGTGCCGACGAGGAGCGTGTCGCCGACCTGGGCGACGACCTGCTCCGGGATGGGATCCGAAGTGGCGACACAGCGCTCCTCGATCCCCGGTCCGGCCTCCTGCTCGAGCGGCTGCCGCGGCCCGAGGTCGAGGCCCTGGTGCTCGAAGAGGTTCCCGATGTCACCTATGCGGACGTCGGTGGCCTCGACCAGCAGATCGAGATGATCATCGATGCCGTCGAGTTGCCATTCGTCCACCAGCAGTTGTTTGCCGAGTACCAGTTGCCGGCGCCCAAGGGAATCCTCCTCTACGGGCCCCCGGGCTGCGGCAAGACCCTGATCGCCAAGGCCGTTGCCAACTCACTGGCCTCGAAGGTGTCCGAAATCGCCGATGACCGCGAGGCACGCAGTTTCTTCCTCAACATCAAGGGCCCGGAACTGCTCAACAAGTACGTGGGGGAAACCGAGCGCCAGATCAGGCTCGTCTTCGAGCGTGCACGGGAGAAGTCCGAGCAGGGCTGGCCCGTCATTGTCTTCTTCGACGAGATGGAGTCGTTGTTCCGGACCCGGGGGTCGGGCATCAGCTCTGACATCGAGTCAACGATCGTTCCGCAGTTGCTTGCCGAGATCGACGGTGTGGAGGCGCTGCGCAACGTGATCGTTATCGGCGCCTCGAACCGGGAGGACCTCATCGACCCGGCGATCCTACGCCCCGGACGACTCGACGTGAAGATCAAGATCGAACGGCCCGATGAGGTCGCGGCATCGCACATCTTCAGCCGATACCTGACCGAGGAACTCCCGATCGACGCGGAACTGGTCGAGACGCTGGGCGGCGGGGATCGCAACAAGGCGGTCCTCGGGATGATCGACGCAGCGGTCGCGAGCATGTACGGCGACGATGAGCGCAACCGGTTTCTCGAGGTCACCTACCAGAACGGCGACAAGGAGGTCCTCTACTTCCGGGACTTCGCCTCGGGCGCCATGGTCGAGAACATCGTCCGTAGGGCCAAGAAGTTGGCGATCAAGCGCCAACTCGCCGGCGGGAGTCGAGGAATCCAGACCGATGATCTGGAGGACGCCGTCCGACAGGAGTTCCGGGAACACGAGGACCTTCCGAATACCACCAACCCCGATGACTGGGCCAAGATCTCGGGCAAGAAGGGCGAGCGGATCATCTACGTCCGAACGCTCATCGCGTCGGCAGATGAAGAAGGCGGCGGACGGTCCATCGAGGCCGTGGGCACGGGCCAGTACCTGTAGCCCCGGCCCGGATCGGTGCCCCGCTAGGGTCCGCGCATGGCCGTTCCGAAGATTCTCGGGATCGAGACAGAGTTCGGCATCCTCCACCGCGGGACTTCCGAGCCCAATCCGGTCACGGCCTCATCGCTGCTGATCAACGCCTACCTGAGTCGATGCTCTGCGCCCGGCAACGGCCCCGGCGCGCCGCGGGTCGGCTGGGACTTCATCGACGAGAGTCCCTCCCTCGACCTTCGGGGATTCTCCGCGTTCGACGCCCTGGCTCCCGAAATCGAGACGCACCTCGTCAACGCCGTGCTCACGAACGGAGCTCGCTACTACGTGGACCACGCCCACCCCGAGCTGAGCACGCCCGAATGCCTCGACGCCCTCGAACTGGTGCGCTTCGACCGGGCAGCCGAGTTGATCCTCGTCGAGTCCATGGCGGCCGCCAACGAAGTCCTCCCCGAGGGACAGGAGATCGTCGTCTACAAGAACAACTCGGACGGCAAGGGCAACAGCTACGGCTGCCACGAGAACTACCTCATCGACCGGGCCACGCCGTTCGGGTGGGTCGTGGCCCACGCCACGACCCACTTCGTGACCCGTCAGGTCTTCACGGGGGCGGGCAAGGTCGGTTGCGAGCTCCCCGGACGGTGCCGCAGCGACATCGACTTCCAGTTGACGCAGCGGGCAGACTTCTTCGAGGAGGAGGTCGGGCTCGAGACAACCCTCAAGCGGCCGATCATCAACACCCGGGACGAGCCCCATGCCGACCCACTGCGGTACCGGCGCCTCCATGTCATCGTCGGTGACGCCAACCTCTGCGAGGTCGCCACGTTCCTCAAGGTCGGTACGACGGCGATCGTGCTGGCGATGGTGGAGGACGACTTCCTCCATCGGGAGGTCCGATTCGCCGATCCCGTCCGAGCCCTCCAGGAGGTGTCGCGCGACCCGAGCCTCCGTACGGCCCTCGAACTTGCCGACGGCACGACCGCGACGGCACTCGACCTCCAGTGGGACCTGCTCGAACAGAGTCGGAAGTACGTCGAGGAACGGGGCGACGAGAGCGCCGGTGGACCCGTCGCCCACGATGTCCTTGACCGCTGGGACGACGTCCTGGCGACCCTCGAGGCGGATCCCGAGTCCCTGCTCGGCGTCGTCGACTGGGTGACCAAGCGTCACATCGTCGACGGCTACCGGGAGCGACACGATCTGGCTCCCGATGATCTGCGCCTGGTGGCTATCGACCTCCAGTACCACGACCTGCGACCGGGTCGCTCCCTGTTCGCCCGGGTGGGTGCCGAGACGCTCGTGGACTCGATCGATGCCAAGGAGGCGATGACCACCCCACCGGACGGCACCAGGGCGTACTTCCGGGGCCGCTGCCTCGAACGCTGGCCGGATCGGATCGTGGCCGCCAACTGGGACTCCATGGTCTTCGACGCCGGCGGGGACTCACTGCGGCGGGTGCCGATGATGGAACCGACTCGCGGCAGCCGCGCCCACGTGGCTACGCTCATCGAGGATTGCGACGACATCGCCGAACTGCTGGATCGACTCTCGGGCCGCCCCGGCTGAGTCGTCCGCCGAGCGACCGGAGAGGACACCATGGCCGAGAGGGAACAGGTTCGTCGGGAGCGGGTCGAGCGCGACCCCGAGTCCGCCGAGGAGACGGTGGCGCAGGCGGTCACCGAACGCGGCGAGCGGCTCAAGGAGGAGCTCGATGACCTCCTCGACGAGATCGACGGCGTCCTCGAGAGCAACGCAGAGGAATTCGTGAAGAGCTACGTCCAGAAGGGCGGGGAGTAGGCCGGCAGGCCTGCGGTGCCTCCGACGATCGTGACCCTTCCCCTCTTCACCCCGGACCAGGATCCGGGCCCCAGCTTTCTGGGCCTGCTGGAACGCATGGGCATGGGCCCGTCGGACTTCACCGGACCCCTCGAGGCCGGCTCCGTTACCCACGGCACCACGGTCATCGCCATCAGCACGACCGATGGCGTGGTGATGGCGGGAGACCGGAGGGCGACCTCCGGCCACCTCATCAGTCATCGTTCGATTGAGAAGGTGTTCGCGGCCGACCGTCATTCCGGGATCGCCATCGCCGGAGCCGCCGGCCCGGCGATGGAGATGGTCCGCCTGTTCCAACTCCAACTCGAACACTACGAGAAGGTCGAGGGTTCCCCGCTGAGCCTGGAGGGCAAGGCCAACCAACTCGGCCAGATGGTGCGCGGCAACCTCGCTGCTGCGATGCAGGGCCTCGTGGTGATCCCGCTGTTTGCAGGCTGGGACGAGCGCCTGGGGAGCGGTCGCCTCTTCCAGTTCGACATCACCGGCGGGCGCTTCGAGGAGCGGGACTACGCCGCCGCCGGTTCAGGGAGCCTCCACGCCTCGACGGTCATCAAGCTCCGACACACACCCGACCTCGATGCATCGACAGCGGTGGACGTGGTCGTCGAGGCCCTCTTCGAGGCCGCCGACGAGGACAGCGCGACCGGTGGACCCGATCCCATTCGGGGCATCTTTCCGGTGATCGCCACAATCGGTCCGGACGGCTTCGAGCGCATGGCGGACGAGGACGTGGCCGCCCGCACGATGGTGCTTCTCGAACGACTCGGTGACCGGAGCGACCGATGAACATGCCGTTGTACGTATCGCCCGAACAGGTCATGAAGGATCGGGCGGACTACGCCCGCAAGGGCATCGCTCGAGGCCGCGCGGCGACGGCCGCCACCTATGCCGACGGTGTGCTGCTCTGCGCCGAGAACCCGTCCAACACCCTTCGCAAGGTGTCGGAGATCTACGACAGCATCGGCTTCATAGGCGTCGGCAAGTACAACGAGTTCGACCAGCTGCGCATCGCTGGCGTCCGGCACGCCGACCTCAAGGGCTACTCCTACAGCCGCGAGGACGTCGATGCCCGCTGGCTGGCCAACCAGTACGCCCAGATCCTCGGCCAGTACTTCACCCACGAGATGAAGCCCCTCGAGGTCGAACTGCTCGTCGCCGAGATGAGCCCGGAGGGCGGCGACGACCGGCTCTTCCACCTGCTCTACGACGGCACGGTGATGGACACCACCTCATACGTCGTCATCGGGGGAGAGGCCGAGGCGATCGGTGTCCGCCTGGACGAGAACTGGTCGGTGGGGCTGCAACTCCGCGAGGCGGTCCAGGTCTCCGTCGGAGCCCTCGCCGGGCCCGATCGCGAACTGGCGCCCGACGACCTGGAGGTGGCGGTCCTGGCAAGGGACGGCGAAAGACGGGCTTTCCGGCGCATCGAGGGAGATGACCTGGGCGGGCTACTCGGGTGACCGTGCCCGCCCCGCCCACCACCCGGACCTGAGGGACGCCCGTGCAGCGACGGATCTACGGCATCGAGAACGAGTACGGGATCACCTGCACGCTCGACGGCCAGCGAAGGCTCAGCCCCGACGAGGTCGCCCGGTACCTGTTCCGGAGGGTCGTCCACTGGGGGCGCAGCTCGAACGTCTTCCTGGTCAACGGCGCACGGCTCTACCTCGACGTCGGCTCACACCCCGAGTATGCGACCCCCGAGTGCGACTCAATCGGCGAGGTAGTCGCCCACGACAAGGCCGGTGAGCGGATCCTCGAGGCACTCCTCCACAGCGCCGAGGAACGCCTCCGGGAAGAGGGAATCCGCGGCGACATCTACCTCTTCAAGAACAACACCGATACGGCCGGCAACTCCTACGGGTGTCACGAGAACTACCTGACGACCCGACGCGACGACCTGTCCGACTACCCCGAGGTCCTGATCCCGTTCTTCGTCAGCCGGCAGATCTACGCCGGCGCCGGCAAGGTCCTCCAGAACGCGCGTGGGGCCATGTACTGCGTCAGCCAACGGGCGGAACACATCTGGGAGGGGGTCTCGAGTGCCACCACCCGCTCCAGACCCATCATCAACTCCCGGGACGAGCCACATGCGGATGCCGAGCGCTACCGCCGACTGCATGTGATCGTCGGCGACTCGAACATGAGCGAGTACGCCACCTTCCTCAAGGTCGGTGCGTGCGGCCTGCTGCTCCGGATGCTCGAGGAGCCCTCGGTCCAACTGCGGGACATGACCCTCGAGAACCCGATCCGTGCGATCCGCGAGATCAGCCACGACATGACCTGTCGCCGCACGGTCCGACTCGCCGACGGTCGTGAGGTACGCGCCCTCGACATCCAGCGCGAGTACCTCGACCGGGCGATTCGGTTCTCCGAGCACCACGACCTCAACGACGAGGAGAAGAAGGCGCTCGCCATGTGGGAGCACTGCCTCGACGGGATCGAGCGCGACCCGCTGACCCTCGACCGCGAGTGCGACTGGGTGGCCAAGTACCACCTGATCGAGTCCTACCGGGACCGCTATGGACTCGCTCTGGGCGACGCACGGGTGGCGCTGCTCGACCTCCAGTACCACGATGTCAACCGGGACCGTGGCCTCTACTACGTCCTCGAACGTCGCGGTCTGGTTGAGCGAATGGTTGACGACGAGGCGATCACGGACGCCAGAGAGAACGCTCCACAGACCACCCGCGCCCGCCTGCGTGGGGAGTTCATCCGGCGGGCGAAGGAGCGCCGCCGTGACTACACGGTCGACTGGGTGCACCTCAAGCTCAACGACCAGGCCCAACGGACTGTCCTCTGCAAGGATCCATTCCGTTCCACCGACGAGCGCGTCGAGAAACTCATCGAGTCGCTATGACCCGGAGGGTTGGGACCACCTGACGCCGGCGGCCCTCTGCAGCGATGTGCCAGGACCTACGATGGTGGGGTAACGACATCGGGCTCGTGAGGAGGTAGCAGAGCAGCGGTGGAGAGCAAACTCAAGCGACTGATGAACCTGGTCACGGCGCTCCTCCACGCCGAGTGGCCGAAGACGCGTGACGAGTTGCGCGCCGACCTCCGGGAGTACTACGCGGAGGATGATGCGTCGTTTCGGAGGCAGTTCGAGCGGGACAAGGACGAACTCCGCGCCATGGGAATCCCCCTCATCACGGGGTCCGCTCCCGACACGGATCCGCCCGTCACCGGCTACCGCATCGACAGGAGTCGCTACCGAGGCGACCTTCCGGACCTCACTCCCGACGAGTTGGCTGCACTCCACCTGGCCAACAACCTCGTGCGCCTCGGCGACACTCCGAGCGATGACCCCTTCTGGAGGTTGGGTGGCCAGTCCGACAAGCCGGACGTGGCGGCGGTAGCCCAACTCCCCGACGAACCGGCGCTCAGTGACCTCATGGACGCCATTGCCGAGCGACGCACCGCCACCTTCGACTACCACGGGGTCGAACGCGTGCTCGAGCCCCACCGCCTGGCCTTTCGGAACGGCCACTGGCACGTGAAGGGCCACGATCGGACCCGGGACGGCCAGCGACAGTTTCGGGTCGACCGCTTCCAATCCGAAGTCAGTCGGGGCGAACCCGGGGGATTCGATCGACCGCAGAAGGCGTCCGTGGTCGAGGACCGGCCGGCATGGCGCTATGGCGACGACGAACCCGTCACGGCCCGCCTCGCCGTCGACGCCCCCCACGTGCCGTGGGTGCTCGGCCATCTCGGCGAAACGGCGATTGCCAACCACAGGGAGGATGGCTCCGTCGTCGTCGAGGAGGTGGTCTGTAACCGGGAGGCCTTCCGGTCATTCGTCCTCACGTTTCTCGAGGGAGCGGAGATCCTCGGACCACCGGAACTGCGCGATGACCTCATCGGCTGGCTGGAGGGCATGGCATGAGCAACCTGACCGCCCTCGACCGCCTTCGCCGCCTGCTGGCGATCATTCCCTGGGTCGTCACTGAGGGCGGCATGGCACTTGACGAGGTCACGCGTCGCTTCGACTATCCGCGTGACGACCTGCTGGAGGACATCTGGTTCGTCGTCCAGATGATCGGCGTTGCCCCCTTCGGCCCCGGGGACATGCTCGAGGCCCGGGTCGAGGACGACTGGGTGCACATCGAGTACAGCCCTTGGTTCGCACGGCCGATGACGCTTCGGCCCGAGGAGGTCCTCGGCCTCCTCGCTGCCGGACAGTCGGTAGCCGAGTTCTCCATCGGCGACGACCTGGGACCCCTGGGTCGGGCGCTCACAAAGCTCTCGGCGATGGTCGAGCCTGAGGTCCGCGACGCCATTGACGTACGGCTCGGTGTCGCCGACGACGAGTTGCTCGTGGCTCTGCAGCAGGCAAGGGTCGATCGCCGGATCGTGGAGATCGACTACTACTCGTATGGCCGGGACGAGTTGACGACCCGGGTCGTCGAGCCCCACGCCCTCACCGCCGACATCGGACACTGGTACCTGTCCGCCCACTGTCGAATGGCCGGCGCCACCCGGGTCTTTCGACTCGACCGCATCAGTCGCTATGCGGTTGGCGACGAGGAGTACCCCGAGCCGACGTCGCCCGGTGCAGGCCCCGAGGGCTTTCTCGCGGACGGTGACTACCCGGAGGTGGAGCTGCTGCTGGAGCCAAGCGTCCGCTGGGTGATCACGCAGTATCCCCACCGTTGGACCGAGGACGTCGACGGGGAGTGCCTTCGGGTCCGACTGGCCGTTGCCTCGACTGCCTGGCTCGAGCGGCTGCTCCTCCGGGTCGGGACGGCAGCGACCGTCCTCGAGGCCCCCGAGGGCCTGGGCTCCGACCTGCGATCCTCTGCTGCCGCCCGCGTCCTCGCTCGCTACAGCGGTTGAGCGAGCACCGACCACGCAACGCGGCGGCCCGGGGCTAGGTTCGCTGCCGTGCAGGACGACGGGACCACCACCAGCGGAGGCGACGACTGGGCCGACCAGATCCTTGAGCGTGCGAGGGCGCGCAGTAGTGGGGATTCGCTTCCCGGTCCGTCGCCGGAGCCAGAGAAACCGGCCTCCGATGACGGGCCCGACTTGCCCGAGGAGCTTCCACCGCTCTCCGACGTACCCGTGGAATCTCATCGGCGACCGGTGCTCGCAACCGTCGAGAACCCCACACCGGACGAAGTCGATGATCGGGGAGAGGAGTTCGTCCCCTTCGCTGATGCCTACGAGCAAGCCGGCCCGTTGGTATCGACGGCCGCGTTCGGAGATGACCCGCAACTGCCGCCACACCTCACCGTCGAGACTCCTCCGGCGGCCGAAACCGACCTCGGGATCCCCGGCACGGCCGCCGGCACGGTGAGGAGTGTCCTCGAGTGGGTGGGCGTCATCCTCGGGGCGCTGATCGTCGCCCTCCTGGTCAAGCACTTCCTGTTCGCCGCCTACTACATCCCGTCGCCCTCGATGGAGCCGACGCTCAGCAACGGGGATCGGATCGTCGTCAACAAGTTGAGTTATCGATTGCACGAGGTCAACCGCGGTGACGTCGTGGTGTTCCGGAGGGCCATGCCCCAGCCCGACGGCATCAACGAACTGATCAAGCGGGTCATCGCCCTACCCGGAGAGACCGTCGAGGTCGTCGAAGGACGGGTCTATGTCGATGGAGGGCTCCTGCTCGAGCCCTACCTGACTGCCCGGGACAGTACCGGTGGCTTCGTCCTGCCACCGGGGTGCATCGGTACTCCCGATTCCATCAACCGCTGCACCGTTCCGGACGACCACGTCTTCGTGATGGGGGACAACCGCCCCAACTCCAAGGACAGTCGCGTCTTCGGGCCCGTTGCCGAATCGGGCATCGTGGGGCGGGCTTTCCTCCGGGTGTGGCCCCTCGGCGACCTCGGGCGCCTCTAGACCGCGTCTGGCCGGGGGACCCTCAGGCCTGCACGGCGGCCGCAACGAGGCGGTCCACGTGGTCCCCGAAGATGCCATCGAGCCCCTGGCCGAGGAGCGTCGTGATCTGGTGTGCGTGCTGGGCATCCCAGCCGAAACACTCCAGGCCGAATCGGTGGAACAGAGTGCAGAGGCCTCCGGACCACTCCGAGGCGTGGAGGTTGACGGCGCTCACGCCGGCCGCGGCGAGGTCGGCGGCCCGACGCTCGGGGCCCTCGGTGATCCGGTTCAGGCGGGTGGAGTCGACGAGTCGGACGGCGTCGTCGAGGCCCCGCCATTCGAGGAGGACCCGCCAGTCGGAATGGGCCAACCAGAGCTGGGCGTTGCGATCCGCCGCTGCGACCATGGACACGACCGGTGCCGCCGCCGCTACGTCCAGGACATCGAGGCATACCTGCACCGTTCCGTCGGCCACTGCGGGAATCGCCTCGTAGAGGTCGGCCAGGGAGGGGATGTGCCCGGGGAGTTCGTCGCGGCGATGTGACGAGAGAGACGACCGGCGGAGGCCCCGGCCAACCCGTCCGTCGTGGTCGAGGACAGGTTGGCCGTCTGAGGTCAGCCACACGTCGCTCTCGAGTCCCGTGGCACCCAGGTCGACGGCCCTTCGGAATGCCTCCAGGGTGTTCTCTGGTGCGTGGGCGCGGCCGCCCCGGTGGGCGAAGAGGAGGGGCGGCAACCTGAGGGGCACGATCCGTGGTGGCATGCCCGTCATCTTGCGCCCGAGGAACGTCACTCGCAAACGGGCCCTTCCGGAGCCACCGGTAGGCTCGTCCCCATGGGCAACCTCGGTGGTGGCGAAATCCTCGTGATCCTGCTGCTCGGGCTGCTGGTTCTCGGTCCCGAGCGCCTGCCTGGGGCCGTCCGCCAGGCGGGTAAGGCGCTGCGTCAGGTCCGCAAGGTCACGGTCGGCTTCCAGGAGGAGTTGCGATCAGCCGTGGAGGATCCGATCGTCGAGGCGAAGGCGCGCTTGAGCGGCGAGACCCTCCTGGGAGAAGCCGAGAGGTCGGGGGACGCTCCGAAGCCGGGAGGCGCCGCTGGGTCCGGAACCGATGGCGACTGAGGAGGGGGCTCCCTCGGGTCGTATGAGCTTGATGGAGCACCTGACGGAGCTCCGGCGCCGCCTCCTGGTCTCCCTGCTCACCGTCGGCGTCGGGGCCGTCACCTGCTGGATCCTCTATCCATGGATCCTCGACTTCCTGCTCGAGCCCTACTGTCAGGTCCAGGGAGAATCCGTGGCTGGCGACGTGTTCGGCGAGGGCTGCGAACTCCTCGTCACCGACCCGCTCGAGCCCTTCAGCGTTCGCATGATGGTCGCCGGCTACGGCGGGCTGGCACTGTCCATACCCGTGCTGCTCTGGCAGGCCTGGCGGTTCGTCGTCCCCGGCCTGTACCGGCGCGAACGGCGCTGGGCGATCCCGTTCGTCGTGATCGGGGCACTCCTGTTCGCTGCAGGAGCCGCCCTGGCCTACTGGAGCATCCCCCGGGCTCTCGGCTTCCTCATCGGCATCGGCGGACCGGACCTGGTGAGCGTCTTCTCGCCGGCCAAGTACCTCGGATTCGTTGTCAAGATGACGATCGCCTTCGGGATCGGCTTCGAGTTCCCGCTCGTGCTGGTGTTCCTGCAGTTGGCCGGGCTGGTCCACCACCGTCAACTCCGGGCGGGCCGGCGGTACGCGATCGTCGGAATCGTCGCACTCGTAGCGGTTCTGACACCGAGTGGGGACCCCTTCACCCTGGTTGTGCTCTCTGTGCCGATGCTGCTCTTCTACGAGTTGGCGATCCTCGTGGGCCGGACGCACGAGCGTCGACGGCGACGCAACCGGGACTGACCCACGACGTGGACGACTGGCCCTTCGAACTTGACGGCTTCCAGGTCGAGGCCATCGCAGCGCTCGACGCCGGACGTTCGGTCCTCGTGGCAGCGCCGACTGCCAGTGGAAAGACGGTCGTGGCCGAACATGCCATCGCCCGGGCGCTCAGGGACGGCTGGCGCACGTTCTACACCACACCCCTCAAGGCACTCTCCAACCAGAAGTTCCGGGACCTCGGCAGTCGGCTCGGAGCCTCGGAGGTCGGGCTGCTGACCGGTGACAACAGCATCCGCGAGGATGCTCCGGTGGTCGTGATGACGACCGAGGTGTTGCGCAACATGCTCTATGCGGGTTCCGATGCGCTCGACTCGCTGGGGTGCGTCGTCCTGGACGAAGTCCACTTCCTGGAGGACCCGTACCGGGGCCCGGTCTGGGAGGAGGTCATCCTCGGACTCGCCGACGGGATCCAACTGGTTGCCCTGTCGGCAACGGTGTCGAACGCCACCGAACTGGGGGAGTGGCTGTGTCTGGAGCACGGACCGACTGATGTCGTGGTCGAGCGCCGCCGTCCGGTGCCTCTGCGCAGTCACTACCTCGTGGGGGAGCGCAGCAAGGGGGGCCGGGTAAACCGACTGCCCGTGATCGTGAAGGGCCGGCCGAACCGTGAGGGCGCCCGCTACGACGCCGAGCCGACCGGACCGAAGGGGCGACGCCGCGACCGTCCCCCGCGCCGGTGGCGGACGCCGCGTCGCGACGAGGTGCTCCGGGAACTGCGGCGCCGGGACCTCCTCCCGGCAATCAACTTCATCTTCAGCCGGGCGGGGTGTGAGGAGGCCCGGGACCAGATGGTCCGGGACGGGATCCGGCTCACCGACGAACGACAGTCGGCGGAGATCTCCTCAGCGATCGAGCGGCGACTCGCCGGGTTGCCCACCGAGGACCTTCGGGTCCTCGGGGTGGGCGCCTGGCGGGAAGGGCTCGAACGCGGCATCGCCGCACACCACGCCGGCATGCTCCCGCTGTTCAAGGAGATCACCGAGGAGCTCTTCGGAGCCGGTCTGGTCGGCATCATCTTCGCCACCGAGACGTTGGCGGTGGGGGTCAACCTGCCGGCCCGGAGCGTGGTGGTCGAGCGTTTGACGAGGTTCACCGGCGAGGGTCACGAGGTCCTCACCCCGGGCCAGTTCACCCAACTCACCGGAAGGGCCGGCCGACGGGGAATGGACACCGAGGGACACGCCCTGATCCTGTGGTCCCCGTTTGTGCCCTTCGACACGATCGCTCGACTCGTCGGCAGCCGTGAGTACCCGCTGCGCTCGGCGTTTCGCCCGACCTACAACATGGTCGGAAACCTCATGGTCGACCACAGCCGGGACCAGGCCGAGGACCTCCTTCGGCGCTCCTTCGGCCAGTACCAGTTGGATTGCCGCATCGAGGAGCGTCGAGAGCGCCAGGGGGATCGGCGTAACCGACGTGGCGGGGAGTCGTCCGGCGACCTGGTAGGGAGGCTCGGCGCCCTCCTCGAGGTCCTCGAGGCCCGGGAGATGGCCGACGGGTGGGCGCTCACAGAGAAGGGGCTGCCTCTCGTCGGTATCTACAACGAGGCGGATCTCCTCGTCGTCGAGGCGTTGTCAGCCGGACTGTTCGACGACCTCGACCCTCCGGGCCTCGCCGCCGTGCTCTCCGCCCTCACCTATCGGCGTCGTGGTTCGGGAAACTCTGAGGCGCGACCGTTCCACGGGCCGGCTGGCCGGCGGCTCGCCGAACTCGAAGGGCTCTGGGCGGACGTCGCAGCTGACGAGGAGGCAGCCGGACTCGTCGCCATGTCGGCGCCGGATCCCGGATTCGCCCGATCCGTGCTGTCCTGGACGGCGGGGGGCGAACTGGCCGAAGTGCTGGACGGTGGAGGGGCCGACGCTTTCACTGGCGGAGAGTTCGTGCGCAACGTGCGGCTGGTTGCCGACCTGCTCCGACAGGTTGCCAAGGTCGGCCCACCCCGGGTTGCCCGAACGGCGCGCCGGGCCGTCGGGGAACTCGAACGGGGTGTGGTCTCCCTGACCCGGGAGTTCGCCGGGGAAGGGGACGATGACGAGGCTGCCGAGTCCGAAGACACCGCAGGGGGCGTCCGATGAGCATCGAACGACGGAGGGACTGGGGCAGCAGCGGACCCCTTCCCAAGGATGGAATCGTGGTGGGTTCCGATGCAGAACTCCTCGACCTGGTCACGAGGCATCGAAGGAAGGGTAGTGATGTACCACCGCTGGCGCTCACCGGAGGCGACCTCTGGCGCACGCTCGGCGGGTCACCCGGACTCGAACGCTGGAAGGGAGCAGAGGGACAGCGGCTCCGGGTCGACCTCGGAGCCGCGCTCATCGACGGACGCCAGCACTGGTTCTGCTCCCACCTCGTGGCACGACGCAGCTGGCTCCGGGGACGGATCTGGATCGCCGCAAATGCAGCGCACCTCGGGTCCTGGAATATCGCACCTCGAGCGCATCCCGGGGACGGGCTTCTCGACGTCCTCGATTCCGAGCTCGCTCCCGGACAGCGATTGGAAGCCCGCCGCCGCCTTCCCAGCGGCACGCACGTGCCCCACCCGGAGGTCCGTTATACGCGCACCCGAGCAGAGCAGGTCGAGTTCGCGCGGCCCACGCCGATCTGGCTGGACGGGCGGCGTACCGCCAGCGCTCGGCGCCTCTCGGTGCGTCTCGAGGAGGAGGCGCTCTTCGTGGTCGTCTGAGTGATGCCTCCACGGATGCCAACAGTGGGTCCGGGTCTCGGTACCATCCGGCCATGGAGGACGACCAGAGTGCTGTGTCCATCGCCGCCGCGGCGAAGTCGAGGGTCTGCGACCATGTCGATGAGCTCGCCGAGGTGCTGCTCGCCACCTCCCACGACATCCATGTGCACCCGGAGCTGTGCTACGAGGAGCACCACGCCCACCAGGTCCTGACCGACGTCCTCGACCAGCAGGGGCTCGCACCGGTCCGAGGGGCCTACGGCATGCCTACGGCCTTCGAGGCCCGAGCGGGGAGCGAGGGCCCCGAGGTCGCCGTGCTGTGCGAGTACGACGCCCTGCCGGACATTGGCCACGCCTGCGGTCACAACATCATCGCCGCCGCCGGTTTGGGCGCCGGCCTAGCCGGTGCAGCCGTCGCCGAGGAGTTGGGTGGACGGATCCGGATCATCGGTACGCCCGCGGAGGAAGGCGGAGGCGGCAAGATCCGCCTCATCGAGGAGGGGGCCTTCGAGGGGGTCGCAGCGGCCCTGATGGTCCATCCGTCCGGTTCCGAGGTCGAGCGCATCACGAGCCTCGCCGTCCAACAGGTCCGCGTCGTGTACCACGGGTTTGCGGCGCATGCAGCCGCTGCTCCGGAACAGGGCATCAACGCCCTCGACGGCGCCGTGCTTGGGTACGTCAACGTGGCGGCACTGCGCCAGCACATCGCCGCCGATGAGCGCATCCACGGCATCATCGTGGACGGTGGCCAGAAGGCGAACATTGTTCCGGTACGGGCCGAGGCCCTCTGGTACGCCCGCTCACCGACCCGGGCCCGGCTCGAGGTCCTCAAGCAGCGCCTCCAGGCGTGTCTCGAGGCGGGAGCGGCCGCCGCCGGATGCACGATGGAGCACGAGTGGGTCCAACCCTCCTACGACGATGTGATCGACAGCCGACCCGTCCTCGACCGCTACCTGGCCAATGCCCGCTCCCTCGGACGTGATCCCCGTCCGGACAGCGAGGTGGCGATCGTCGGCAGCACCGACCTCGGCAACGTCAGTTACCTGGTGCCATCGATCCATCCGATGATCAAGGCCGCTCCCGACGATGTCGGCATCCACACCGTTGAATTCGCAGCGTTTGCCGGTGGCCCTGAGGGTGATCAGGCCGTGCTGGATGGCGCCAAGGCAATGGCGATGACCCTGGTCGACTGCTGGACGGAGCCGGGCCTCCTCGACTCGGCAGCAATGGAACTCGCTGCCACCCGCGGAAGAGTTTGACGATTCCGCTGGCCGCAGCGGACCTCCCGAGACTCCGCGTTCCACCCGGTCGCGCGGCCTAACCTCGGCGCTCGTGACGCCCTACTTCGCCGAGGAGTTCACTCCGGACGAAGAGGATGTCCTCCGGCGCTACTTCACCAACCTCGACGAGCCCGTGTTCGCCCTCGTCAACCTGCCCGAGGTCGTGAAGGGAGCGTTGTTCGCCCGCTACTCCCGGACGCGGCTCAGTCTCCGTCGCCTCTTCCTCGAGGAATTCGTGGGGGAACTCGACGTGAGCGGCGACGAGTCCATCGACGCGACCATCGGACTCCGTCGGGCGGAGGAGCTCTACGACCGAATCTTCTTCGAGTACGGCGACGACAGCGTGGCCCAGTTGGGCGGCGTCCACCTGGCGTGCGAGCAGTCCTCGAACGTGTTGACCAAGATCCTCGAGCGGGGACGGCTGATGTCGTATCTGGAGCAGTCCACCCGCTACATCGCCTACGACGACCGCCCGGGAGGGCGATTCCGCTACTACCGGGACCCAGAAGTTCTGTCGTCGCCCCTGGGGGCCCGATACATCGCCGACCTGGATCGCCTCTTTGAGGTTTATTCCGAATTGGTTCCGGTGATGGTCGACCACTTCCGGGAACGGAACCCGAAGCAGTCCGGTGACTCCGACTTCGTCTACCGGCAGGCAATCAACGCCAAGGCCTTCGACTCCGTCCGGGGCGTCCTCCCGGCGGCGTCGCTCTCGAACCTCGGTATCTACGGCACCGGCCAGGCCTACGAGGCGCTGCTGGTCCGCATGCGGGCTCATCCGCTTCCGGAGGCCCACTCCTATGCCGAGTTGATGCTGCGCGAACTCAGGAAGGTGATCCCCTCCTTCCTGAGACGCGTCGACCTCCCGGACCGCGGCGAGGCGACCGGCCGCTTCGTCGCCGACAGCCGAGAGCGGATCGCGGAGTTGGCCGAGGAGTTCTTCCCGGAGGGCGAGGCGATCCATGCTGCACCGACTGTCGACCTGACTGACTTCGATCCCGATGCTGAGGTGAAGTTGGTGGCCGCCGCCCTCTACCCCTCCTCGCACCACTCGGACCGGGAGATTGAGGCCCGGGTGCGGCGCATGACGGTGGAGGAGCGCGTGAGGGTCCTTGTGGCACTGACGGGCGATCGGGACAACCGACGGCAGCGCCCGGGGCGTGCACTCGAGAGGCCGACCTACCGGTTCGACATCCTCTCCGACTACGGCGCCTTCCGGGACCTCCAGCGGCACCGGCTCATGACCATTGAGTGGCAGCGGCTCACGCCACTCCACGGCTTCAGCCGTCCACCCGACCTCGACGAGGCCGGCGTGGCTGGACGCTTCGACGAGGCGATGGACCGGTCGGCCGCACTCCACGACGTCCTGGCCGAACCGTTCCCCGAGCAGGCCTCCTATGCCGTCTCCCTGGCCTACCGGATCCGGTACCTGATGGAGATGAACGCCCGAGAGGCGATGCACGTGATTGAGTTGCGCACCACCCCTCAGGGCCACCCCGCCTACCGGGACGTCTGTCAACAGATGCACCACCTCATCGCAGACGTGGCCGGGCACCGGGCCATCGCCGAGATGATCCGCTTCGCCGACCACTCGGATGAGCCGGAACTCGAGCGCATCGAGGCCGAGCGGCAGGTCGAAGAGCGCCGTCGGGCCCGGGGTGATGCCACCGTCGGATGAAGTGGCACCGGCTGACGCCGATACTGTTTCTGCTGATCTCGTGCGGCGAAGAGATCGAGCGCATTCTCCCGCCGTCGGTCCCGACCGTCGCACCCACGATCACCGCTGCATTGGATCTGGGGATCGGTCCGCTACCCGCCGAACTTGCCGACTGGCGTTCCTACGCCGATCGCCACATCGACGTGTTCGGCGTGCATGTCGTTGCCCTGCCCGGGGTCTCGGAGCAGGCTCTCGGCCATGCGGCAGCGGTACTTGCCCAGTACTTGGACAACGACGCAGATGGGCTCGCTGATGATCAGTCAGTGGTCCGGGCGATGGTCGCCGAACGGGCGACGCTGGTGATGGCCTACGACGAGGACGAGATGGAGTCTTCGGGGATCTTCGAGAGCGGGCTCGATTCGGAGTACGGCCTCCAGGACCTCTATGACGTGGAGACGTCCCCGGCCGGGAAATTCGACGCCGCCCTCGAGGAGGTTCACCACCTCGTCTACTCCTACGGCTGGGCAGTGGTTCACCAAAATCGGCTCTGGTTCGATGGGGACACCGAACTCACTGCGGCGATGGATGTCGCCCGCGGCGGCCACTTCGAGCGGATCCCGACCAGTTATCCGAGCGAGGCCTGGTACCACTACGACGACCGAACCTGTACCTACGACTGCATGGCCGTCGAGTACGCCTATTGGGCACACACCACGCTTCTCGGCGCCCAGGGGAGTCCGAACCGCTGCGCCGAGATTGTCGTGGAGTGGGTTCCCTGTACGCCGGGACGGCTCGCCAAGATGGACCCCCTGGTCACGGCCCTGCTCCGCGATCCCGAACTGGGTCTACCCACCGTCCTGCCCGACGGGGACTATCGTCCCGACTCCTGACCGATGGAGTGGACAGTGGGTGGTGACGCTCGTCCATCTGTCTATGATCCCGCCGCGAACACCGTGGCCGACCCGAGGAAGCAATGAGCGACGAAGAAGCAGTTCAGGACCTGGAGTCCGACGCTGACGAGGAACTGAACGAAGGCCTCGGCGACGATGTCACTGATGTCACTGATGTCACTGATGTCACTGATGTCACTGATGACACCGATGGATCCGGGGATGACGAGGACGACGAGGATGCGGACGAGAAGGGCCCCCGTCCGGTGGGCCGCAGCGAACACGAGGACGACGAAGAGCCCGACCCCGACGATGTCGAGGCCGATCTCGAGGCCATCCTGCGTGACCGGATTTCCGCCAGTGACGACGACGAAGAGGATGAAGACGAAGGACCAGCGACCACTCCAGGCGGCACCGACCAGCCCAGCGCCCGCCAGGAGACCGAGTTGGTCTGCCCCCACTGCTTCCTGCTTGTCAAGGCGGAAACCGTTGCCGAGACAGGGGAGTGTGGGCACTGTGGTGGCCCAATCTCCTGACCGCCCTGAACG
>Ga0315338_1002382_pt1 | contig 18830 bp, 13 predicted proteins | sample ASW8metaG_FD_204518 | JGI IMG/M metagenome (GOLD analysis project Ga0315338, IMG submission 204518) | Ammonia-oxidizing marine archaeal communities from Monterey Bay, California, United States - ASW #8 | ecosystem: Environmental > Aquatic > Marine > Coastal | place: USA: California | collected... | reverse complement strand
GCCTTTGCGCTTCATCGCCGGCAAGGCCTCGCGCGTGCATAGAAACATGCTGCGTAGGTTGACGCGGATCATCTGGTCCCAGGTCTCGGTGGACATGTCGAGGAGTGCCACGGTGCCGCTGACGCCAGCGTTGTTAACCAGAATGTCGATCTCGCCGAGGTCACCGACGACCATCGTGAAGGCGCGCTTGACGGCCGCCTCATCGCCGACGTCGGCGGCCGCGCCTATCGCCTTGCCGCCGGCCTCGCGCAGCGTCGCGCCAGTCGCATCGCACTTCGCCTGATCGAGGTCGACGACACCGACCGCTGCCCCCGCGCGCGCGAACACCGTCGCGATCTCCAGCCCGATGCCGCTGGCCCCGCCGGTGACCAGTGCTACTCGTCCATCCAACTTGCCCATCAGATCGCCTCTCTTTGCCAAGGCCCCACGGTCGCGACCAGGCAGGGCACTGTCAAGCGCCGGTCAGCTCGGGAATTTAGCTTCGAGGCCGGCAACTTGGCCTGGACTGAGGAAACGAGTCGCAGCGCCCTGGAGCAAGAGAAATACCTTGGCGGTTTCCTCCAGTTCCTCGGTCGCGTAGACGGCGGCCTCAAGGTTCGTGCCCGCGACCACCGGACCATGATTGGCGAGCAAGACGGCGTGATGCTTGGAGGCCAGCCCGCGAACCGCCGCCGCGAGATCGGGGTCGCCCGGCGCGAAATACGGCACCAGAGGCAGCCGCCCAACCCGCATGACATAGTACGCCGTGATCGGCGGCAAGACGTCCTCGGGGTCGACCCCAGCAAGGCACGAGACGGCCACCGAATGCGTCGAGTGCAGGTGGACAACGGCCGTCGTCCCTGGCCGTTCCTCGTACATCGCGCGGTGCAGGAATGATTCCTTGGTCGGCTCATCGCCATCGATGAGTGCGCCGTGTTGATCGAGCTTGGAAAGGCACGCCGGATCGAGGCGGCCCAGGCACGAGTTGGTCGGCGTCATCAGCCACCCCGATTCGGTACGGACGCTGATGTTGCCGGAGCTGCCGAAGGTGAGCCCACGATCGAACAACGAGCGGCCGTGCTCACAAATACGCTCGCGCAGCATGTTTTCGGTCATGACAGCTTCTTGAATGCAGCGGTGAAGAAGTCAGGTCCGCCGAAGTTGCCTGATTTGAGCGCCAGCGCCAACACCGGTTCGCCCAGGCTCATAGTCCAGGGAACGCCGGGGTCGATCTCCGGCCCGATCCGCAAGCCCTTGACACCGAGTGCGCCGACCACCGCCCCGGCAGTCTCGCCCCCAGCAACGATCAACCGTCGGACGCCAGTCTTCACCAAGCCGCGTGCCAGCGCGGCCATCGCCTGCTCGACGAACTCGCCCGCCTTTTCACGCCCGAGTTGCTCCTGCACCCGGCCCACCACGTCGGGCGGCGCCGTCGAATAAATCAGCACCGGCCCATCGGCAAGCCGCACCCTTGCCCAACTGAGTGCCTCATCGACCACATCGTCGCCGGCCGCCAGCCGCAGCGGGTCGAGCGCAAACCCGGGCGCCACCGAGCGCATCCTTTGGACCTGCTCTTGCGTCGCCGCGGAGCAGCTGCCGGCAAGCACGGCGGCATGACCGGCGATCGGCGGCAGTTTCGCGGGTGCGGCCCGACCAAGTTGGCCGCAGTGTCGAAAGTTCTCCGGCAGCGCCAATGCCACGCCGGATCCGCCCGTCACCAGGCTGAGATCGCTACTGGCCTCGCCGATCTCGAACAGGTCTTCATCACTCAACGCATCGACGACCGCGCAGTAGTGGTCGGCCGCCAGACGCTCAAGGGCGGTGCGGATGGCGACCGCGCCCTGCCTTACTGTCTGATGCGACACCAAGCCGACCGCGCCCTGGCTCTGCGCAGCGAGCACCCGGACCAGGCTCGAGTCCAACATCGGCGTCAAAGGATGATGCCGCATGCTCGATTCGGAGAGCAGCACATCGCCTACGAACAAGTACCCCTGGTAGACCGTGCGGCCGTTGGCCGGGAACGCCGGACAGGCGATGGTGATAGGAGCGTCAAGATCGGCAAGCAAAGCCTCCGCGACCGGACCGATGTTGCCCTGGTCAGTCGAATCGAAGGTCGAGCAGTACTTGAAGAACGCCTGCCGCGCGCCGGCCGCGCGCAACCAGGCGAGGGCCGCGCGCGATTGGACGACGGCCTCGGCCGCGGCGATCGTTCGCGACTTCAACGCGATAACGATGGCGTCAGCGTCGATATCATCTGCCGTCCCACCGGGCATGCCGATCAATTGGACGGTGCGCATCCCCTGTTTGACCAGGGTATTGGCGAGATCAGTGGCGCCGGTGGAATCGTCGGCCACGCACCCTAACAAGACACCCATATCTCGCTCCGTCGTCGTGGCCCCGCTCTATGGCAATAGGCCTCGAGCGATATTGGCACGGTTGTCAGCAATTGCCAGCCGCGCGCCGCCGCATTGCGTAAAGATTGCGAACCGAGCCTTTTCCCGAAATATGGGCGCGGTTCAGGGGAGAGCCGACCGTGCCGGAAACGGGCCGCCAAAGCCTAGAACAGATTAAACTGCTCAAAGGTCTGCCGACCGAGGTCGTCGACGAGCTTGAGCAGCAGTGCAAATGGCGTCGGGTTTCGACCTACGAGGTCGTATTGGACCGCAGCGATCCGAGCCGCGACATGTATTTCGTCGTCGCGGGCACCGTCCGAGTGTTGAACTTCTCCCCGTCAAGCCGCGAGATCGCCTGCGCGAACGTCCACGACGGGGTATTTAGGCGAACTGGCCGCGATCGGCGACCACCATGGCGGTCGAGGACAGCATCCCGCCGGCTACCGTCGTCAAGCTCATCTTGGACAACATCGATGTGGCGATGCGAGTTATGGAGCAGCTCGCGGCCATTGTGCGCAGCTGCGACGACCGCATCATGGACTTGAGCACGTTGCGAAAGGAGGAACGCGTGGAGCGGGAGATGCTTCGGATCGCCGCCCCAGACCCCGTGAACCCAGGGCTGTGGACCGTCTACCCAATGCGAACGCAGTTCGACATCGCGGCTCGTTCCAGCACCACGCGAGAAACAGTCGGCAGAGCGCTCACACGACTCGGCGGCGAGGGCAAAGCCAAGACGCGCGACTACGACGCGCTAAAGACGCTGGCGCGCGCGACCGATCCAGAAGAGGAAGCCGTGGTCAGCCGCTAGCGAGCCTTTTGTTCGACGCCACTTCGCGCCACCGCCGTCGCACCCGCGTCCGTTTCGCCGTCGCGGATAATCACGCCGTAGTCGCGCCCTGCGGCATCGACTGAGATCAAGCCGTCACGCACATCGCTCAACACGCGCGCCGCCTCGCGGTCATGAGGGTCGCCGTACCCGCCGCCGCCCGGCAGCTCGAGACGGATGCGATCGCGCGCCGGAACCGTCTGCCGGCCTTTGGCGCGGATCGGCCGGCCCGACGCCATGCTCACCCGGCCCGCCGCCCCATTCAGGCCACCGCTTCGACCGCGCGCTGGGTTGTCCACGCGTTCAAAGTTACACAGCAGCGTGATGGGCGTTCCGTTCGCGCCGCCAATCTCGATTACCTGACCGAGGCCGCCACGATGGCGCCCGGCCCCACCAGAATTCTCGCGAAATTCGCGCCGCCAGAACACGATCGGCGCGATCGTCTCTGTCGCCTCGACGGGAATGGTCCGCACCCCGCTCGGAAACGCGGTGACGTCGAGGCCGTCCTTATCTGGTCGCGCGCCCGCGCCGCCGCAATGGAAGATCACGGTCGAGAACTCGGGCAACGAGGCGAGATCGGTGCCCTCCTCCACGTCATCGACCACCGAGCCGCCGCCGCTGATCTGCGGATTCCATAGCGACGCAGCGCCCTCGGCCGGCACCCGTTCGGGCATTAACTGATGCAAACAGCCAAACACGACATCGGGCAGCATGTGGCCGATAGTATGTCGGGCCGCCACCGCCCACGGTCGCCTGACGTTGAGGATACATCCCTCCGGCGCACTCACCGTGATCGCCCCGAGCGAGCCGGCATTGTTGGGCACCTCGGGCGCGACGACGCAGTTGACGCCATAGGCGGTGTACGCCTCACAATAGTTCATCACGACGTTGATGCCGTAGGGGCTGGCCGGCGAGGTCCCAGCGTAATCAACATGGATACCGTCTTCGCCGATCGTGAGTTCGGCACGCAAGAGTACCGGACGATCGTAGCCGTCCATGGTCAATTCGTTGCGGTAGGTGCCCGTGGGTAGCTTGCGAATGGCCCGCAGCGTCGCGTCGCGCGAGGCCCCGATAATGTATTCACCGAGCCGGTCGAGGTTCTCGATCTCGAACTCGCTCATCATCTCGTCGAGCCGTCGGCTCCCCTCGTCGTTGCACGCCGCAAGCGCGTATAGATCGCCCTCCACCTGGGCGGGCAAGCGCACGTTCTGGGCGACGATCTTGAGAAGGTCTTCGTTGAAGACGCCGGCTCGCGCGAACGGCATGATCGGGATTGCCAGCCCTTCCTCAAAAACCTGGCGGCCATCGGGACCCATGCCCAGCCCGCCGATGTCGACCACATGGACGGTCGACGCGAACAAACCGACGGGGCGGCCGCGATAAAAGGTCGGGCTCACCAGCGTGAAATCATGGAGATGGCCGCTGGTCAGCCACGGATCGTTGGTGATGTAGTGATCGCCCTCGGCCATCGTATCGAGCGGGTAGATCTTCAGAAAGTGCTTGACCGCGTTGGCCATTGAATTGACGTGGCCCGGCGTGCCAGTGATCGCCTGCGCAAGCATCCGGCCTTGGCGGTCGAAGATGCCGGCCGACAGGTCGCCGGCCTCGCGGACGGCCGTGCTGAACGCCGTCCGTATGAGTGTCTGCGCTTGTTCCTCGACGACCGCGATCAAGCGGCTCCACATCACCTGCTGGTGAATGTGGCCAAGTGCGGCGTTGGGGTTTTCATGCATCACGGCTTGCTCACACCGCCGCGCGGCGGCGGCGCATCTCAATATAGCCGAAGCCGTCGATGCGGGCATCGAAACCCACGCTGACGATCGTCGAGGTTTCGTCCTCGACGATCAGCGCCGGCCCCTGAATGTAGGACCCGGGTCGCAGATCCGCGCGCATGAAGACTGGCACACGCTCAAAGGCGCCGCTCGACGGGTCGGCGATCTCGCGCATGCCGTCCGGTTCGGGCGCCACGTCGTCTGGCGTCCGCGGGGCCGCTCGTAGGGGCGCCGCTTCGGTACTGACCGTCAATACCCAGCTCAGCAACTCGACCGGCGCGCCGGGTATGACGCGGCCGTATAGGCTGGCGTATCGCTCCTCGAACGCGGCCACCAGCAATGCGGCGTCGTCGGCGCGATATTCGCGAGCGTCCAGCGGAACGTGTATCTCATGACCCTGCCCGAGATATCGCATGAACGCGGAGCGCTGTTCGAACAGGTCCGCGACGCCCGCGCCAAGCCGCACCACGGCCTCGGCCTCCGCCCGCATCGCCCGGGTCACACGATTGGCGGCTTCGGCGTCAAAATCTGTGAGCTGTTGGTGGCTCGTGCGCGCGATTTCGTACGAGAACGGCGCCTTGAGGAACCCGACCGCCGAGCCGACCCCGGCGCTGGTGGGCACGATGACGCGATCGATACCGAGCTTGTCGGCGATCCGCGCGGCATGCAGTGGTGCCGCCCCGCCAAAGGCGACGAGGGTCCGGGTGGCGATGGTCTTGCCGCTCTCGATCGCATGCACCCGCGCGGCGTTGGCCATGTTCTCGTCGACGATCTCGCTAACCCCGAGCGCTGCGTGCGCCGTTGGCAAGCCGAGCTTGGCGCCGAGCGCGTCCACCGCAACCGTGGCGGCATCCATATCGAGCAGCAGCCGGCCGCCGGAGAACCGCTTGCCATCGATCCGTCCGAGTACGAAGTCGGCGTCGGTCACAGTGGGCTCGGCGCCGCCCTGGCCATAGCAGGCCGGGCCCGGCGCCGCGCCGGCGCTGTCGGGACCCACAGCGATCCGGCCCATCGCATCGACGCGCGCGATCGAGCCGCCGCCCGCGCCGATTTCCACCATCTCGATCACGGGAATACGCAGGGGCAGCCCACTGCCCTTCTTGAAGCGATAGACGCGCGCGACCTCAAGGGTGCGGCCAGTCTGCGGGCGACCATCGTCGATCAGGCATATCTTGGCGGTGGTACCGCCCATGTCGAAGGAGAGCACTTGATCGAGCCCACACTCGGCGGCAATGCGCCCGGCGAAGATGGCGCCACCGGCCGGTCCTGATTCGACCATCCGGACTGGAAAGCGCATGGCCGTCTCGATCGTCGTGATACCGCCGCCCGACGACATCAGAAACAACGGCGCACTGACCCCGGCGGCTTTCAGATCACGCGCGAGGTGGCCGAGGTAGCGGACCATCAGCGGCTGGACATAAGCATTGGCACAGGCAGTCGATAGCCGCTCGTATTCGCGCATCTCGGGCGAGACCTCGGATGACAGAGTAACCGCTACCTCGGGCAGCGCCGCCCGCAACATTTCGCCCGCGCGCTGCTCGTGCGCCGGATTGGTGAAACTGTGCAGGAAGCCAATGGCGACGCTCTCGACCTCAGCCGCGTGCAGAGTCGCGATCGCGCTTTCCACGTCTTCGTCGGCGAGCGGCACCAAGACCCGCCCGCCCGCGTCGATCCGCTCGCGCACACCCATGCGCAAACGCCGTGGCACCAGCGGCGGCGGCAGCTCGATGTGCAGGTCATATTGATCGAAGCGGCTCTCTTGCCGGATTTCCACAGTGTCGCGGAATCCATCGGTGGTCAGCAGGGCCGTGCGCGCGCCCTTGCGCTCGATAATCGCGTTGGTCGCGAGCGTCGTCCCGTGAATGACCGTGCTCACCGCCGAGGGCGCGAGCGCAGCCTGTTCGAGTACCAAGCGTACCGCCTCGAGCACGCCGCGTTCGGGTGCCTTGACGGTCGTTAGAACCTTGGCGGTGTGCCGGGCCGGGCCGTTTTGCAGCGCAACGTCAGTGAAGGTGCCGCCGATATCGACGCCGAGCCTCGCCTCCTGAGTAGCCGTCAAAGAATAACTCCGCTGGGAAACCACATAATTATCATTAATTGCGGTATGTTATAGGATATTTCTCATGCACTAGATAGTCGTAGGTGGCGTCCTACCTGGTCGTCATCACCCAGACGCCGTCCCACTCGGGCGGCGGCGGTTCTTCAAGAACTCTCTCACGCTAGTTCCAGCACCAGCAGCCGGTCCTTGGTCGCGACTCGAGCCCCGGCGGCGGCGTTGATCTCCGTAACGGTGCCCGCGCCTTCGGCATAAAGCACCGTCTCCATCTTCATCGCCTCGATGGTCAGGAGACGCTGGCCGGCCTTGACCGCGTCGCCCTTGGCAACCGCGAGGCTCACCACCAGACCTGGCATGGGCGCGGCGACATGGCTGGGGTTGCCTTCCTCGGCCTTGGGGTGCTGGCGGATGCTAGCGGCAACGCTGCGGTCGGCGACCTTGGCGGTGCGCGGCTGGCCGTTAAGTTCGAAGAAGACCGTGCGCTGGCCATCCGGGTTGGCCTCGCCGAGCGCGAGATAGCGCAGGATCAGCGTCTTGCCCTTCTCTAGATCAATCGAGAGCTCATCACCGATCGCCAGCCCGTAAAAGAACGCCGGCGTCGGCAGCACCGCGACATCGCCATAGGTGCGTCGGTGCTCGGCGTACTCGATGAACACGCCCGGGTAAATGAGATAGGAGGCCAGTTCCCTGTCGCTGACGCGACGGTGCAGTTTGTGCTCGGCTTCGGCGCGCGCCGCCGGGAGATCGGCCGGCGGTATCACGGAGCCCGGTCGTACGGTGATCGCTGTCTCGCCTTTCAACACCTTGCGCTGCAGCGCCTCGGGAAACCCACCGTACGGCTGACCGATATTGCCGCGAAACAGTTCCACCACGGACTCCGGAAAGGCTATCTCGCGGCCGTCGGAAAGCACGTCAGCCGGGGTCAGTTCGTTGGTGACCATATACAGCGCCATGTCGCCGACAACCTTCGAAGTCGGCGTCACCTTGATGACGTCCCCGAACATCTCGTTGACCTCGACGTAGGCCTTGGCAACCTCCGACCAACGCGATCCATCGATGCCGAGCGAGCGCGCTTGTTCGCGCAGATTCGTGTACTGACCGCCCGGCATGGCGTGCTCGTAGACCTCGGCCATGCCCGAACGCAGATCGCTCTCGAAAGCGTGGTAATAGCGCCTCGCGCCTTCCCAATAATGGGCGACATCGCGAAGCGGCTGGCGCGGCAAGCCGGTGTCGCGCGGCGTGCCGCGCAACGCCTCAACGATGCCGCCGAGGCTCGGTTGCGACGTGAGGCCGCTCATCGAGTCCATCGCCGCGTCGGCGATGTCAACGCCGGCCTCAGCGGCCGCCAACACGCTCGCTGCGGCGATGCCGCTGGTGTCGTGGGTATGAAAATGGATCGGCAGGTCGAACTCCTGTTTCAACGCCGCGACGACCCGGCGCGCCGCCTCTGGCTTGGCGACGCCGGCCATGTCCTTTATCGCCAGTATATGAGCGCCGGCCTCCGCCATCTCGCGGGCAAGCCCCAGGTAGTAATCGAGAGTGTATTTCTTCTCGGCCGGATCGGTGAGATCGCCGGAATAGCAGATGGCGGCCTCGCACAGCTTGCCGGACTCGATCACGGCGTCCATCGCCACGCGCATGTTCTCGACCCAGTTCAAGGAATCGAAGACGCGGAAAAGATCGATGCCGGCGGTGGCCGCCTGGCCGATGAAATAGCGCACCACGTTGTCGGGATAGTTGGCGTAGCCAACGGCGTTAGCGCCCCGCACGAGCATCTGCAGGATAGTGTTGGGCATCGCCTCGCGTAGAACATCAAGCCGTTCCCAGGGGTCCTCCTTGAGGAACCGCATGGCGACATCGAAGGTCGCCCCGCCCCAGCACTCGATCGAGAACAGATCAGCCAGTCGCTCGGCGTAGGCGGGCGCGATCGCAGCCAAATCGCACGTCCGAAAGCGAGTCGCCAGCAGCGACTGCGGAGCGTCGCGAAAGGTCGTGTCAGTGATGAGGAGGCGCGTCTCAGCCCTCAGGCTTTTCGCAAACCCCTCGGGCCCCAGCTCGAGGAGCCGCTGACGCCAGCCCTCGGGAATGGCCCCGCCCCGCCCCGCCGGCAGCGGCACCGGCGGTGTGCGCTCCGGTCGGGGTCTGCCCATGACCTCCGGGTTGCCGTTGACCAACACCTCGCCCAGGAACGTGAGCAAGCGGGTCGCGCGATCGCGTCGGCGTGGAAACTGGAACAGCGCCGGCGTCTCGTCGATAAAGCGAGTCGTGTACTCGCTGGTCAGAAAGCTGGGGTGGCCGATCAAGCCTTCCAGAAAGACGAGGTTGGTCTTAACCCCGCGAATGCGAAACTCGCGCAACGCCCGATCCATGCGGCCAGCCGCCTCCTCCGGCGTCGCCGCCCATGCCGTTACCTTCTCCAACAGTGAATCGTAGTAGGGCGTTATCACGGCGCCCGAGTAGGCGGTGCCGCCGTCGAGCCGAATGCCGAACCCGGTGGCGCCTCGGTAAGCCGTGATGCGCCCATAGTCGGGGATGAATTGGTTCTCGGGGTCCTCCGTCGTCACCCGCGATTGCAACGCGTGACCGTTCAGTCGCAACTCATTCTGGCGCGGCACGCCCGAGGTGGCATCGCCAATGGTCGCGCCGCCAGCGATGCGGATCTGCGCCTTTACCAGGTCGATGCCGGTAACCGCCTCCGTCACCGTGTGCTCGACCTGAATGCGCGGATTGACCTCGATGAAGTAGAAGGCGCTACTCTCGACGTCCATGAGGAACTCGACGGTGCCCGCGTTCTCATAGTGCGCCGCTTCAGCCAGACGTACCGCCAGCCCGCACAGCTGGCGCCGCTGCACCTCGGTCAGATAGCTTGCGGGCGCGCGCTCGATCACTTTCTGATTGCGCCGCTGCAAGGAACAGTCGCGCTCGAACAAATGAACGATGTTGCCGTGGCTATCGCCGAGAATCTGGACCTCGACGTGGCGCGCCCGCTCGACCAGCTTTTCAAGATACAGCTCGTCGTCGCCGAAAGCTGCTTGGCACTCGCGCCGTCCCGCCGCCACCTGCTCGTCAAGCTCGGCGGCCGTCCGGATCATCCGCATGCCCCGGCCGCCGCCGCCCCAGCTTGCCTTGAGCATCAGCGGATAGCCGACCTCCTCGGCCATCGCGCCGACCGCCGCGGCGTCCAACGGCAACGGCCCGGTCGCGGGCATCACCGGGATATCCGCGCGAACCGCGAGCGAGCGGGCGGCCATTTTGTTGCCGAGACTCCTCATGACGTCAGGCGGGGGCCCAACGAATGTCATGCCGGCCTCGGCGCACGCCTCCGCGAACTCGGGCTTCTCGGACAGGAACCCGTAGCCGGGGTGGATGGCGTCGGCGCCGGCGTCGCGCGCCACCCGCACGATGCCGTCGATATCGAGATAGGCCTGAACCGGACCCCGGCCGGCGCCGATAAGATAGCTCTCGTCGGACTTGAAGCGATGCAACGCAAAGCGATCCTCATGCGAAAACACCGTCACCGTGCGCAGGCCCAACTCGGTAGCGGCCCGACAAACACGAATGGCGATCTCGCTACGATTAGCGACCAACAGTTTGCGTATTTTCCGCGTCCCCCGTGGCGTCATGTTCCTCGGCCTCGCCTAAAACGTCGCCGTGATGCCGCCCTCCACGAGCAGCATCTGGGCGGTGATGTAGGAGCAGTGGTCGGAGCACAAAAACAGCGTCGGTCCCGCGATGTCGGCCGGCTCGCCGTGGCGTCGTAAGAGAATGCGCCCATGCTTAATGTAGACATCCTAGAACTACTCGGTCTCGTACTGGCTGCCGCCATGCATATCCTTGGCCATCCGGGTAATGATGAAGCCAGGGCAGATGGCGTTGACGGCGATGCTGCGGGGACCGAAATCGGCGGCCATGCTCGGGTCAGGTTGATCAACCCGCCATTGGCGGTGCAATAGGGGATCGAGTCGGACCAAGCCTTCGTGCCCATGAGCGAGGACACGTTCACCATCGGGGCGTGGCTGCTTTTCTCCAGGTGGCGGCTGCTGCGGCCGATGCGGCAGTTCGACGGCCTGATCCTGACCAACTGTGGTAGCGACGCGGTCGACGCCGCGACCATCAAGCAACAGCTGCCATCGCGCCGCCTAAAGCTCGCCCTTGCGCATGGCCTCGGCGATGTAGTCGGCCTGGCGGATCGCCAGGGCTACGATTGTCAGCGTCGGATTAACTCCGGCGGCGCTGGCGAAGATCGAGCCATCCGCGACGAACAGGTTGGCGATGTCATGGCTCTGGCCCCAGCCATTGACGACGCCATCTCCCGGCCGCGCGCTCATGCGTGCCGTCCCCATGTTGTGGGAGCCGGGCATCGGCGGGGTGTCGATAACGCGCATCGCCCCAGCCGCTTCGTAAAGCCTGGTGCAGGCCTTGACGCCATGGTTCCGCAGCTTGATGTCGTTCTCGTGGTCGTCAATATGCAGGTTGGGGATCGCCAGCCCGTACTGATCGCGCTCGGTCGGATGCAGGGTGACAGCGTTGGTGGCGAGCGGCATGTCCTCGCCGGTCATGGCGATTCCCGACACGTAATTGTAGGTCTCTACCTTATCGGCGAAGGAACGCCCCCAGGCGCCGGGGTCCATGAAGGCGGCATAGTACGGAAGCCCCAGCGCAAAGCCGACCATCACATAGCCGCTGGCGAAGCCGCGTTTTTCGTCATGCAGCCACTCGTCCTGCACGACCGTCTGACCAACCATGCCGCGATGCCAATTGACCCGCTTGTCGAACACTCCGTAGACGAACGCGGTCACGTGCCGGATGTAGTTGCGGCCGAGTTCGCCGGACGAATTGGCCAGCCCGTCAGGGAAGGTGTTGGAGGCCGAATTCAACATCAGCCGTGCGGTTTCCACAGCATTGCAGGCCAGCGAGACGACGCGCGCCTTCTGGAAATGCTGGTTGCCGTCGCTATCGACATACAGCACGCCGCTGACCTTGCCCGACGGATCGTGCCGAACCTGAAGCGCCATGCACTCGGCCCGGAGCTCGAAATGGCCGGTTGCCTCAGCCTTTGGGACCTCGGCGTAGAGCGTCGACCACTTAGCGCCGGAGCGACAACCCTGGAAGCAAAAGCCGATCTGGTCGCACGCGTTGCGGCCATCGTAGGGCACCGGGTTGATCGCCCAGTTGTTGTTCGAGACCTTGGAGTACCCCGCCATCCGCGCGCCGTGGGCGATAACCTTGTAGTTGTTGTTCTTGGGCGATTCGGGTAGCCCGTTGGTGCCGCTCACGCCCATGTTTGCCTCAGCGCGCGCGTAATACGGTTCGACATCGGAGAGCGAGATCGGCCAGTCGATCAGGTTGGCGCCGGCGATGTCGCCGTACACGCTGCGGGGTTGAAACTCGTGCTCCTGCCACCGCAGCGCCAGACCGCCCCAGTGGACGGTCGAGCCGCCGACCAGCTTGCATACCCAGGTCGGCGCGTTCGGATACGCTTTGGCGACCGCCGCTTTACCGGTAACGGTGCGCTTGTCGGTCCAGGTAAACACATCGTAGGCAGCATGCTCGTCGTTGACGAAGTCGGTGATCTTGAGCCGCGGGCCGGCCTCGAGACAGACGACACCGACGCCCTGCTTGGCGAGTTCGTACGCCAGTGTGCCGCCGCTCGCCCCCGAACCAATGATAACGACCACCGAGTCATCGTCCTGTTCATAGGTTACCGCCGCGACGTCATCATCGTGGATGTCGTCATTCATGGACATGGCTCGCTCCTTGGTCCCCAGCGGTCGCCAAGAGCAGGATATCCGATTCCCAAAGGGGCTCCAATCCTACCGCACCTCGGCTAGGATGCCGCCAAGCCAACGAGAGGCCACGCCATGGATGCCGCTACCCTCACCCGCGCCGTCGAACACTTCGGCCGCGCGCGGCTCGATCGCCGGGTCGTCGGCCGACCGCCGCCCGAGCTGACACCCAAGGATCAGCCTCAAGCCTACGCCATGATGAAGGCGCTGCACCGTTGGTTCGTCGAGAACGGCCTCGGCGAGACGGCCGGCTACAAGATCGGTTGCACGACCACGGTCCAACAGGCGCATGTCGGTATCGATCGCCCGCTCGGCGGCGGTGTGCTCAAGAACCTCGTGCGCCACCACGTGGCGCACCTCAACCACGCCGACTACCACAAGGTCGGCATCGAGACCGAAATGGCCGTCCGGCTCAGCGGCGATATCTCGCCCTCCGGCACTCCCTATAACCGCGAGAGCATCGCTCCCTACGTCAGCGAGGTGATGGCGGCCATCGAAATCGTCGATGATCGCTACGACGACTATCGATCCTGGCCGGTTGGGCCGTTGATCGCCGACGATTTCTTCAACGCCGGCTGCGTGCTCGGCGATCCGGTCCCCGCGGACTCGATCGACCTTGCCGCCATGGGCGGGCGGATGATGGTAAATGGCGAGGAGTTCGGGCGCGGCGTCGGCCGCGATGTCATGGACCATCCCTACAGCGCCCTCTCTCACCTGGCGAACGTGCTGGCCGAGGCCGGCGTGACGCTGAAGGCCGGCGAGATCGTGCTCACAGGCTCAATCGTCCAGACTCATTGGCCCAACGGCCCCGGCACCGAATACGTCTGTATCTACGACCCACCGTTCGGCGAACTGCGGATCCATGTCGAGTGAGAGACCCGACGCGAGAGCCGACGAAAAGGATCGTCGGCCCGGCTCCATTCTTGACCACGAAGATCGTCAACAAGAGGTGGCCCCATCCTGACCGGTCGGTCGAATGCGGCGGCCGTAGATAATCCGCCTGCTTGTCGGCCCGGTCGAAACCAACCTCGGTGGCGGCGCGAGAAACAGGCTACGACATAATTTCCGCGCGAGTTCGCGTCAGGCGCGCGACGGCGCTGGCGCGAGCTGCGAGAGCAGCGCCGTCGCGCGGTCGCGCTTGGCCGCGTCAGCGTCGCGCTGGATGATCCGCAGCAGAGTCGCCCGCGCGGTTGGATCGCCGCGCTCGGCGAGATCGAGCGCCATCGCGTCGCGCTCATCGTAGTATTTGGTGTCGTAGGTAACCACGCGCGGCTCGAGCGCCCGCCAATAATACTGGTGCGCGGCCCAGTCCCAACCGGCGTAGATGTCCGGCCACGTGCCCATGCCCGCGTAGGGTTCCAGACTCGCGGCCACGATCGGTTCGCTGGCCCGCTGATAGCGCCCGTCGACCGACTGGCGAATCCGTGTCGAGTGGTTGGGCAGCCCCTTGTGCACGGTCATGCTGTGAAAAATGAGGACATCGCCGGCCGCGAAATCGCTCCCCCGCCAGCGCCCAGCCAAGGGGTCCACGACCTCCATCCCACCCGGGCTGTTGGACATCTTAAACTCGCGCACCCCGTCGCGGTGCGAGCCCTCCGCCACCGTCAGGCCGCCCATCTCCATCGGACAATTGCTAAGCGGGGTCCACAGGCCAAAGGTCTCGATGGCGCCCTGGATGTGGGGAAAGTCCTGGTGCGGCGGGGCGTTGAAATTCGCATGGCCGGGAAAGACGCTGCGCAGAATGGCCCGCGGATGGACCAGAACCGGCTCGCCAAACATGCGCTCGAACAAGTCGATGAACTCGGGGCGCAACTGCAACGCGTGCACCTCCTCGAGCCCGTACATTCTCTTGTAGATCTCGATGAACGCCGGCTCGGGATCGACGCAAGCCGCGCTCGGCTCGGCCACCGCGTCCATCAGCTCGGTCCGGCCCTTGAGCCATCCACCCTCACGACAGATCTCGAGGCAGCGGCGCCGCACTGGCGCTACCGCCTCAGGCGGCAGCAGCCCGCGCAGGAACAAATAACCGTCGGTCGCGATGCGGGCCGACAGCGCCTCGCCATCGTCCTGCAGGTCCGTCGAATCACGAAACGGCTTCACCATCGTGCCCCGTCCCCTTCGCCACACGTCCCCGTTGGCCATCCGCTAGACACCTAACGGCATCTCAAACAAGCGCCGTATACAAACCAGTAAAGCCGAAATCAGGGCGGACGACCATGAGAATTCGTCGGTACACGACGACGGTGTTGGTTGCCGCGCCGATTTGCGATGAGATCCACGTGAGGGCCGCCGTGTAGCACCCGAACCGGGCCGGATCAGCCCTTGAGCGCCCCCATGCTGATGCCGCGAACCAGATACTTCTGCAGCGATGCCACCACAAAGAAAACCGGCAGGGTGCCGAGCACCGCCATCGCCGAAATCTTGCCCCAGTGTTGGAACTGGGGCCCGAAGTAGTGAGTGACCTGGACTGGGAACGTGACAATATCCTTGCGGGTCAAGATGAACGCGAAAATGAACTCGTTCCACGCGAAGATAAAGGCGAACACCGCGGTCGCGAAAAGGCCGGCACGGCACATCGGCAGAACTACCTTGTAGAGAACCTGCCAACGCGTGCAGCCATCCACGAGCGCGCTTTCCTCCAGCTCAATCGGGATGTCCTCGATGTAACCGCGCATCATCCAGATGACGTAGGGCAGGTTGAAGGCGGTGTAGAGAATGATGAGGCCGTGATAGGTGTCGGACCACCGCAAGAACGCGAAGATCAGAAACACGGGAAAGACCATCGCCACCGGCGGCAGCATCCGCCACGACAGGAACCAGTTCGCCAGGCCCTCGCCGCCAGTTCGGAAGCGGACGATGCTGTAGGCACAGATTGTACCGATGAACATGGTGATGACGGTGCTGATCGAGGCGGTGATCAGGCTGTTCCAAACCGACAGCACGTCGCCGTCTTTGAACAGGATCCAGAAATGGCGAAGGCTGGGCGTGTGCGGATACCAAAGCGGCGGCGAATGGAAGATTTCCTCGGCCGGTTTGAGTGACACCGCGAACATCCAGTAGACCGGGAACAGGAAGATCAACGCGACCGCCGTCGCGGCGAGCATCCGCGATCCCTTAAGCATGTGTCGGCGGCGTAGGCCGAGCGGGAGGGAGCCCGTCGCGACCCTCATCGCGCGATTTCCACGCGGCTCAGCGCGAACATCACGATCGCCGTCAGCAGAAGAATCACGAGGAAGACCAGCGCCCCCATGTAGCTCGTTTCGAACTGTTGAAAGCCCTTGATGTACATGTAGATGGAAATCGTCTCGGTCAGGTTGCCCGGTCCGCCACGGGTGAGCTGGAACACGATCTCGAACAGCCGCACGAGATCGAGGGCGCGGATGATCAGCGCGATGACCATCACCGGCCAGATCGAGGGCAGCGAGATGTGAATGAAAACCTTCCAGAACGAGGCACCGTCGATCTCGGCGGCCTCGATCAGGCTACGATCGACGTTCGAGAGGGCCGCCAGCAGTATCAGAAACATGAACGGCGTCCACTCCCAGACCTCGCAAATTATGATTGCGGGATAGACCCATTGAGGCGAGACCGTCCATAATATTGTTACAGGCTCGCCGAGGATCCAGCTAATAATCTGATTGATTGGTCCATAGCGATGATCGAATATGAGTTTCCACATCGAGCCAGCGACGATTGGCGAGATGACCGCGGGGATTACCAAAAGTCCTACAAACAACGATTTAAGGGGTAAATCATTCAGGAATAGGCGCGCCAGTAACAGCCCGAAGATTAGTTCAAGAGGAAGTGCAATGGCAGTAAACACCGCTGTGTGTAAGATCGCTTCCCACAACCGCCAATCCTCAAATAATCGTGCATAATGCAAGAACCCCGAGAAAGAATAATCTTGCTCGATCAGCGTAATATTCTGAAAACTAACGAGAAGAGTGTAAATGAATGGGAAAAGGCCAACGACCAAGAGCATAAAAATCGCAGGCGCAACAAGTAAGTATTTGAAGTTTCGGTCGGCAAAAACGATGTTGGTTGGAGGCTGAACTGCCGGTGTGGACATCTGAGTCCTTGACGTCGTGGGTCCAGAGCCAAATGCGGATATAAAAGCTATCAATGTTCCGCTAGTGGCAGCAAAAAAAGGGGGCGCCACTGGCGCCCCCACTCTAAACGCTCCTAATTGGGATAGGCGTTAGGCTTGTTGGCCCAAGTGAGATAGGCCTTTTTCTGCTTCTCGACGCCGATCCGTTCGGTGATCTCGTCCCATTCTGCGGCAATGCCATCCAAGGCTTCCTGTGATGGTGTGCCAGTGATGGCGGCCTGCACCCCGCGGGCGAGCGCGTCCCAATAGGCATTTGCACTACGTACCGAGAGGTCCATCAGTGCGGTTGCAGATCCTTGCTTGAGCGTCTCTAGGTACTCAGGCGCATCTGGCCACAAGGCATTGTACTCAGGGTCCGCAAACTCAGAGAAACGAATTGGATCGCGTATCCCGTACGGCAACATTGATCGCGATGGATGCACGTCCGAGCTATTCATCCATTGAGCCATAAGATATGCGGCGTCTTTGTTTTCACTCAAGGTTGCTACGCCAAGACAGAAGCTTCCACCTTGTTGCGGTGCGCCACCTGGCGGGAGTGCATAGCCGACCTTGCCAGCAATCGCCGACTTTGGCAGCCAACCCATCGCCTCATGATCCGAGCCATAGCCAGCTGAAGCGCGACCGAGACCCGGCCAGGAAATAGTCATGGCAATATCGCCAGCAAGCCACGCTCCGATTTGCTCCATATAGCCCCAACTATCTACACCTGGTGGCATATAGCGCCGCATCTTAACAAGATGATCGAGCGAGCGTACGCCAGCTTCGCTGTTGATGGTCGCCTTCATGGTATCAGGATCGAAAAACTTACCACCAGCAGTGCGGAAGCGCTCCTGATAATAGATATCAATCAGGCCCTTGACACGAATCTCCCCCGATCCGTACACGTCAGGCGCATATCTGTCCGTCAAGAACTGGGAGATTTCGTCAAACTGCTCCCAGGTGTCTGGTGGGGCCAGATCATAGCCGTGTTGTGCCTTGAAGTCTGATGCTGAGTCGTCGAATAAATCCTTGCGATAGTAAAGGATGGTCTGATCACCATCATCGGGAAAACAATAAGTGCCGTCACCATAGTCACCAAGCTTTCGGTACGTCGGGGCCACATCCTCAAGATCAGAAGCGTAATCATACTTAGCGATATATGGGTCGAGCTTCTCAAGAACACCGCCTTCAACAAAATCTCCGAGCCACATCGGAATTACATCAATGATGTCAAAGGCACCAGTCCCGGCCCGATGCTCTGCTGTGGTTTTTGCAAATAACTCGTCGTTGTTAGTTTCAACGACCTCAACCTTAATTCCCGTCAACTCTGTCCACTTAGGGCCAGAAAATACCCTTGGCTCCATTGCCATGAGGCCTGCAGAGAAGTGCAGTGTCAGCGATGAGCCTGCATATTGTTGGGCTTCCCTCACCGCGCGTTCTCCGGCGGTTTCAGAAAATGCGGTCTGCATCGCACCTACGGCAATCGCAGCGCCCAATACAAACGGCACTAGCCTACGAATAACCATTATTGCATCCTCCCACTCGCGCCAAGACACCGGCCTTCCCAGTGTTTGCGCTGACGCTCCGGGAACGCTACCAGGAAGCCACTATCCGGTCCAGGCGCGCGGGCGATCGCAGGTTGCAAGGGTCGGCTCCGCGGTCGCGGGACGGGGGCTCCGTTTGTTGAACGCTTTTCGCATGCTCGGCCGGTGACCGATACCAAACTGCGCCCCGACCCGTACCATCGCGAAAGGCAAACTCGAAGGAAAGATGACCCGCGAGCTGATCGCGGAGGCTCTGAAGCTATTCGCCTAGTACTGACAATAGTACGTCGTGCCGTCCCAGGGGGACTAACTGGGTGCGCCCCCTACTCGCCGCCCCAGAACACGCTTGCTGCTGTCAACATCACAACCGGCATCAAGCCCGCGCTC
>Ga0315338_1002381_pt1 | contig 18836 bp, 20 predicted proteins | sample ASW8metaG_FD_204518 | JGI IMG/M metagenome (GOLD analysis project Ga0315338, IMG submission 204518) | Ammonia-oxidizing marine archaeal communities from Monterey Bay, California, United States - ASW #8 | ecosystem: Environmental > Aquatic > Marine > Coastal | place: USA: California | collected... | reverse complement strand
CCAGCAGACCTACAAGATAGAACTCTGTCCATTCGGAAGTCTGCAGAGAGCGCGCATCGAGCGCCGCTCGCACAAACTCCCGGAACGCGGCATGAGCCGGCTCCTGAACTAAATTTTTCGACCCTGCCGTCATGGTGAACGCGCCCAGGGTTCAAGTGTAGGCGACTGGACTACGGCCTGCCAATCACTTTTGCATTACGCACCACGTCAACGCGACGCGGCAAGGACTATTCCTCCGCAAGAGCTGTGTCGGCTGCGCCGTCGAATGGCCAGAACCACAACAATCCACGGCCGACCAACTTCCAGAACCCACCTGAGCCACCACCGAGGAGGCTGCTCGCGTCATCATACAATTGATCGTCGTAGATAAGTCTCCCCACCGTTCCTTGGCCAGATCGGATCTGTGCGGCAATCTCATTGATACTCGAAGTGGCGTCGACGAGACTTCCGAGCGCCTGGTCGGCCAAATCCTCGTCGTTGATCAACCTGCCGAGAGTGCCTTTGCCTTCGTTGAGCTGCCCAGTGAGATCCGCGATGCCTCCCGCGGCCTGCTGCATGTCGGTAATTATCTCGTCGACCTCATCTCCTTTTTGCAAGAGCACGCCGAGCGCACCCTCTCCGCGTTCGATGCGGGCGAAAGTCGCATCGAGCCGGCTCGTAGCAGATTCTATGTTGGCGATCGTCAGACTTAGATCGTCAGCGAACTGCCTGCCGAAGTCGCGGTCACCAATGATACGGCCGACGAGTCCTTCGCCACTATTGATATCGGTCAGGGTCTGTTTGAGAAGCGCCGTCACTTCGATCGCATTGGTCACAATATCGCCGCTCTGGCCGAGAAGGTCTTCATAGTCGACGGGATCAATAGATCTAATCAGGCCGCCGTCTTCTACGGGCTCAGAATCCAGCGTTCCGCTCGAAAGCTCGATGTACTTGTCACCGAGCATACCGAGGGTCCCGATCTTGGCGGTAGTGTCGCGACGAATTCGTGAGACCACGTTGCTCGAGACGCTGATAGCGACCTCTACGTACTGCGCTCGCGGGTCTTTGGGAAAACGCATACGGGAGACACGCCCGATGTGGACGCCGTCGAGCGCAACCGGTGCGCCTTCCTGCAGACCGTTAGTGCGCGTGAAGTGCAATCGATAGTCGGCTCGTCCTTCCCAGAAACGTTGTTCACTCCCGACGAGGAAGACGCTCATGCCGATCAAAAACAAGGCCACCAGGGCGACAAGTCCGACGCTCAATGCTTTGGATCGTTGACTGCTCACCACATCTCGGTCCGAATCAGAGTCGAACCGCCACTCCCACCACGAACCCGTGGCGTTCAGGCCGTGGAGTTTCCTCCCGCCAAGAACGCCGAGATCAGCGGATCCTCGCTGGCCCGCATCGCGGCCGCAGTATCCACCCGCAGAACCTTGCCATCATACAAGAACGCCATTCGGTCCGCGACATGGTTGGCGCTCGCAATATCGTGCGTGACGACGACGGAAGTGAGCCCCAATCGCTCCTGAAGACCGGTGATGAGCTCGTTGATCTGCTGTGCGGTGACGGGGTCCAGTCCGGTCGTTGGCTCGTCGTAGAGGACCACTTCGGGCTCCAGCGCTAGCGTGCGAGCCAGTGCCGCGCGCTTGCGCATTCCGCCGCTGAGCTCCGAAGGCATCTTGAGCTGCGCACCGTCGAGAGCCACCATATCGAGCAATTGTGCAACCCGCTGCGTTCTCTCTTTGCCGCTGCAGATTTCGTGTTCGTCAAGAGGGAAAGCCACGTTGTCGGCGATCGTCAGCGAGTCGAAGAGGGCGCCGTTTTGAAAAAGCATCCCGATGCGGCGGCGCACGGGGACAAGGTCCTTTTCGCGCAAATCGTGGATCGGCTGTCCGTCGAAGATCACCTCGCCCTCATCGGGCCGCAGCAGAACGTTCATATGTTTGATAAGGACGCTCTTACCGGTGCCTGAGTGACCCAATACGACCAGGGTTTCGCCTGCGTGAACGTCGAGGTCGATGTCCTCGAGCACCGGTTGCGTTCCAAAGCTCTTCTTGAGCCCGCGAATCTCGATAATCGACTTCGTGCTCACAACACCAACATCAGCTTCGTTAGAAAGAAGTCCGCGATTAAAATTGAAATCGAAGCACTCACAACCGTGCGCGTCGTAGCGCGGCCCACGCCGTCGGCCCCGCCGCTGGCCGCCATGCCGTTTTGGCAGGCGATACCTCCGATGATCAACGCGAACACCGCACCTTTCGTGAGAGAACGAGCGATGTCGCCCAACGTGAGGAACTGTAGGAGGCTGGTGAAGTAGAAGTTAGGCGACACTCCGAGTTCGCCGTACGCCACGAAGCTACCACCGATAAGAGCAACCACGTCGGCCATCCCGGTGAGAAGCGGCAGCATGATCGCAATCGCGGCAAGCCGTGGTAGGACCAGATAGCTGATCGGATCGGTCCCCAACGCACGCATCGCATCGATCTGCTCGGTAACCTTCATCGTTCCGAGTTCAGCCGCCATGCCTGCCCCCACGCGCCCGCCGATCATCAAAGCCGTCAGCACAGGACCCAGCTCCGAGATGATGGCCAGTCCGACCACGCGGCTCACGAAGATCTTCGCGCCGAATTTAGACAGGAAGTGACCGAGCTGGAGCGCCATCACCATGCCGGTGAAGACCGCAGTGAGATTTACGATCGACAGAGAGCGAACGCCGATCTCGTAAAGCTGGTCGAGTAGTACGCGCGGACGCGGACGATCTACGACCGCCGCGACGCACGCACGCTGCAGCAACATGAAAAAGTCGCCGAGCGCGGTAATCCACTCCCGCACCACCATTGCACCCACGGCGCAGTTCGCTCCGCCGTCGTAGAATACCATCGCCCGGCTATGGAGTTCTACTCCGGGCCCCGCATCTAGTCCGTATCGTGTTCGCTGTCGGCCAGAGCGCCCGAACGGCCGAATTCGTCTAGAACCGAGATGTCGGCCATCGGGACGCCGATCAGATAGGCACTTTTGGCGATCATATGGCCACCGACCGGATTCGTCAGGAAAACGAGCCAGAGTGTCGCCAGCTCACCAAGCACTGAATGCCCCAGAAAAAAGAAGAAGAAGAGCCCCGAAGCACCGAGCAGACCACCCATACCGAGCGTCGTAGCCTTGGTCACCGCGTGCATGCGCGAGTACACATCCGGCAGACGCAACAGGCCGACGGCCCCGAGAGCCACAAAGAACGTTCCGAGGACAAGTAGCCCGACGATCAAATAGTCAATCAATGGCTCGCCCCGCTCGTAGATATTTCGCCAACGCTACCGTACCGAAGAACCCGAGAACGCCCAGTGCGACAACCAGGTCGATATGGTTTCGGTCGGCGTGGGTAATACCGGCGGTAACGGCGATGGCCATCACACAGGTCGTGAGCAAGTCCGTCGCAGCCACACGGTCGGCGACACTCGGACCGAAGACGATTCGATATAGCGCCGCGAGCGCCGAGACTCCCAGGATGAATGAGCAGACATTAGCTACCGCGACGATCATTTCTCGAGCTCCAACAACTTCGACTCGAACGCACGGCGGATTGAATCGGCGATCTTGCTCGTATCATCGATATCGAGCGTGTGGATGTAGAGGGTCCTGCGGTCGTCGGAAACGAACAGAGTCAGCGTTCCCGGCGTCAACGTGATCATGTTTGCCAGCCAGGTCTTAGCCAGGTCTGTGCGGAGCTCCGTACGATAGGCGAGGATACCGGGCCTAAGGGCCAGTCGAGGCCGCAATACGATGCGTAGCACGGCCCAGTTTGCTGCCACGAGCTCGACGGCGAAGCTAATCAGAAGCCCCAGCGCGGCTGTTATCTTGCGCATGCCCAACACTACTGGAGAGCTCCCGGTCCGAGCACCGCCTCGATATAGGCACTCGTATCAAGCAGCTGCTCGGCCGCTAGTTCGGCATACGGGAGCGCCCAAAACGCTCCGAGTCCGAGAGCAATGCCCGTCCCGACCAAAATACTGGTCGCAACGATGCGCATACCCGCGCCACTTTCGTCGAGGTCGACGCTCTCGCTAGAGCGCCAGAATCCGTATCTGAAGATCTTCATCATCGAGAACAGCGTGAGGAAACTGACGACCAGGCTGACGATCACGACGAAGTAAGATCCTTGTTCGAGGCCACCGCGAATGAGCATCAGCTTCGCAACGAAACCGCTGAGCGGTGGGACTCCCGCAAGCGACAGGCCCGCAACCATGAACAAGACGGCCAACGCCGGCCTGCTCTCCACGATGCCGCCGAGGCGCATCAGGTGTGTGGTTCCCCGTAATTTCTCCACCGACCCCGCAATCAAGAACAGCGCCGTCTTCACGAGAATGTGGTGGACGATGTAAAAAATTGCACCCGTCAACGCGAGCGGAGTATAGATCGCCAGACCCATGATCATGTAACCGATCTGGCTGACGATGTGGTAGCTAAGTATACGCTTGAAGTCCCACTGCGACAGCGCCCCGAGCACTCCGAAGAACATCGTTCCGGCGGACACCACGATGAGAACGGGCAACGTGAACGCTACGTTATCGGCAAACATGAGCGACGTCGTTCGGAACAGGGCATAGACCCCGACCTTGGTGAGCAATCCGCCGAACAATGCACTGATCACCGTCGGTGGTGCGAAATAGGCCCGTGGCAACCACATATAGAGCGGGAACAAGCCGCCCTTGAGGCCGAAGACCATCATGAACAGTACGGCCACGACCGCCACGGCGCCCTGGTCATCGACCAGCGCAAGCTTCACCGACAGATCGGCCATATTCAGCGTCCCCGTCAGGCTGTAAATCACTGCAATACCAACGAGGAACAGCATCGAAGAGACGGCGTTTATGACCAGGTACTTAAAGGTCTCCTGCAGCTGGTACCCCTGCGATCCAAGTGCCATCAGCGCGTAGGAACTGATCAGGAGCACTTCGAACCAAACGAATAGGTTGAAGAGGTCTCCGGTGAGAAACGAACCGTTCACACCCACGAGCAGGAACTGAAAGAACGCGTAGAATAAGCTGCGCTCGCGGAACTCATCGAGCGAGAAGCACGCGAACAACAGAGTCGCCGTCGAGACGACCATCGTAACAAGGACCATGAGCGCGCTGAGCATGTCGACGGCGAAGAAGATCCCGTACGGTGCCGGCCACGCCCCGAAACCCAGCGTCTGTATGCCCTCGGTCTGTACTTTCGACATTAGCGCCCAGGCAACGAACAGCCCCGCGACGTTCGCGGCCAACGCTACCGCACGTGAAACCGCCGGCCGATCGCGCACCGCCACCGCGACGATTCCCGCAACCAACGGCAATAGGACGGGCACGATCGGGAGGTTACTCATCATCGAGCCTCCCGTGCAGCTCGCGCAAATCGTCGCTGCGATAGCGGTCGTGGGTGCCGTAAGAGATCGTCAGCAATAGCGCGGTGACGCCGAAGGAAATGACGATCGCCGTGAGAATGAGCGCCTGCGGTAGCGGATCGACGACCGACGTCGTCGCATCGCCGAGAAGTGGAGCCGCGCCGGCTTCCAAACCGCCGGTCGAAAGGAGCAACAAGTGCGTTCCGTTCGACAGTAGCCCCAGGCCGATCACCACGCGCAGCAGCGTACGATCCAGCACCATATACACACCGGCCGAGAGCAGCACGGCGACTAGTAGGAGGATGGGGATCTCAATACCCATCTGCATCTCCGGGGGCCGAGCGATCTGCGTCGTCGACGGTCAGGGCCGCGATCACCGTTACTACGTTTCCGACCACAACCAGGTACACTCCAAGGTCGAACAACGCCGCGCTCGCCAGTTCGATATCGCCGAGTACCGGTACGTGGACGTGACCGAAGGTGTGCGTGAAGAACGGATAGCCGAGGAGCGTCGGAACGGTCGCCGTTGTAACGGCAACAGCCAACCCAGCGATGATGAGCCCTATGTAGAGTCGGTCTTTACCGCGCGCGATATCACTTCCATAGGCGATGAAGCGCAACACGAGCGCGACGGCCGTCAACAAGCCTGCGATGAATCCACCGCCGGGCGCGTTGTGTCCCTTGAGAAACAGCACGACCGCGGCCGCGAGTAGTATAGGGACCACCCAAGGAACCACGGTTTCGAAGATCATCCCCGTGCGCTTCACGAAGAGCCCCCGTTGTCGCGGCGTGTGCGTAGGCCGGCGACGATCGAGTAGGCAGCCAGAGCGGCAATGGCCAAGACGGTAATCTCGCCGAGCGTATCGAGGCCGCGGAAGTCGACGAGGATCACGTTGACAATATTATGACCGCCCGCCTTGGCGACGCTGTTCTCGATAAAGTATTCGGCAATCGTCGGCGCTACGCGCATCCCGCGCGTCACATAGACGAGACCGGCGACACCAAAACCGAATACCGCCGCGAGCGTCATGTGGCCGGGCCGCAATCGCTTGTTGCGCATCGGCTGGTACGGCGGGAGGTATACGAAAACGGCGAGGAATAACGCCACCGATGCCGTCTCCACCATGACCTGCGTCAGCGCCAGATCCGGCGCACCGAGCAGACTGAACAACAAGGCCACGCTATACCCGTTCGCACCCAGCGCGAGGATCGCCGCTAAACGCGTACGCGCGCGAACGGCGCCGACAGCGGCCAAAAGCGAAACGCCGATGATGAGCATCTCGTAGGCGCGTACGGGGCGCGCCTGCCAGCTACTCGGCGCATCGAAGCCGATCGCCACAACGATCGTTGCGACAGCGACAATCCCGACCGAAAGAATGAATCCCACGTAGCGCCAGAGGTACCCGCTCATGTACGAGTCCGTGATCGCACGTGCGGTCTTCTCCAGGCCCGATAAGAGCGCGGCATAGAGCCGGTCGACCCGCAGGACGACCGGCGTGATCACGCGCGGCTGCCATCGCAACGCGTAGAACAGGTAGCCGCCCACAATTGCGACGGCACTGGCAGCCACTGTCTGCGACCATCCGTGCCACAGCGCCAGATGTAGGTGCGGGTGCGCACCCAAGACGGCAGCCGCGGTAGCGCGTTCGACCAATGCGCCAACCAGCGCCTGAGGCGCAAAGCCGAGCGCCACCGCTCCTACCACCAAAACCGCTGGTCCCCAAAGGAGCGATGCTCCGGGGTCATGCGCACCGGCCGCTTCGCCTACTGGAGCACCGCGTCCCCGTGCCAGGCCGATCGCAAGAGCGAAACTGTAGGCGGCCGTCAGCACAGCCCCGAACACGGCAACGACGCCTGTCACGACACCGAGATGGAGTTGCCATTCGAGAAACAGCTCTTTCGACACGAAGCCGCCAAGCGGCGGTATGCCGGCCATCGACAGCGCGGCGAACGCCAGCAAGAGATGGACGCGTGGCATGCGTTGGCGCAAAGGACCAAGTCGAGTGAGATCACGGGTGTGGGCCTCGTGCTCGATCACCCCCACCAGCAGAAACAAAGCTCCTTTGAAGAGACCGTGGTTGAGCAGGTGCAGCAACCCGGCCGATGTCGCTTCGACCTCGGCCTGGGCGAGCAGGCTCATAATGAGGCCGAGCTGACTGACAGTGGAAAAGGCGAGCAGACCCTTGAGATCCGTCTGTCTCAGAGCCAACCAGCTTCCCCAAACCATAGTGGCCAAACCCACGGAGGCCGCCATGGGCGTCCATATCGCAACCCCGGCCATCAACGGCCCAAGCCGTGCAACGAGGAAGAGACCCGCCTTGACCATCGTAGCCGCGTGAAGAAAGGCGCTAACCGGCGTAGGAGCCTCCATCGCGCTTGGCAGCCAGAAGTGGAACGGCCACTGCGCCGACTTCGTCATTGCACCGAGGAGGATCAGAACAGCTGCCGGTCCCGCCCAAGGACTCGCATAGAGCAACTCGCGGCGCTCAATGACTTCTGTCAACTCGAACGATCCACAGACGATGCCGACCATCACAAACCCGGCGAGCATCGCCAGCCCACCGGTCGACGTAACCACCAGCGCTTTGAGTGCGCCGTCGCGAGAGGCCTGCCGCTGATGCCAGAACCCGATCAGCAGGAACGACGAAATCGACGTCAGCTCCCAGAAAACAAAGAGCGAGATCAGGTTGCCCGATAGTACGACACCGAGCATCGCGCCCATGAAGAGCAGCATGTAGGAGAAGAACCGTCGGCGGTTCTCGTCGGGCCCGAGGTAGGCGGTCGCGAACGTGAAGACGATCGAACCGATACCCGTTATCAACAGGGCGAAGAGAAGGCTGAGTCCGTCAGCGACGATCGTCAGATGGAGCCCCAGTTGTGGAACCCAGCTGTAGGAATGGCTCGACGGGGCTTCGAGGAACTCGCCCGTGGCAGCCAGAACGAGCCCAAGACAGGCAAACGTTACAACGCTCGCCACCACACCGGCAGCGCGCGAACGTGGCGCGACGAGCCACCGCAGCGCTCCGGCTGCGGCCATCGGCAACAGCACGGCTACCAACAGGCCTCCCATCTCTTCCCCTTCCGTGCCTTCGCGTTACAGCGGTGTCGGCAGCTTAGACCGTCGACTATCTAGCTCAACGCGAACATGCGTTCGAGCGATCCGCGCGCGGTGTCACACACCTCGCGCGATAGTTCCACTTCGTCACACCCGGTGAGGAGCGCGTCGCGTGTCCCTTCGAGCGTAATCATCTTCATGTATTTGCAGAGCTGACAGACCTTGTAGAAGGTCTTCTCCGGAACTTCCATCAACAGTCGGTCGGATAGCCCGCATTCGGTAACGATCAAGAACTCTTGTGAATCCGACTCGGTGGCATAGCGAATCATGCCGCTCGTGCTCAAGACCTCGTCGGCTTCTTTCAGCACATCGTCGCGACACTCCGGATGCACGACCACTTTGAGGTTCGGCCGCGCGTCGCGCATGCGCCGAATCTCCTCGGGACGAATCTGATGATGGACGTAGCAGTTGCCGTTCCAAGCGATGATGTGCTTGTCGGTGTTCTTCGACACCCACGAGGCCAGATTTTCATCCGGTACGAACAGGATGTTCCGGGTGTCGATCTTCTCGACGATCTCGAGCGCATTCGATGATGTGCAACATACGTCCGTTACCGCTTTCACCTCAGCGGTCGTATTGACGTACGACACGATCTTGATGTCAGGGTAGATCTCTCGAAGCTCGTCGCGGCGCGCCACCAACTCGTCGGCATCGGCGCTCTCGGCAAGAGAACAACCGGCGTTGCTGTCGGGGATAAGAACCCGTTTGTCGGGAGCGAGGATCTTCGCCGTCTCCGCCATGAAGTGCACACCGCAAAACACGATCGTAGACTGTGTAACGTCACGCCCGCGCTTGGCCAGTTCGAGAGAGTCGCCGACGAAATCGGCGACCTCGAAGATCTCGGGGCGCTGATAATTGTGCGCGAGGATGATCGCATCTTCGCGCTCTTTGAGTTCTTGGATTTCAGCGACGAGCGCCTCGATGCGACCGCATTCCTCGGCGGAGTACGTCTCGGGCTGATCGAGCGCGCCGAACCGCGCTAGCAGTTCATCGGCGCTTCTAACGTGCTGTTCTTCCACGGCTTCAAGACGGTGCATGGGCACCTGGAGGCATGGTGATTGGAAGAGGAAACGGGGTCAAGCGAGGCAGAGGAGGGCGGATAGGATGCTAGCTCTTCACACCTTGCGATTGAGCGCATAGATCGCCAGTTCCAAGCGATCACGCACACCGAGCTTCGCGAAGATGTTGCTGAGGTGCGCCTTCACCGTTTTCTCACTGATCGTCAGTCGCTCAGAGATCTCGCGGTTGCGGCAACCCGAGATTACCAGATCAACGATCTCCGACTCACGCGCGGTGAGGATGGGCTTGTCGCTCGCACCAGGCTCGGGGCCGCCGCGATGGGCGAGTTCCTCGAGCAACGTCCCGGTGATGTCTCTATCGACCCAAGCTTGCCCGCTATGGACCGCTCGGATAGCGGTCACAAGAGTCTCTGCCGCCGAATCCTTCATGATGATCCCGCGCGCGCCCTGGGTGAGAGCCGCTACGTGATCGCGCCTATCGTCGGACGCGGTGAGAATCAGCACCTTCGTAGTAGGACTAGCCTCGTGGATGGGGCCGATCACTTCTAGGCCACCGGTGCCGGGCATGCGGAGATCGAGCAGCATGACATCGGGATTGTTTTCCTTGGCGATCTGCGCGGCTTCGCGAGCGTCATCCGTATCGGCGATCACCTCGAGGTCATCTTCCATCGACAGAATCTTACGCAGGCCCTCGCGGAGCATGGTGTGGTCGTCGACTATTGCTACACGGATCACTGCTACTTCCATCCTTGGCCTTGCGTTCCTCGAGGGTCGGGCAAACGAGAACGGCTACGAGGTACCGGAAGGTAACATTATACGCATCTCTGAACCGCTGCCAGCCCGGCTGGACAGGGAGAGGTCTCCGCCAAGCGCTTCCACCCGCTCACGGATCGACCAGGGGACGGCACTATTGGGCAATCGGGCCCCACCATTGGCGTGGGCCGACGGAAAGCCGCGACCATCGTCTCGTATACAAACCTCTATTGCGGTGTCGTGCGCCGTAACGCTCACCGTGGCGCGACTGGCGTGGGCGTGCCGATAAATGTTCGTAAGACCTTCGCGCACGATCTGCAACAGCTCGAATCCCACACCGTGGCGGGCCGGGATGCCGGCCGCGCTCGATGAAAACACGATGTCGAGATCCGTACGCTCGCGAAACTCGGATACGAGCACTAGCGCGGCCTCGTCGACGTCGGGGCCGGTCGATGCACCATGCCTGAGCCGGTCAAGATAACTGCGGGCCTCGCGGTATCCGTGCTTGACGGTCTGCTGAAGCGCCAGAAGCTCCTCATCGAGCGCGGCGGGGTTCTTCACCTCCAGGCGTCGGCAGACCTCGATCCCGACATCGATCGAAGCGAGCGATTGAACGAAGCCGTCATGAACATCACGCGCGATACGGCCGCGCTCTTCCGCAACGGCGAGTTCTTCAGCCTTCTCTTGCAGAATAACATTCTCCAAGATGACGGCCGCCTGAGCGACTAACGTCTGGCAGAACCCGAGGTCCTCCTTGGAGAAATTGCTCCTCCTGCGCCCGACGAGCAGCCGCCCGTCCACACCGCCCGACGAATAGATCGGCACCGAGATCAGTGAGCGCACACTCGAGCGAGCGAAAAAGGCGGGCTCTTCACTTTCGGTGAGCCCACGTGCGCGCGAAGCGCCCACTTCGTAACATTCGACGCGTCGCCCCCAGTTGCCCAACGTGTGTACGACACGGTAGCAGTCGGGTCCCGCCGCCGCCGCGGTCCAGCTACCGGGACTGATGTCGCGTAATCGCATTCTGCGCTCGGGGCTACGCGATCCCTCCCACTCTAGGCGTTCGCCACCGGCAGCGCGCACTTGGACCAGCAAATAGTCAGCGCCGAAGAAGGAGATGACGTGATGTAGGAGACGAACCACTGTGAACAGCTGCGATCGGCTTCTTCCTACCTCGCGCTGTACCGAAATCATCTCGAGCAAGCGACGCTTCGCCGATAGCTCGTGTTCCCCGATGAAGCCGACTAGGTAGCCCAGCACCACGAGATAAATCGGCCGCATCAGATGCGCCGTGTGGATCTGGAAATCGGGGCCGAGAAGCGCACGACGTACGACGAGAATACTCACCAGGTAGACCGCGCCGGACCAAGCCGCCACCCGTACCGTAGTGCGAACCCCCCAACGCATGGCGGCCGTGCAAACCCCGAACAAGTACAAGAGGAAGAAGGGGCTCGTACTGCCTTCACTCAGAATAACGATCAGCGTGAACCAACCGACATCGGCGACGAGAATCGGTTTGGAAGTCGCCGCCAAGCGAACCCGCCGCGTGCTGAACACCCAGAACAGAACGGCGCTGTAGGCGATGTACGCGACCAACACCGTGTAGAGCATCGATATGCTGTACATCGGCTTACGAGGATCAACCGTGATGATCGCCAGAGCAGCAAACGAGAGTACCAGGCGCCCAACCGCGATAACGCGTTCGCTACGGTCAAGCGCGTCGTCCGACGAGATACCGTCGTCGTCGGCCACCAGCCCAGGAAAAACCCAGAAACGCCAGCGCGGCTCGTATTGCCGCGAAGATCGGGCCGTTGCCTCGCGCGCGCCCGCCTTTCCAGCCTCTTCGGTCACTTCAGTCACACTAGCCAGCTAAGCACCCACCCTAGGTTTGCTCCTGGTCGCGTACCCACTGTCCAGGATCCATTCTACGCGCACTCGCCGGGGTTAGTCATGCCCATGGTGAAACTCCGCCAGCGCACGCTCAATTTCCCTACGGACCGGTGGTACACTCTCGGCCCGCAGGCCCGCTGCCAAAGCCCGCTCGCCCGCCGAGCCGCCGAGTGCGCCCAGTGCCCACGCGGCGTGCGCCCGCACAAGCGGCTCATCGTGTGCTTCCAAAGCTTGCGACAGAGGCTCGACCGCAGCTCCGTTTCCGCTGTTACCAAGAGCGACGGCTGCGTTGCGAGCAAGCCCGCGCCGTTTTGTTCGTGACACCGCCGTGTGGCGGTACACATCGCGGAACTCCTCGGCGCCCATCGCGAGAACGTCGGCCAGCGATGGGTTGAGCCAGTCGTCTCCGTCGTCATCGCCGTCATCAGGGTCGTTCCAGGGGCACGAGGTCTGACAGTCATCGCAGCCGAAGATCCAATTGCCCAGTGGTGCCCGGAACTCGTACTCGATGGGGCCGCGGTGTTCGATGGTCAGATAGGAGAGGCAGCGCCGTGCGTCGATCGTGGCGTCGTCGCCGATGGCCGCGGTGGGGCAGGCCGGAATGCAACTCGTACACGCACCGCAATGATCCGACGTGTACTCCTCATCAGGTTCGATCGATGCAGTTGTAAGCAGGCATGCCAGAAGAACATACGAGCCACGATCCGGCAGGAGGATGTTCGTATTGCGACCGAACCAACCCAAGCCGGCACGACGGGCGAGCGACTTCTCGACCAGAGGACCCGAATCGACATGAACGCGCGTCGCACCTTCGCAAACACGAGACACGAGCACGGCCAAGCGATCAAGCTTCGACGCGAGCGCATCGTGGTAATCGACGCCACGCGCATAGGCGGCAATCCGCCCTGTGAGCCGTTCTCGCCACGCGACATCGCGCCGACGAGCGGGCGCATCATAAGGCCAAGCAACGACCACAATGCTGCACGCATCGTCTAGATAAGACTGAGGGCTCACGCGGCGGTCCAGATCGCGTGCTAGATAGGACATGTCTCCGTGGCGCCCGCGGTCGAGCCACTCCCTCAGTAGAGGCTCGTCGGGAAGACGATCGGCGCTGGCGAAACCGCACGCCACAAAGCCAAGCGCATGCGCTTCGTCACGTATTTGCTCTTTCCTGCGGTCGAACACGGGTTGCAGCCAGATCTGGCTTGACTGTATAGCAGGCAGCCTTATAACTGAATCAAGAGCGTTGACGGGTAGTTACGCGCGTCGACACCACATAGAGCAAGCAACGATGACCGATCTCCACCAAACCGAAGCATTCAATCTTACCGCGCGCGCCGCCGAGCACGTGCTCAAAACCATGGAGCGCGACGGTTCGGGCGGCCAAGGACTTCGCGTCGCCGTCGTGACCGGTGGTTGCTCAGGTTACGAGTACGCTCTGTCATTCACAAAGACCCCGAAACCCGATGACCTCGTCATCGAGATCGACTCGCTTCGTGTTTTCGTCGAGGCGGACAGCGTCGATAAGCTTGCCGGCACCGTTCTCGACTACATAGACGGCCTCTACGGTGGCGGACTCAAGTTCACCAACCCACAGGCTGTTCACACCTGCGGCTGCGGAACCTCGTTCTCGACGGAATAGCCCCGCACTGAGTTCTCTCAGCCCTATCATTAGTGTCTACATTTCTAGTCATGGCTACGGCCATGCAACGCGTACGAGCGCGCTACTCGAGCGACTGGTCGCACGCATCGACGTTCGCTTTCGTGTTCGCGCGAGTTGCCCGCGTTGGCTCTGGCCGGCGGCGCTTGAAGAGCGCACGATCGATTGGAACGCGACCCCGAGCGACGTCGGCGTCGTACAATCCAGCGATCTCGAGGTCGATCACGCGCGCACCAAAGCGGCGCTTGCGCTGTGGCGCGCCAACTACCAGAGCCAGCTCGAGCGCGAATCTGCCCGGCTGCACGACAGCAAACACAAGACGGCCTTAGTCTTCGCCGACGTTGCTCCGCTGGCTTTCGATGTCGCCCACAACCTGGGTTTGCCGGCGGTCGCGATGGCCAATTTCAGCTGGGACTGGATATACGAAGAACTCGGCTATCAGGCCGACGCCGATGCCGCCGCGTTCGCATACGGACACGCAGACCTTCTGCTCGAACTCGAGCCCGGCTGCCCGATGCCGGCGTTCCCGGCGCGGTCGCACCTTGGTGTGATCGGCCGAAGGAGCCTGCTCGACCGTCGCTTGGTTCGCAATCGACTCGGCGTGGCACTCGAAGAGCGATTGATCCTGCCTGGATTCCGCGCGCTCGATCCTGACATCATTTCGCTGCCCGCCCCCAACGGTTCGATCCGTTACGTGATCCCCGGGAACCCAGTCGAGCGGGAGGACGTGGTAAAGGCGGATGACGACTTGAGCTTCGTCGACCTTCTGGCGGCCTCAGACCTGGTCGTGGCCAAGCCGGGCTACGGCATCATCGGTGACAGCAGCGTTGCCGGCACGCCTATTCTGTATGTAACTCGCGCGGGGTTCCCCGAAGATCTTTATCTGGAGCGATGGCTCACCACGCAGGCGGTTTCAGCCCCGGTGGACGCGACAGTTCTCGCGCGCGGGAGCTGGCTCAGCGATGCGCAAGAGTTGCTCGGGCGCGAGCGTCCTCGGCCGAGAGGCCTCGATGGGCTCGAAAAAGGGTGCGACGAGATTATCGCGCGGCTCGGCTAACCCTGCACACCGGCAGAAGTACCCGACGGTGTCGGCGGCGGCTCGCTCGAGGGGCGATCATCCGTCACCGCATTCGCCTCGAGTATGTCGCGCAATATCTCATCGACGTGCTCGATGTAGTGGAAGATGATCGTTTCTCGCAAAACCTCATCAATCTCTTCAACATCGTTGCGATTGCGGGCAGGGACGTAGATCTCTCTGATATTAGCCCGGCGCGCGGCCAGCACCTTCTCTTTGATACCGCCAACCGGCAAAACCGTTCCGCGCAGTGTGATCTCACCCGTCATCGCGACCCGCTCGCGCACGGGGCGACGGGTTAGTGCCGAAGCCAGGGCAACGAGCATCGTCACGCCCGCTGACGGGCCGTCTTTCGGAATCGCCCCCGCAGGGACGTGCACATGGATGTCGCTCTTTTCGATGCGCCCAATATCGATATCGAGATGCGTCTCGGCACTTCGCAAATAGGTGAGGGCGGCCTGCACCGATTCTTTCATGACGTCGCCGAGCTGCCCGGTTAACATCAGGGTCTTCGAGCCGCGCATGAGCGCGGCTTCGATAAACAAGACTTCGCCGCCGTAGGGCGTCCACGCCAGTCCGATCGCTACGCCCGGTCGGTGCGCACGATCGGCCAACTCGGAAGTAAATCTTTCCGGGCCGAGATACCCGCGTACGCCGTCGGTATCGATCTCGATGGGGTCCGTACGACCTTCGGCGACCGCTCTGGCGATCTTCCGGCAGATCGAGCCGATCTCGCGCTCAAGGTTACGAAGTCCAGCCTCCTTGGTGTAGTCGCGAACGACCGACATCACGCCGGAGTCGGTAAAGCGGACGAAGTTTTCGCCAAGGCCGTTTTCTTCGATCTGTTTGGGGATAAGATGCCGCCTCGCAATCTCCATTTTTTCTTCTTCGCTGTAGCCCGACAGCTCGAGCACTTCCATGCGATCCTTAAGCGCGGGCGGAATCGGGTCCAGATAGTTCGCCGTCGTCAGAAACATCACGTGCGAGAGATCGAAAGGAACATCGAGATAGTGATCGCGGTAACTGTAGTTTTGCTCCGGATCGAGCACCTCGAGAAGCGCCGACGATGGATCGCCGCGAACATCGCTGCCGAGTTTGTCGATCTCATCGAGCATGAAAATCGGATTGTTCGATCCGGCCGACTTGAGCCCCTGAATGATACGGCCGGGCATTGAGCCGACGTAGGTGCGCCGGTGGCCGCGAATCTCTGCTTCATCGCGAACTCCGCCGAGAGAAAGGCGATAGAAGCGACGCCCCATTGCGCGCGCGATCGAACGACCGAGCGAGGTCTTGCCAACACCGGGCGGACCGACGAGACAGAGTATCGGACCGCGCGGGTTGTCGCGTAACTGCCGCACCGCGAGGAACTCCAGTATGCGCTCTTTGATCTTTTCGAGGTCGAAATGGTCCTCGTCCAACACTTCGCGTGCATGCGCGGTATCGAGATTGTCTTCCGTCTGGACGCCCCAAGGCAGATCGGCGAGCCATTCGATATACGTCCTAACGACGGAGTGCTCGGCCGATTCCGGCGGAATGAGCGCCAATCGGTCCAGCTCTCCCTCGGCGGCTTTCATGGCTTCTTCGGGCAGCTTCGCCGCGAGTACGCGCTGGCGCAGCACCTCGACTTCGTTGGCACGTCCTTCGCCTTCGCCAAGTTCGTTCTGAATCGCCTTGAGCTGCTGGCGCAGATAGAACTCTTTTTGATTCTTGGTGAGTTCGGTCTGAACCTGCCCCTGGATCTTCTGTCCGAGTTCGAGCAGTTCGATCTCACGACGCAGGATCGTATTGACCTGAGCCAGACGTGAATCGACCTCGAGCGCTTCTAGCAGTTCCTGCTTCTCGGCCAGCGGCAAGCTCAGATTGGACGCGATGAGATCGGCGACCTTGCCGGGCTTCTTCAGGTTAATGACGACTACCTGAAGTTCATTGGGTAGGTGCGGCGTCAATTCGACGAAACGAGAAAAATTCTGAACCGTCTGTGTCTTGAGCGCAGCTACGTTGACGCCTTCGTCGTGGGTATCAGCGTACTGCGTACACTTCGCCTTGAAGTACGGCTCCGTGTGTACATACTCGGTGGCCTCGATGCGACAAAGGCCCTGGACCAGGATCCGGATGCTCCCATCAGGGTACTTGAGCATCTTCAGGATACGCGCTGCGGAGCCGCGGTCGTACAGATCGTCGATTCCCGGCAGCTCCATTTCCGGCGAACGCTGGGCGATCAACCCTACGATCCGGTTGCCTATGAGTACCTGCTCAACCAGCTCGAGCGAGGATTCGCGCGAGATCAGCAGCGGAACAATCGCCGCCGGAAATACGACTACGCCGCGGAGCGGCAATATCGGCAATTCTTCAGGGACCGGTACGTCCTCGACTTCCTCTTCGAAGCCGTACCAACGAGCCTGCTCGTCGCCCATCGACTCTTCGGTGAGTTCTTCGATATCGTCGGTGCCGTCAGGGGACAGAGGATTGTCGTCATCCATACGTTTTGCTTTGCACGTTCGACACTTGGAGACAAGAAAGTTAGGCTCGCCGGGTCATGCAACGTACCTTCTCCTCGCTGTTCATATCCAGTTTAGTCATCTGGATCGGCGCGGCACTCTTCTTTTCCCTTGTCGTTCTGCCGACGCTTTTCATGAACCTAGAACGGGCAAATGCAGGCACTGTCGCTGCACTGCTATTCCCCGCATACTTTCGCCTCGGCGCGGCGGCAGGGGGCGTGCTTCTAGCCACAACCTTGCTGATCGCCCGCCACGCGGGGAGTTCTGGGCGCACATGGAAGCTGGCTTCAGGTGTCGTCGCCGCGATGCTCACGTGTCAGCTCTACGCGACCTTCGTCGTGCACCCGGAGATTGACTCGATACGCGGAATCGAAAGCAGCCAAAGTCGCTTCGACACGCTTCACAAGCGATCGGTGCGTCTCAACGGCGTAATCTTGCTCGGTGGCGTTGGCTTGGTGGTGTGCAGTGGCTGGCTCTTCGACAGACGTTAGAGCGCCCCCTCGGGCAATCATCTTCGACCTTTTTCAAACGCTGGTCTTCTTCGATGGGTCGAAGTTGCCTGTCGTCGAAATTGGAGGAAAGAAGCGCCCAACGACGATCGTCGATCTCCAACGTCGGCTCCACGAGTACGATCCAGCGCTCGACGCGGCGCACTTCCTCAAGAGCATCGCCGCAGTGCAGCGTGAGATCACCGACGAGAAGCGTGCAACCGGCCGCGAGATTACGAGCTGCGAGCGATTCCGACGCGCGCTGGTCCATGCAACCGACGGCTGGGCCACACGGCATTCTACCCAGCTCGAAACCGTTGCAGACAACCTCGTAGAGGCGCACATGGCCACGCTGGCTTCTGCGGTGTACTGCCCCGAGGACCGTTACCCTTTGCTCGAATCGTTGGCGGCCGACTTTCAGCTCGGACTGCTGTCTAATTTCGATCACGGCCCTACGGCACATGCCGTTCTGGATCGCCTCCAGCTCAGCCGTTGGTTCGACGTGCGCGTGGTCTCCGACGATGTCGGATACTGCAAGCCGGCGCCTGAGATCTTCGCGCTAACCTGCGAGCGGATGAAAATCGCGCCGCCCGAAGCGCTGTTTGTTGGAGATTCACTGAGCGCCGACGTGCACGGAGCTGCCGCTGCCGGGCTGAAACCGATCTGGGTGGGTGACGCCAACGAGGACCGTGGCCCTGCCGTCGCCGTCATCAAGGACGTGACCGAACTGCCCCAGGTCCTTAGGGCGTTGCGCTTCGTCGGCAGAACGTAAGAAAGCCTGTGTGGGCGACCATCCGGTGATCGGGACGAACGCTGCGGCCCTCGATATGCCAGCTCCGCTCGAGCACCTCGAGCGTCTCCGGCATGACGAAGCGTGCGTCGGCATCGATAGCCTTTCTGAGCGCCTGGAACTGTAAAACAGTCGGCACGTAGGCAGCGTAGCTTCCACCGGGCCGAAGCGCCTTTGCCACAGAATCCA
>Ga0315338_1002380_pt1 | contig 18884 bp, 11 predicted proteins | sample ASW8metaG_FD_204518 | JGI IMG/M metagenome (GOLD analysis project Ga0315338, IMG submission 204518) | Ammonia-oxidizing marine archaeal communities from Monterey Bay, California, United States - ASW #8 | ecosystem: Environmental > Aquatic > Marine > Coastal | place: USA: California | collected... | reverse complement strand
TCGGGGTCGAGGCCACTACGCAGAATCTCTTCCCGATCGAGGCGGACTACCATGTTGGGAGTACCGAGGACACGATCGACCTGAAGGTCGGTGAGTCCTTCCACGTCGGAGATCCTTCGCTCGATGTCCTCGGCAACCGTCATTGCGGTGACGGGGTCCTCAGCGATGACACCGAGGGAGAAGGGTGCTTCTCCGGTCGAGACGATTTCGGCCAGACCGATACCTTCCTCGCGAAACGTCAGTTTCGCTTCGGGGAGGTCGGCGAGGGCCTTGCTCAGATCCGCCTGCACGCGTTGACCTGCGTCGAACGCGCCCCGGCCGGGATGGATGAAGATCCGGAGGCGAGACGTGTTGGGGGCGGTGTACTCCTGAACGGCGGCGAGGGTTCTCTCGGTCCGTCCGACCTGGCTGAAAATCGTTCGCACGTCCGGGTCGCCCTCGAGATTGGCGGCGATTCTCGATGTGACCCGTTCGGTTTCCTCGAGAGGCGTTCCGGCTGGGAGTTCTAGTTCCAACCGGATGTCGCCGCTGCTTCGTTCTGGCATGAAGCTGCGATCGATCTGTGTTCCGAGGAATCCAGCGGCGCTCAAGCCGATGAAGAGAAATAAAAGCATGATGGCCCGTTGGCCGAGTGCTTTCTCAAGGGCTCCGTGGTAGACCCGACGGAAGCCATTGAATCCCTTTTCGAAGAGATCGAGAGGTACACGAAAGACTCGATTGACCCACGACCCGAGTCCGCCCGGCCGGAGAACTCGGGCCGAGAGAACGGGTTGGAGAAGGAGGGCCGTCGTTACGGAAATGATGAGGGAGAACGTTACGGTCAAGGCCTGGTCACGGAAGAACGCACCAGCTACGCCCTTCACGTAAACAACCGGAAAAAAGACTGCGATCGTCGTGAGGGTAGCGGCCATAACCGCGCGAGCCACTTCTTCGGTACCGATCGCCGATTTCAGGGCTACCTTCTGTGCGAAAGCCAACTCGGGGGCGACGGAGGAAGCTTCGAGAGCTGCGGCCGGCTTCTCGGGGTCCTCCCCTTCGGCCGCAGAACCTTCCCGGAGATGCCTCGTAATGTTCTCGAGAACTACGATCGCGTTGTCGACGAGCATTCCGGCGGCCAGGGAGAGTCCACCCAGGGACATCAAGTTTAGCTTCACCTTCCCGAAGTAGAGCAACGCGAAGGTAATGAGGATCGAGATGGGGATCGAGAGTCCCACCACAACGGTGCTACGAAAGTCTCGTAGGAAAAGGAACAGGACAAAGAAGGCGATACCTGCACCAATCAAGAGCGAGTTCTTCAGTCCGCCAAACGACTCCCGGACATACTCCGCATCCCGATAGACGAAGTCGAAGTCGAAGGCTCCGTAGTCCTCGGACAGGGCTCCGAGAGCAAGGTCGATTTCCTCGGAGACCTTGATCGTGTTCGCCTCGGGTTCCTTGTAGACGAGGACCGAGACGACGGGCTCGGATCCAAGAAGGGTGACTCCTTCGGCTTCTTTGACCGTATCGAGAACGTCCGCAACATCTCGGATCCGAATCGAGGACTCGCCCGCTCGGGGAATCTCGGTGTCGCGAATCTGGTCGAGGTTTTCGAACTCTCCGGCAATACGGAGCGAGAGGTGGAGCGGTCCCTGGCGAATTCGCCCTCCGGGAAACGAAATGTTACTGCTGGCAATGGCCTGTCGGATCTGGTCGATCGTTACACCGAAGATCGCCATTCGATCCAGTTTCGGCTGGACGAGGATCTCCCGGTCCGCACCACCGACCACCTCGCCCTGGCTGACGCCGTCTACCTGCTCGAGGGCTGGTTTGACCACCTCTTGGGCGAACTCGGTCAGGCCGCGAATGTCTCCCTCGCCGTGCAGTACGAGAATCGAAATCGGCCGGGAAGTGGGATCCCAGCGGAGGATGAGAGGGCGGTCGGCATCCTCGGGAAAGTCATCCCGAAAGGCAACTCGGTCGATGGCTTCGCGGAGATGGAGATTGGCGAAGTCCATCTGCGTGCCCCATTCGTACTCGACGGTGACAACAGACACACCTTCGCGAGTCCGCGAGACGACCCGCCTCACGCCGGTCAAGGCCGTGACGACTTCCTCGATCGGTTGCGTGACGAGGCGCTCGAGGTCTTCGGCCGGGATGTCCTCGTAGACTGTGACCGAGGTCAGCCGCGGGTAGGTGATGGATGGGAGTAGGTCAACCGGTAGCTTGGTGTAGCTGATCGCACCGATCAGGACGAGGGCGAGGAAGAACATCGAGACGGCGATTGGCCGCTGAATCGCGCCTCGGAGCATCACTCTTCCTCTGCGGGGCGGATCCACGGATCTGCAAAATCTCTGACCTTTTTGACCTTGATCTTCCCCTCGTCAGTCAAAGTCAGATGGTCACTGACCACCACTTTTGTTCCTGCCTCGAGAGGTCCGCCCTGAAGGACTTTGGAAATCTCCACACTGTGGTCGTTCTGCAGTCCGATCGTGACGTAGACCCACTTGGCCCGATCCCCGTCAACCCGAAACAGAAGTGGACGACCGTCTCGGGTCAGAATTGCCTCGCGCGGTACGAGCAGGCGATCCGAAAAACTCTGTCCGGCAATCGACGCGCGGACGAACATGCCCGGTCGCAGTCGACCGTCTTCACTCTTGTAGCGGACGAGGACCTGGCAGGTGCGGCTGTCCGGATCGATCGTAGGACTGATGACGTCGATCTTTGCTTCCAGAGTTTCAGCGAGGGCGGGAACAGCGAGAAGGACGGGGCGCCCGACTTCGAGGCCACGGAGGTCTGATTCAAGGACACCGACTTCGGCCTCGACATCGATGTTGTCGACGAGGTCACAAATGATCTCGCCGGCCGTAACTCTCTCTCCCTGATTGAGAGTTAGACTCGAGACGACTCCGGCAAAAGGAGCGCGGATCTCTGTGCGCTCGAGATTGAGTCTGGCTCGCTCCTCATCAGCCTTGGCGGCAGACAGTCCCGTGCGAGCTTCGACGAGATCTCGGCGATACTCGCCGCTCCTCAGCGCTTCGATCTCGATGCCACGTTGGGTGTCGAGGCGCTCCTGTCGAGTCTTTCGACCGTAGCGCTCATCGTTCCAGAGCTTCTTCAGCCTTTCGTCGAGGTCGCCGTCGCCTTTCGGGTCGAGGGTTTCTTCTTCGATGAGGAGACGGCTGAGCGACTCGAGGTAACGCGACCTGGCCTCATCTATCGCCAACTCGTATTCGCGCCCGTCAAGTCGAGCGATGAGATGTCCCTTTTTGACTCGGGATCCCTCTTCGACGTAGAGGCGTTCGATCCGGCCGCCGATCTCCGAGCGGATTTCTCCATCACGGCGGGCCCGGATTCGTCCCTCCGCAACGACGGGGATCACCAGATTCCCCTGGATCGCTTTGACCGCGTGGACGGAGGTCGTCTTTTCCCTGGTCTTCTTCTTTTCCTCCTTCTCATCCTTGTCGATGGCTTCGGCGACGGCCTTGCCGTCTTCCTCCGCAGTTGTCTCTGACGCCAGTGCGGACGAATCCGCTACCGCGGTCGAGTCACTTCCGGAGGCGTCGCCCCCTGGACCAGACCCGCAGCTCCATGCGCTCAGGGACAAAAAGGCAAAAAGGGCCAGGAAGTTCAGGCCGACCAACCTCGGCGCGACTCCTCTGCGCATAGTTCGTTCTCTCCTGTCATGAAGGCGGCCAGGAAGTAGAGCCCTCCTGGCCGTTCTGACTTGCGACTATTCCGGGGGTTGAATATCTGAAGGAATCGTCCCCACGGGCCTCTACTTCATTGCGAGTTTTGCGCTGTCGATCTTGTAGCAGATAACGGCCATCGGCTCGGCGTCGTCTTCGACGTCGGCGTCGTCGCCGGCCGCACCACCCTGCATGGCAACCGCGGCACTCAGGAGCTCAGTCACGACGTAGAGTCGGTCTCCCCGGAAGTAGTATCCGTCTTCGAGCGGATCGCCGTCTCCCTTCAAAGTGACCTGTTGTACGAAGTGACCCTTCTCATCGAATACATCGAAAATCCCAACGATCCCATCGTCGACCCGGGTACCTGTACTGCTCTGCACCCAGAGAGATCCATCTTCCCGATGGTAGATCTTCGTGATGTCCTTGTCGTGGCTGTGGATCTGGATCTTCGACCCAGGGGCTTGCCTGGTGAAGGCCGAGTAGATCTCTTCGATAACGGCGATATCGTCCGCCGACCGCTTGTACGGGGTGTGCTCGCGCTCGATGACCTTGTTGATCGTGCCGTCCATGTTCCAGACATGCACCGTGTATCCAGCGAAATCGGTACAGCCGTAGACGTGGTCCCCACCGGCGATCCATCGGTTCTGCAGTGTGTCCCATTTCGTGTCGTCGATGATCGGATTGGCAAATTCCCAGAGCCGCTTCTCATCGTAGAAATTCGATACGACCGCACCTTCCTTGTCGACCGAGAGGAGGCGCAGATTCTGCGTGAACTCGCCCTTCTCCTGATCGAAGTTACCAAGCATGGCGAGGCAGATGAGGTTTTCCCCAGCTAGGGTCGCGCCCTGTACGCTGACGAATCCGTCACCTTCGATCTGTGGGGTCGGATACTCACCAGCCGGATCGCCTTCTTTGGTCATGAGAACGATTTTGGTGGGAATTGCTTGGAGGACAGCGACTTCGCCAGCTGGAGTGAAGAAGAGCCCGGTTCCGCCGCGGAACTCACCTGGACCTTCGCCTTCTCGGCCAATGTTGCGAATGAATCCGCCATCGGTGTCGAAGATCTTGACTTCGTTGAGCTGGGTGTCGAGCAGATAGATATTGCCGTCGTCATCGAGGGTAACCTGACTGATCAGGCCGAAGAACTCGTCTTCGTCGTCCGTATCACCGCCCAATCGCCAGAGCTCTTCGAGCTCGACGGTAGTGGAGCCATTGGAAGGAGTCGCGGGGTTCATGACGTGGAGGACGCCATCCCGCGTTTCCTCGGTGCCCTTCCAGTCTGCGCCGAAAGCAGAGGTTCCGAAGAACGTGAGGCCGCAAACGACCGATAGGGCCGCGACAGAAAAGCGAGCAGAGAGGGAGCGCGAATCAATAGTCATCTAGAAGTTCCTCCTGGAAACTGACGCCCGGATCATCCCGTGGCGAGCTATCTATGTTACTCCGTGGGGCCGGATTTATTCACCTCTTTGCTGGGGTGCCCCAACGAGGAAGAAGGGCCGGCCCGCAGACATACGACAAAGGGGAGAGGGGGCTGCCGAAAGCCTGCGGACCGGCCGATCAAAACGGGCTGGATTCAGGAGGACATCCTCCGTTGCGTCTCATCTCCTGGGACGAGACTTCTGAACCGCGCGTTCAATAGACTGCTCACGGAAATCGATTTTTCTCTCCCCGTGGGCCAATACGGCGCTCGAACCGGGAAAGTTTCGATTCGAGGCGAAAAAGATGGCTGACAGCGCTCGAACTGGCGTCGATGCCGCCGGATCTGAACGCGGCCGGGTTCAGACAAGAGTGATGGACCAGAGCTGTCCATCGGGCTGTCCTCTGGGTCGAGGGGTGGAAATCCTCCTGGCGAACCGGGCAAGCCATTCCGTGAGAAAGCTTTGGATACCTGAACGATTTCGGTACAATGATCCCTGCCCAGCAGATTCGAGGCTCGAGCGAATCGACTCGATACACATCGCGTCAGCTTTTCGGTAACCAGGGGAGAGAGAATGGCCCGCCAGATCGACAAGTACCTCGAGTCCGTAGTGGACAGTGACCGCCTGGCCTTCTACCAGGCCGTCTGTGACTTCGCTGATGCCGAGATTGCGCCGAACATCCTGAGCTGGGAGCGGGAACACATCCTAGTTCCCGACAGCGCGATCGAGAAGATGTCTCAACTGGGGCTCTTTGGTCTGACGGTAAGTGAAGAATACGGTGGCCAGGGGGGCGGGCTGCTCGAGCTCGTCCTGATGGGACTGGCCCTCGGCTACCATAGTCAGAGCGTTGCCATCACTCCTGGGGCAGCTTCGAGTCTTGGCACCAAACCCCTGCTCCTTTTCGGATCGGATGCCCAGAAAGCGGATCATCTTCCTGATCTGGCCGCGGGCAAGCGGATGTTCGTTTTTGGACTTTCCGAGCCTTCCCGGGGCTCCGATGCCGCCAATCCCGAAGTGACTGCGACGAAGAGCAGTTCGGGTTGGGTGATTCGGGGAGAGAAGTGCTGGTCGACAAACGCTCGCTGGGCCAGCCATGTCGTAGTTCACGCCCTGACCGATCCGGAAGGACGGCCAGGACATCGATCCACCTGCTTCATCGTGCCGATGGACCATGCGGACGTGCACTATCAGGAGATGGACGGTAAGGAAGTCTGGTTACAGTCTTCGACCGGGTCGATTGCTTTCGATTCTGTCGAGGTTCCCGAGGATGCGATCCTTGGCGAGCTGCATGAAGGCTTCAAGGTCATGGCGACGACGCTCAATGGCGGACGTCTTTTTATCGCCGCTCTCGCGCTTTCTTCTCTCGCGTTCATGCTGGATAAATGTCGCACCTACGCGCAGGAGCGCATCCAATTCGACAATCGTCCGATCGGACGTTTTCAGCGGGTTCAGGATGTCCTGCTTGATATGGACATAGCCCTCCAGCAGTCCGTGACCTGGCTCATGCACCTGGTCAATCAGTACGAAAACGGGACGATGGCTCGGGAGTCCGCTTCGAAGGTGAAAATCGAGTGTTCTCGTCGGACCTCGGAACTCTCGAATCTCGCTATGGAAATTTGTGGAGGCGTCTCCTGCCTCGATGAGTTTGGCTTGATGCGCCACGTTCGGGATCTTTTTGTCTGCCGTGTCGGTGAGGGATCAAATTTTGCCCTCAAGTCAATGACGACCCGGCCTCTTGTTCCGGACATCGCCAATATGCTGGATTAGGACCTGGGGGGAGCAGTCGTACTCCCGCCGAAAAGAAACAGGGAGCTATCGTCGATGGGCTCTGCCGGGTCGAAGTCGACATTTCAGCCGCGCCCCTGGCAACTACGCGTGCTTTGGGAGTCTCCGCATGAACGGGTCGTCTACAAGCCGGCCGGGGTTGCGTCTGAGCTGACTTCCGACCCCCACCGTCGGTCTATCATCGCCCAAGTGCGTAAGCACTGTCCTGAGGCACGACTACCCCACCGTCTCGATCGGATTTGCAGTGGGATCCTCCTCGTTGCTTTGAACTCGAAATCCGTTCGGCATCACAACCGGTGCGTCGAGAGTCGGGACTGGAAGAAGCTTTACGTGGCCCGGATCCAGACGCCGAGCGACGTGGGCGAGCTCCTCGGTGAGCAGAAGGCGTTTCTGAAGCGTCGGCGGCATCGTCGCGGTCTCGATCGCATGGAGGTGGTTCGTTCTGGAGGGCAGCCCTCATTTCTGGAGATTCATCGGATGGAAGATGCTCCAGATTTTCCGGGACAGAGCCATGTCCTCGTCGAACTCAAGACCGGTCGCTATCACCAGATTCGGGCCATGCTCGCCGGCCTCGGATCTCCCCTGGTCGGAGATACGCTCTACGGAGGGACTGGCCGTGACGTGTTTCTCGAACACATCCGGCTTCGGTTCCGTCCCTTCGAGGCGGATGAAGATCAGGTCGTTTTTGATCAAAGCGCACCTGAGCGCGAGGCGATTGCACCGGCCCTTCTAGCCCAAATCGCCGATTGGGAAGGCGGAAGCTCCGGCGACTAGGGTTGGGAGCGACTCGCGATTGCCGATCGGTGCCGTTCCCGGTACGTTTTGTCTCTATGAAGTTAGATCCAGCGACACTCGATGCCATCGTCCGCCCGCGACGGGTCACCACTTCCTCGATCGGTGGCCTGCTTCGTTCGGAGCCGGAAGACTTCGATGTCGAGGAAATCCCGGCTTACACACCTGAAGGAGAAGGCGATCACCTCTTTCTTTGGGTAGAGAAGAGGGCGTTTCCCACTGAAGCCGTCGGCCGCGAATTGGCGAAGAGTCTGCGCGTATCGGTCAGTGAAATCGGTTTTGCAGGGCTCAAAGATACGGTTGCGGTCACCCGGCAGTTTGTCTCGGTCCCGCGGCAGGCTGCAGACGACGCCGGTTGGAATTGGCGGTCATCCCCAAACGCTCTGGGAGGAGACCGATTTCGCATTCTTTCTGTTACACCACATGGGAACAAGCTGCGAACAGGTCATCTGCGGGGCAATCGTTTTCGGATCGTTCTACGCCCAGAGAAGAGTTGGTCTGACGAAGAAATCCAGATCGCGCGAGAGGCGGTAGCGCAGGTTATGAAGATCGGCCTGCCGAACTACTACGGTGAGCAGAGATTCGGAAGAGGGGGTTCAACCGTAGATTTGGGCCTCGAATTACTTCGCAGCCAGAAGAACGCAAGTGACGAGCGTCGGCCGTCTCGCAGGGTTTCACGCAACCTCAAACGCCTCGCCCTTTCGGCCGTACAGTCGGCCGTTTTCAATTTGGTCGTGTCTGATCGTCTGGAGCGTGGTGACCTCGTTCGAGCCCAGATCGGAGATGTCTTCCAAGTGTGTGCGTCGGGAGGTCCCTTTCTTGTTGCCGACCCCGAAGTGGAACAGCCTCGGCTGGACCGGCGCGAAGTCGTTCCGGCCGGCCCTATGTTCGGCAAGAAAATGAAACCCAGTGCCGGGGTGGTTCGAGATTTGGAACTCTCGGCATTGGAACGGATGGGGTTGGACGAGTCGTCCTTTGATATTCCAGGAAAACTCCTGCTCGGGACGCGGAGGCCTATGCTGGTTTGGCCGAGTCCAGAAGTCCACGGGGACGCGGAGGGCATCGTCCTGACTTTCGATCTGCCCAAGGGTTCTTATGCCACCGTTCTTCTGCGAGAAATCACCGGTTGAGCCGAGGCGATCCCCCCGTTAGTCGATGGTCCCCGTGGGCTCGTTCGTGAGAGTTCGAGGTGGGGCGACTAGCGCGTGTGACGTCGCCGGTTCTTCAGGAAGTCGACAAAGAGAAAATCCCCGAGCCGGTCGGGTGACGTGAAGTACGCACGACCACGATTTCTCTCCGTGAGCTGCTCGACGAAGTTCTGGAGGTAGGAATCCTGCGCAATCATGAAGGTTGTGATCGGAATCTTTCTTCGACGGCACATGACGGCCTCGTCAAGAGTTCGCGCTACGATGATCGGGTCTAGCCCTCCGACATTCCGATAGAGGCGGCCGTCCGTCAGCCGAATGACGGTCGGCTTTCCGTCTGTGATGAGGAAGATCTGTTTGTTCGTCTGATGTCTGCTCTCGAGGATTCTCCGCGCGAAACGAAGTCCTTCCTGAGTGTTGGTGTGAAAGGGGCCGGCTCCGACGTAGGGAAGATCGCGAACATCGACCCGAATCGCTTCGTCACCGAAAAGCACGATGTCCAACGAATCCTTTTGGTACTTTGTCAGGATCAGCTCGGAAAGGGCCATGGCCACCTGCTTCGCCGGTGTGATTCTGTCTTCTCCGTAGAGGATCATCGAGTGCGACACATCGATGAGGATGACAGTGGCACATGACGTATGCAGATCGGTTTCGGCGACGGAGAGATCCTGCTCCAGTAGATCGAACTCGCCACTCCCTGTGCGACGAACTGAGTTCATGACCGATTCGGAGAAATCGATCTGGGAGAGGTTGTCACCAAACTCGTAAGGGCGTCGATCGGGTAGTTGCTCGACTCCGCCGGCTCCATCGTGCGGCGTGGGGTGTCCACCGAGTCCGCCAACTCTGAGACCGCGAAAGAGCTGCTCGAGGCTCGAAGTTCGAATACCTCGCTCGCCCTTTTTGGTCAGAACCCGCTCGGCGCGGGCGTTTCGTTGAATGATCTCGTCCTGCTCCAGCTTACGTTCGAACTCGTCGAGATCCCAATCCGAAGGAATGTAGCCCTGCTCCTGCATCGATCGAAGGAATTCGAGTGTGCGCTCGACGTCTCCATTTGTCTTCAAGATGAGAGTCTGGAAGATATCGAAGAGTCCGTGAAACGCTTCGAGGGCTGCCTTCAGCTCTGGGTCGAAACCTGTGAATCGGTACCGCAAATCGTTCCCTTACCGTCGTTGCTGTTCTAGGGGCGGGCGCTGACTAGCTGAGCATGTCCGCGAGCATGTCCGCGAAGCGGATCCCGCCATCCAAAGACTGTTTGGCAATCAGGCTGACCTGGTGAAGTGACTCCAATGCCCACTCCATGGCAAAGGTCTGCTCCGCGGTGGTGGCATCGCTGAAATGTCGCTCGATCAGTTCCTTCAGGCTCGGGACGGAGGCGAGGGCTGTCTCGTACTCAACTCGCGACATGTCGTCTCTCAGTTCGAGGGCACCACCACTCGAAAAGAAACTGAGAATATCCCGGTAGTCGGACGGAACGGTTTCACTCTTCTCGAATGAATCACCCGTGTCGTCGAGACCGAAACTCGCCCTCTTCGAACGCTCGGCTCGAGGCTCGTAGATCGGCGGGAAGTACCGCTGAAAAACTTTGAGGATCGATCGGCCGATCAACTTGTTCGCGACGATCGATGGGCCTTCCTGCTCTCCCTCGTAGACCAGCTCAACTCGGCCCGTCACGGCGGGGAGAGCAGCAGCCAGGTCGACGAGTCTCGGCGCTGGGTGCTCATCCGTATTCGTGAGAACCCGTCGCTCAATCGAACTGAGCACGAGCTCGCGTGCGCGGATGGGAAGACGCTGGCTGACTCCGGAGGCTTGATCGACGTAGTCACTCTCCCGGGCCACAAAGGCAATCTCCTCGATGATCTCCTCGACGAAACGAGGGAGATGAATCGGAGTGGGGCGATCGGTCCAGGCTTCCTGCCGGGTGATCGTGATGGAATCATCCAGCGTTCGTGGATAGTGCGTGAGGATCTGGCTGTCGATGCGATCCTTCAGCGGCGTGATGATATTCCCACGGTTCGTGTAGTCCTCCGGATTGGCCGTGAAACAGAGGAGGAGATCGAGGGGGATTCGCAGGGGGAATCCGCGGATTTGGATGTCCTTTTCTTCCATGATGTTGAGCAGGCCGACCTGGATCCGAGGCTGGAGGTCGGGGAGTTCGTTCAAGACGAAGAGTCCTCGATTGGACCGGGGAACGATGCCGAAGTGAATTGCCTCCGGATCGCCCAGATCAATTTTCTCCCGTGCCGCCTTGATCGGGTCGATATCGCCGATCATGTCGGCGATCGTGACGTCAGGAGTGGCGAGCTTTTCGTGATAACGCTCGGAGCGATGGACCCACTCGATCGGTGTGTCGTCGCCGTGGTCCTCGATTGCCCGTTGGGCAGGGGGGCTTAGTGGCCTGAGCGGATCGTCGCGGAGTGGGCTCTCCGAAACGACTGGCATGTACTCATCGAGGAGGTCTGTCAACTGGCGGACAATACGAGTCTTAGCCTGCCCGCGAAGTCCGAGCAGAATGAAATTGTGACGAGAAAGGATCGCCGTCTCGATCTGGGGAATGACCGACTCTTCATAACCAACGATTCCAGTGAGCCAAGGCTTACCTTGCTTGAGCCGGGAGATTAGATTGTCCCGCAACTCTTCGCGAATGGACCGGGATCTCCAATGGCTTTCGCGGAGTTGACGAAGCGTGCGGATCTTGTCGATCGGGAGCGATTTGGTCGTCATGAAAGCTGCCGTCCTTCGATGTGTTTTGAGATGCTCGGTCCGAGGGTACAAAGAACCGGCCCGACTGTTTCCAGCCGAACCGGCGAATCTAGCGGGCAAGATGAGCTAGGCGCGCTTGCGACGCTTCTTCTTTGGCTTGTTGAGTACGCGATCGATTTTGGCGATCGCCTTGGAGTACGAGCTCGCGCGACGAAGGGCAGCTTTGAGCGGGGCGAGCTCGGCCGCGTTTGCTTCTTTGGCTGACTTCATCTTCGTCAATTCTTTCGTCGTCGACGTGAGGTCCTTGACTACGGTGCGAAGTGCACCACGCGTATCCGCACCGGGTGACTTTTTGACGCGGGCCGCGGCTGTTCTCTTCCGCTTGGACAAGGTCGTCTTCTTCTTCGAGAGTCTCTTGACGGCATTGGTCAGCTTTTTTGCATCACGACTCCGGACGGTGACCGCTTTCTCACTGTCGGCGTAAGCCGCATCGAGATTGTCCATCGAGGTCTCGAGCCTCTTTGTGACGGCGGAGCTTTTCGCTACAGACTTGGTACGCTTGGCCATAACACTTCCTTGTTGTTAGGGTGGCTACTTCCCACGAAACGAGAGAATCATAGTGCATTCGCGTAATTTCTGCGCGTTTTCTGCTCGATTTGTTCGCAATGAACGCGCCACTTTTCTGGGATTTGGGCTTGGCGGGAGGTTTTTGTCGGTTGCCAGGCGAATAAATGGGTCGCGGGCGTCCCCAGTCTACCGGGAGTAGACCGGGGACCGGGCGCTAAACCTGGCTTTTGAGTTCGTCCTCGATGGCCGAAAGGAATTCCTCGGTGTTGAGATAGGTATCTCGCCCTGCACTGGCTCCATGAATACAAATGGCGAGATCTTTTGTCATCTTGCCGGACTCCACTGTATCGATGCAGGCCTTCTCGAGAGTGGCCGCGAAAGCCATGAGCTCTTCGTTCTGATCGAACTTTCCGCGGTAGTGCAGACCTTGGGTCCAGGCGAAGATCGAAGCGATCGGGTTGGTGCTCGTCTCCTCTCCCTGCTGGTGCCGCCGATAATGGCGCGTAACCGTTCCATGGGCGGCTTCCGCTTCGACCGTCTTGCCATCCTCGGTCATGAGTACGGAGGTCATCAGCCCGAGCGAGCCAAATCCCTGTGCAACTGTGTCGGACTGGACGTCGCCGTCGTAGTTCTTGCAAGCCCAGACGTATCCGCCGGACGTCTTCATGGCAAAGGCAACCATGTCGTCGATGAGTCGATGCTCGTACCAGATGTCCAGATCTCGGAATGCGTCCTTAAACTCTGCTTCGTAGATCTCTTCGAAGATGTCGCGGAACCGGCCATCGTAGGCCTTGAGGATCGTGTTTTTCGTAGAAAGATAAACCGGCTGCTTCTTGGCCAGGCCATACCGTAGACAGCTCCGGGCGAAGCTGCGTATAGAGTCGTCAAGATTGTACATTCCCATCGCGACACCGCTCGACGGGAAGTCGAAGATTTCGAACTCCGTTGCTTTGCCGCCGTCCTCTGGGACGAACTTCATCGTCAGCTTGCCCTTGCCCGGGACCTTGAAGTCGGTTGCTCGGTACTGGTCTCCGAAAGCGTGACGGCCGATGATGATCGACTTGTTCCAGCCCGGGACGAGGCGCGGGACGTTCTTGCAGATGATCGCTTCGCGAAAAACGGTTCCGCCGATGATGTTGCGGATGGTCCCGTTCGGGGAACGCCACATTTGTTTGAGTCCGAACTCTTCGACGCGAGCCTCATCTGGCGTGATCGTCGCGCATTTGACGCCGACGCCGTATTTCTGGATAGCGTGGGCGGCGTCGACCGTGATCTGATCGTTCGTCTCGTCACGATTCTCAACGGAAAGATCGTAGTATTTCAGGTCAACGTCGATGAAAGGGAGAATGAGTTTCTGCTTGATGAAAGCCCAGATGATCCGGGTCATCTCATCGCCATCAATCTCGACTATTGGTTGTTGAACCCTGATTCTACTCATCGCCTACCTCTCGTTCGTCTCCACAGTGTCCGGGCCGGATCTCGTCCGGCGCAATCTTGGGAGAGTACACGAAAAGGACGGTAGGAGGCGAACGGGACCGCCCGAAGCGTCCTTGTTACTGGGGTTTGAGGATGCAGCCCCGCCGCGAACGGCCGTCGACCGCGATCTCGAGATCTTCGTCGAGTTGGACCCAGCCGACGTACTTTGTCTCGCGTTTTCGCGGCTGAGCTTCGAGCCAGTCGTAGTCGATCCAGTTTGCCGGATCGTCCTCGTAGAGGTGAAGATAGCCAATCCCAAATGAAATGAGATTCTGGAAGAAGTGAGTCCCTTCCGAGGGTGTGATCGGTACCTCCGAGAGGCTGGTCTCGATGATCGTTCGGGCCATGGAGATATCCGCCCACTGTACAGGTATCCCGAGCCAGCGATCGGCGCTGCCCCATCGGCCAGGGCCGATGAGGAGGAAGTTTCGCCCTTCCTGGGACAGCTCATGGTTGACGGAATAGATTTCCGGGACGATATGGGGCGTCTGAGCCCGATCGAAAGTGTCTCGCCGGACGAAGACGATATCTCGAATTCCTTCGATGAGTCCGGATCCGAGGGCGTTTGAGCTTCGACAGAGGACCCGTTCATCGTCAGCTTCAGGGAGTCGGTCGAGGACAGCTGTATCGCTGTCTTTGCTCATCGGGCGCACCTGGAGAATATTGAACTCTGGGACCTCCCCGTCTTCCGGTTCAAGATTGACGGCGAACTCGATCTCGACCGGGGATTCCATTCCAGCCGAAGCCAGCCCCAGGAGGTAGCGAAGAATCTCCGCGAGACGATGGCGGTTCGCGGCCAACAGCGAGCTGAACGTGACCAAGCGGATTCCGGGCCTGGAGATCCCGGCGTAGATGGCGTCGTTTTCCGCGGAGAAGACCGAGCCGATCGCCTGAAGTGTACCGTGCTTTTCCGCGGCGTCGAGATGGAGCAGGACGAGGTTCTGGTCTTCTGCCATCCCGGCCTCGAGGTCGTGCGCCGTCAGGTCGAGGGCGTAGAATCGACGTTGCGCATTTTCGAGGGAAGACGCCGTGCTCGAGAATTGAGGAAGGAGCCCGGGACGCGCCGGGGAGAAACGAGTCGCAATTTCGCCTTCCACGACCGTCCGTCCCAGCCCCAGAGCAATTTCAGCCACACCGTCTTCGGCGTTCATCCCCAGTACGGGATAGTAGTTGAAGGACCGAGCCACTCCCGAGATATCCGGGTAGTACACCGATTCGTGTGGACGCCCGACAATCTTCTGCAGGACGACGGCCATGTGCTCTTCTTCCATCCGAAACGGGGTTCCAGCGAGATAGGCTCGAGCATTCTCAAAGAAGGTGCTGGCATAGACGAGCTTGATGGCGGACTCGAGCGCTTCGAGTCTCGCGGCGGGGTCCTCTTGGTTGTTCGGAAGCATGTAAGTTCGGTAAATGCCGGCGAACGGTTGATCGTGTGAGTCTTCGAGAAGGCTCGAGGACCGGACGGCAAGGGGATAGTGGACCTGGCCGAGGAAGACTTCCAGATCCGTGCGAATCGACTCGGGCAACTTGGCTCGGAGAAAGGCCTTCCCAATTGTTTCGTCGTCATGGTCGCCAAGGGCCACCGGTTCGAGTTTGTTGAGGTCGAGGAATTCATCGAAGATCTCCGCACCCAAAACGGTCGAAGGCGGGACGACGATGCGAGCTTCGGGAAACTCGGTCTCCGCCTGTTCCCGCGAAAGGATCGAGTGCATGAAGCCCAGGCCCCGGCCCTTTCCCCCGAGAGATCCGGTTCCGATGCGGCGAAACCCGGCCACGTTCACATTTCGGGACCGGGAAAAGTCCGCGACCACTCCACGTCGTGCGTCGGCTCGAGCCTTTGCGAAGACGGAGATCAGGTATGTTCGGAGTTCCTCTGCACCAGAGAATTCATCGACTTTTTGCGGTCGGAGGAGTCGAGCGAGCCCAAACTCGGTACGAGCCATACACCAGTTGGAAAAGTGGTGCGAACCTGCGTGATAGAGAATCGAGGCGGCGGGGACAGAGAGGAGGACGCGCGGCATTTCATCGAGATCAACGACCCGGACGACTTCCTCGCCGGACGGCAGACGAAAAACGAAGTCGCCGAAGCCGAGGCTTTCGGTGAGAAACTGCCGTAGTCGATCGAGCAGGCGGCTACTCCGCTTGTTGACGAATGCAGCTCCCAGGTCGTTGGCCAAGGCACGGATCTCCTCGTCTCCCGATTGAACGAGGGCTGGCATTTCCGGGTCGAGGGTTCGGACCCGACGCACGAACTCGAGGCCAGCCTGAGGGTCGACCTTGCCTGCCCGAGTGAATCGAGCATCGGTGATTACTCCGAGCATCGACCGTTGGTACTTCTCGAAGAGCTCCCAGCCTTCTTCGAAGTTTTCGGCCAACAGGACTTTCGCCCGGGCCTTCATGCGAACGAGGCGCTGCTTGGTATTGACGCCGTCCGCCATCAGACGGTTTGTCTGCTTCATGACCTCGGAGTAGAGCATGGGCAGGTAGGAAGAATAGAAGCGGACGGAGTTTTCCACGACGAGGATGGAGCGGACATCAGCTCGAGCCGTATCGGCTTCGACATTGGCTCGATCTTCGATGTACTTCACGATAGCGAGAAAGATGATGACGTCTCCGCGCCAGATGAACACCTGGTCGATCCCCTCGGAGCGCTTGATCGTCTTGATCCGAGTGGCGGCCTGGGGAGAGTCGGTCAAAAGGACGACCGGAACGCCTTCGTTCAGTTCCTTGATCGCCAGCCCGAATTCCTCTACTTCGCGCTCGGGGAGTCGAGTCATCGTGATGACGAGGTCGAACTGGCGGTACTTGAGGAGCCGTAGAGCTGCCGCTGGGGTCGGCACGGTTGTGATGCGGGGAGCCCAACTGAGCTTCAATTGGTAGAACTCGACGTCCAGGCTTTCGGCAAGCTGTCCGTCCTCTTCCAGGATGTAGGAGTCGTAGTCGCTGGCAACGAGGAGCACATCTCGCATCCGAATGGCCATGAGGCCCTCGGGAATCGCGGCGGGGCCGATGGATCCCTTTCGGCGGGATAGTGGTGATGGAGCCAAACGGTCCTCCTCGTTCCTGGTCCTATCTGTCAGGTGCCACGATAGCAGATCGACACTACTTTTTTCCGCCCCCAGAAGAGGTTCGAGGCCGGGGGAATTCCACGTATCAGATAGGGAAAAGTACGACCTGGACAGCGACTCGCTTGGTCTCTTAAATACTGAATTCAATCCGTTTCTGAGTTGGTCTTGACTCTGGTAGGGTGCTTCCTGGCTCGTGGGTGCGAGCCCAAAAAACACGAACCTCAAACAGGTAGCCAATCATGATCATCGGCGTTCCACAAGAAACCGAACTGCGTGAGAGCCGCGTTGCTGTCACGCCCGAAACCGCACGAAAACTGATCAAACTGGGCTTTGATGTTCAGATTGAAACAGACGCGGGAGCGAAGGCAGACTTCACCGACGAAGCATACGCTGAGGCCGGGGCGACGATTGTCGCAGATGCCGAGACTGTCTGGACGGACTCAGACATTGTGCTGAAGGTTCTGCCGGTCGATGTGGACACTCGGACAGGAGTTCACGAGGCGGAAATGATCAAGATCGGTGGAACGCTGATCAGCTTCATTTGGCCTGCACAGAACAAGGAGCTCCTGGAGCGGCTGGCTGCTCGAAAGGTCACAGTTCTGGCCATGGACTGCATCCCCCGGATCAGTCGCGCCCAGAAGATGGATGCCCTCAGTTCGATGGCCAATATCGCCGGGTATCGGGCCGTGGTCGAGGCGGCGACCCACTTCGGCCGCTTCTTTACCGGGCAGATGACAGCGGCTGGAACAGTCCACCCCGCCAAAGTCATGGTGATCGGAGCGGGCGTGGCGGGGCTGGCAGCGATTGGCGCAGCAAAGAACCTGGGCGCGATCGTCCGGGCCTTCGATACGCGCCCAGCCGTGAAAGAACAAGTCGTCAGCATGGGAGCGGAGTTCCTCGAGCTCGAATTCGAAGAAGACGGCACTGGCGAAGGTGGATACGCCAAGACGATGAGCCAAGAATTCATCGATGCCGAGATGGCCCTCTTTCGGGAGCAGTGCAAAGAGGTCGATATCATCATCACCACCGCACTTATCCCGGGAAAAAAGGCGCCGATTCTCATCACCGAAGACATGGTCAAACTCATGCGCGGCGGCAGCGTAATCGTCGATCTGGCCGCGGCCAACGGTGGAAACTGCGCCTACACGGAACCCGATACCGTCGTTTCGAAGCACGGTGTCAAGATCATCGGATTTACCGATCTGGCCGGCCGACTGGCCGCGCAGGCTTCCCAGCTCTACGGCAACAACCTCGTCAATCTCTTGACCGACATGTGCAAGGGCGAGTCGGGCTTCCATGTCGACGTGGAGGATGCAGTCGTTCGGGGCGCACTCGTCCTCAACCAGGGCGAGTTGACCTGGCCGCCTCCCAAAATTGAACTGCCGGCACAGGACGCGAGCGCTACGAACACCGAAGTGGTGATTCCCGAACCTGCCGAGGCGGCCCAAAAAAAGCCAGCCGGAGCGGGAAGAACGATCATCACATTGCTGTTGGCTGCAGCGCTTTTCGTCCTGATCGGTTTGAAGGCGCCCACGGAGTTCCTCAATCACTTCACAGTTTTCGTACTCAGTTGCTTTATCGGGTATCAAGTGATTTGGAACGTCACCGCCGCGTTGCATACGCCATTGATGAGTGTGACCAATGCGATCAGCGGAATCATTCTCGTCGGAGCCATGCTCCAAGTGAGCAGTGGCGAGAGCAACCTCGTGTTAGGGCTGGCCACCTTCGCGTTGCTCATTGCCATGATCAACGTCGCCGGTGGATTTCTCGTTACACAACGCATGCTTCGCATGTTTCGCAAGTAAGGGCAAACGATGTCACATGGACTTCTGACCACGGCCTACCTGGCAGCCGGCATCCTTTTTATTCTTTGTCTGAGTGGCCTCAGCAAGCACGAAACTGCGAAGCGCGGCAATCTCTACGGAATGATTGGGATTGGTATCGCGTTGTTGGCGACGTTCTTTGGGACCGACTTCAGTGGCGTGTATGTATTCCTCTTTGGCGCTGTGGCGGTTGGGGCTCTTATCGGGACCTACCTGGCGCTCCGGGTCGAAATGACGTCGATGCCGGAGCTGGTCGCTATTCTTCATAGCTTTGTCGGGCTGGCCGCGGCTGTGGTCGGAACGAACAGCTATCTGGAAAGCCACGGTGGTCACGGCGCCGCGGTAACGATCCATTTGGTGGAAGTGGTTCTGGGGGTCTTTATCGGTGGTGTCACCTTTACCGGATCGGTCGTGGCCTGGGGCAAACTGCGGGGTTCGATCAAGA
>Ga0315338_1002378_pt1 | contig 18894 bp, 13 predicted proteins | sample ASW8metaG_FD_204518 | JGI IMG/M metagenome (GOLD analysis project Ga0315338, IMG submission 204518) | Ammonia-oxidizing marine archaeal communities from Monterey Bay, California, United States - ASW #8 | ecosystem: Environmental > Aquatic > Marine > Coastal | place: USA: California | collected... | reverse complement strand
GGTTTCCCATACCGGCTTGCAGACGGTGTAACAGACGTTCTTGGTCCTGGTTTCCCAGACCGGCTTGCAGACGGTGTAGCAGCGGGTCTTGGTTTCCCATACCGGCTTGCAGACGGTGTAACAGACGTTCTTGGTCCTGGTTTCCCAGACCGGCTTGCAGACGGTGTAGCAGCGGGTCTTGGTTTCCCAGACCGGCTTGCAGACGGTGTAACAGACGTCCTTGGTCTTGGTTTCCCATACCGGCTTGCAGACGGTGTAGCAGCGGGTCTTGGTTTCCCATACCGGCTTGCAGACGGTGTAACAGACGTCCTTGGTCTTGGTTTCCCAGACCGGCTTACAGACGGTGTAGCTACAAGTACGGTATTTCGTTTCGTAGACCGGTTTGCAAACTGTGTAGCGGCATTCGCGATATCGTGTTTCCGGGACGTACTTTACACAATCGATGGTCTTGGTTTCCCAAACCGGCTTGTAGCATGTTTTGTAGCATGTGTACTGCTGTTTTTCGTACACGACCTCTTTACAGGTTTTCATCACTGTATGGCACTGCTGTTTACAGCATCCGTAGTCGACGGTGCTGCGGCATGGCCGACAACATCGTAGTCGGGCTGCTCCACAATAAAATGCCTCGGCATCAGGTGCCGCGAAGATGGTCAGCAGAGCTGCCATACATGGGATTGCGATGTTTCGAATCATGGTTTGCCTCCTTAATCCTGCCAATATTCGCAGCGATTGCGAACTTTTCTGAATGCATCCGCCTTTAGTCATCCTCCGATGGAGGGCCTCGAATAGTTAATGTAAATTGCCCACACCTCGTAAAGCGTTAAATTTTCGAGTACCTCTTTTCCTTCCTGTATACCGCAAATTCGGTAAAATACAGCATCTAGGTCATATGTATCGTCAGTATGAGATGATAGCTTGAGATATACGGGATAAATAATCTGAGTGATATAAAAACTCTCGGATGTCCGCGTAAAATAAAAAGATGCGTAGTGAAAAAACGATTGAGCTAACTGATGGTATTAGTCGTTGTGAATCGTTTTTGATGATTTTCCGGCCCACGACTGCCATGCAGGCAGATCGGTCTGGGCCCGGAGAGGCGGTTTCTATTGGAAAGAGGCGTTTACGTATCTCTAGCGAGCCTTGCGTTGGGACAACGACCACCCGGCCGATTTTGGGCGGGTCGTTGTTGTTGATCGATCGCCTTCCACAAGCCCTGGGCTCATTACTCTGCGAGGGGAAGTAGGCTGGAGCGTATCTTACAAATCAGACCAGTGTGTGAACGCCCCTTCCCTGTAGCGCGCGGTTTTGTTGCGCTGATGTGTAAAGCTTTCTCGAGGTTTAAAGTCTTTGCCGCTAAAGAGGAACCGTACATTACAAGTCGCCCGAGAGAGCCGCCATCAGTGATGATCGTATGACATTCGAGCCTAATAGGGTTTTTCTCAGTACCTGAACCGACAGGCTTTTCGCACTGGCAAAGGTTGTGATTTGCCTTGGGCTAACTTACAGTAGAGAGGCGGCCGAAGATTTCTAATTCGAGATGACTTCTTGCGGTATCAAGCAGCATGTCAGATTCAAAACGCAAGACTGCAAATGGGATATCCTTTGCATCAGTTCCGAAGGTGGTGGTAAGTCGGCTGAGTCTTTACTTGCGTGAGTTGCAGCACTTGCGGGCTGAGAGTAAAGAAACAATTAGCTCGGGAGAGTTGGGAAATCGTCTTGGCTTTACGGATGCGCAAGTGCGAAAGGATCTGGCCTACTTTGGCCAATTTGGCTATCCGGGTATCGGCTATCGCACCGATGAGTTGGTACAGGCAATTCGGCACATCCTTGGAACCGACATCGAGTGGCGAGTCGTCATTGTCGGGATCGGAAACCTTGGCCGGGCATTGTTGGGATACAAGGGTTTCGCGCGACAGGGCTTTGAAATTGTGGCTGCTCTCGATTCCGATAAGGAAAAATCGGGGTCAGTCGTCGAGGGTGTGGAGGTCCACTCAATAGATTTTCTTGACGAAATTGTCAAGCGCCTCAAGATACGCCTTGGGATGGTTGCCGTACCGGCTCCAGCCGCCCAGTCCGTGGCAGACCAATTGGTGGCGGCTGGCATTGAAGGAATCGTTAATTTTGCACCGGTTACGATCAATCTCCCGGACCATGTCAGCCAAGTGGGGGTTGATTTGGCGATTGAACTCGAACAGATCTCCTTCACGGTGGCAAAAAGATTGCATGCCCTGAGGCGGCCCTAGGCGAGCCGCCGCGCCGTACTAGTGGGTACCATCAGTGATGCACTTCCCGAAAACGTGCGACTGCTATATATAATATGGGCGAATTTGGATACTGCCCGGTGGTGTAATGGTAACACTGCGGATTTTGGTTCCGCCATTCCTGGTTCGAGTCCAGGCCGGGTAGCTCATGGCGGTCGGCGGTTCTCAGTTGTGACCGGTTGCCTTACCCACCGATTACAGTGACCCCCGGCCGGGATTGTATTTGGCTTGCTCCAATGGCGCCTTCTACAGTGAGGTTGCTCTTTTTTGGCATCCCCGATGCTTCATTTAGAGAGAATCGATTGGCCCGGCGCATTCTGTTGTGCTAGCACCGCTCGGCACTCTCAGATGGGGTCGATCTGGCCTTTCCACGATGAGCCGATAGAATTGTCCGTGGGCTGATTGTTCTCTGATGTTTATTTGCAGATGCAAATTGTGAAGGGGTTTTCAATGGAAGATGATGGCAGAGATCACGTCCACAATACGGGATGGATCCGCCGCTGGTTTCTCGTTGGTGGGCCGCTGCTGGCGATTTTGGTGCTCTTGATCGGTGCATTGCCCTGGATTGTTTCCCAGACGCCTTTGAAGCAAACCATCATCCCGCGTCTGTTACCCGAATTTACTGGTACAAGCCACATTGGTGCAGCTAGCCTCGGTTGGTTTTCCACGATCGAACTGGAAGATGTGCGTTTGACCGACGCCCATCATCAGACCCTCCTTAAAGGCGGACACCTAAGCGTCGACCGTACGCTGCTGGAACTTCTGCTTCGTGGGATTGACGGTGCCACCATCCGTTTTTCGGACGCGTCGATCGATCTTGTTGTTTTGGAGAACGGTAGCAACTGGGAGGAAGCAGTCCGACCCCTGTTTGTGAAAAAAACGTCGACAGAACCCTTGCCAGCGGTCAATCTGCAACTTGTGGATGCGGTAATTCAAATAGCGGATACGGATGGAAATGTACATGGGAAAATTTCTCAATGGAAATTGTCCGGTCGATACCGACCAGACGAAGAGCCGCCTCTTACGCTGGAAAGTTCGGCTCTCGTTTCCGGTCAGGAAACGAGCGGGCGTCTCGGAAGATTTTCGGTGGTCCTGCGAGCGACGCCGCCGGACACACCGGAGGAACAGGGTTCCGGAGAAATGGCTCTCCAGACCGAATCGCTCGCGTTTGGAAATTTTGCGCCGCTTGTCGCCAGATTTGCACCCACTGCGAGCGTCAGCGGCACCACCACCGCGGATGTCACCATTGACTGGCTCGGTAAAAAAATCCGCCTTGATGGGCGGATCCAGGGGAGGGGTTTGACGATCCGCTCCGAGAAGTGGATGCCCGGAGATGCCCTTGTACTTGATAGTTGCAATGCCGTTTTGAATTTAGATTTTGATGGAGAGCAACTACAGATCAACCGCTGTCGTATCGCATCCGACTTGGCAAACCTCGAGTTGGAGACCAGCTTGCAGATCGATCAGGATACGAAGGTAGATTGGCAAGATGTTCTGGGCCAAAACAACGTTCGCGTATCGGGAGAGGTCGATCTAGCGCGGCTTGCCGCTCAATTGCCTTCCATACTGCGGATCCGTCAGGATGCTCAAGTGACATCGGGTCTGGTCACTTTTTCGGTACAAAATACTCTGGAGGAAAATCTCCAGCGCTGGGATGCCTCGCTGAAGGCGAACGGCATTGAGGCTCTAGCGGCCGGTAAACCGATCCGATGGCAGCAGCCAGTAACGATGAGTCTCTCCGCGGTTGAGCGACCCGATGGACAGATTGTCGGAAATCTCAACTGCGATTACGATTACCTCTCATTGGAAGCGAATGGATCGATTGCCGAGGCAACCATTGCCGCGAGGGGCGATTTGACCCGTCTCGCGGCAGATCTCAATCCTTTGATTGATTTGCAAGGGCTCCATTTGGCAGGTCGGTTCGATGCCAGTGTCGATCTGCAACGCCAGGGCAAAGATCAATTTGACGCCAACGGTCACGTGCTTGTGCAAGGTCTGGAATTCTGGTTTCCAGACTGGCGGCCCGTTCGTGAGGATCGCATTACTCTCAGTTTGCAAACAAAAGGAGAGTTCAGGGAAGGAAAATTCCCGCTCTTTCAAGAAGCGATGTTGCGGATGAATTCAGCGCAAGATCAACTTCAGGTGTCGTTGGGTGGCCCCATATCTACCGCCACTCTGCTTGCGGGACTGCCTGTCGTTGTGCAGGCCAATGGAGAGCTTGCCTCCTGGATGGTGCGACTGCAGACCTGGTTGCCATTATCGAATTGGCAACTGCAGGGTACGACTCAATTAACGCTAAACGGTATCGTCGGGTTGGCGGGTGTGGATGTCAAAACGGCTAAGGCCCAGATCGACAAACTGCGGATCGTTTCCCCCAGTCATGTTATTGAAGAATTATCCGTTATTGCGACCGCAAGCGGCAAATGGGATCGAGTGAACCATACGGTGACGACAAATTCAGTAGCTGTCCGTCTGCCATCGGCGGTGTTCTGGACAGAAAAATTGCACATCGACTTGCCCTCACCTGCCAGAACGGGCCCTGCAGCAAAAGGCGATCTATTCGTACGGGCCGATCTGAAAAAACTGCAGGGGTGGATCACCAACCGGCAAGCTGCTCCGCAATCGCTATTGGCCGGACAGATGGAGGGCAAGGTACGTCTCGATACTCGAGATGAGAGTACGGTGGCCGGATGCAATCTTGTCATCAAAAATTTTGAATTCTTAGTCCCTGCCCAATCGACCGCTTCAACCAGTGTGGCAACCGATCCACAAAGCCGCCCGCGAATCCAAGCGGTGCGTTGGAAGCCGATCTGGAAAGAAAGAGAATTTGCAATCAATGGTCGCGGTCGGTATGTTCCGCAGGAAGATCGGCTCTCTCTCGATGATCTCCAGGTCGAATCGGGTCCTCTCGGACTCATCCAAACCAGTGGCACGTTCTCTCAACTCACCACGACACCCTCTGCCGATATAAATGGGCGGTTGAAATATGATCTGTCGCAGATTGCCTCGCTGTTAAGACCCTATCTTGGCCAGGATCTTCATCTGGAAGGGAGTGGAAACCAGCCATTTTTCTTTCGGGGTCATTTACCTCCGTCGGGTCGTTCAGACAGTTCCAATAATCCGCCCTGGTGGTTCGATGCAAATGCCGGTGCGGGATTTACATGGGATGCTTTAGACCTCTATGGAGTACGGACAGGCAAAGGCGAAGCCCGGGCGACTCTTGCGCAAGGGGTTGTACGTTTCAAGCCTATCGATCTCTCTTTCAGTAGCGGCCGACTGAAGACAACGCCCTGGATCCGTCTGAGCGATGATCCGCAGGCATTGTTTCTGAGTAAGGATACCCGGTTGGAGCATGTCATGCTGACGGAGGAACTCTGTCAGCAATGGCTGCAGTTTCTAGCGCCGGTATTGGCGCAGGCGACGCGTGTCCAGGGGCAGTTTTCGCTAACACTGCCCCATTCCATGATTCCGCTAAAGGATCGGAAAAAAAGTGAGCTGGCAGGTAGCCTCATCATTCATTCCGCCCAAGTGGCCCCCGGTCCTTTGACGGCCCAAATTGCTGCGATTGCAGCGCAGGTTGATGCCATCATTAAGCGTCGACCGGGAGTTCGTCCAGAATCGACCACTCTGCATATCACGCCCCAGACCGTTCCTTTCCGGGTGGCGGATGGACGTGTGGAACACAAGAACTTTCAGATCGAGATTGGTGATGTCATCGTACGAACCAGTGGCTATGTCGGATTCGATCAATCCCTTAGTCTGGTGGCTGAGATTCCGATTCGCGACAAGTGGGTTCAGCGGGACAAGTTTCTACGCGGTCTCAAAGGGCAGACATTGAAGATTCCCATTCGCGGAACACTCAAAAAACCGCAGTTGGATCAGCGTGTCATTGCCTGGCTCGGGCAACAGGTGATCGGCAGCGCGGCGGGTGGATTGCTTGAAGATGCCCTCGATCGAGGGTTGCAGCAAGGTCTGGATAAGTTGTTTCGCTAGTCGCGTGCCGGTCAGTTAAGAGGCGGTGTTGTCTTGTTGCCACACCTCCATTCTGGCAAATCTACCGTTTCGTCCTGGTTACTGATTTATAGATCGTTTCACAGGGAAACCATTCATCGCTGGATTGTCAAACGGGCGTACAATGCGGTACACTTGGGGTTCGCCCCCCGTGAAAAAGACGCTCTATGTGGCGAATTGACACTCACGATGGTTGCCGCCCGAGAAGATCCAGTCTGGTGCCGCTGTTACCATGTTTGATGCCCTGCAGGAAAATCTGTCCAGTGCTTTCCGTTCCCTCCGTGGTCGCGGCAAGCTGTCCGAAGCCAACATGCGCGATGGTTTGGCGCAGGTTCGCGAGTCGCTGCTCGAAGCGGATGTAAGCCTTTCGGTAGTCCGCGATTTTATGGACCGCGTCACCGAACAGGCAGTTGGTGAGCGTGTTCTTGAAAGCCTTGACCCGAGTCAGCAGGTTGTGGGTATCGTCCATCAGGAACTGATCAACCTGATGGGGCCAGTGGATCATGATCTCCACCTCCGCAAGGGGACGACAGTTCTCATGCTCTGCGGTCTGCAGGGATCTGGCAAAACCACCTCATGCGCGAAACTGGCACAACGGATCAAAAAGCTCAACAAGAAGCCCATGCTCTGTGCCGCAGATTTGCAACGACCAGCGGCCATCGACCAATTGCAAGTGCTGGGCGAACAGATCGGCGTACCGGTGTTTTCGCAGCGCGAAAGCAAAAATCCGGTTGAGGTTTGTCAGGCGGCTCTTGCCGAGGCCAAAAACCGTGAGGTTGATGTTTTGATTCTGGATACTGCGGGCCGACTGGCGATTGATGAAGAACTGATGGCGGAACTTACTTCGATTGACCGGAAGGTGCAGCCGGATCAGGTCTATCTCGTCGTTGATGGGATGACCGGTCAGGATGCCGTCAAGAGCGCCAAGGGCTTCAACGATGCGTTGGAACTCGACGGTTGCATTATGACGAAACTCGATGGCGATGCGCGAGGGGGAGCTGCGTTATCGGTAAAGCATGTTACAGGAGTGCCGATCAAGTTTATCGGTACGGGTGAGCAAGTGGATGGTCTGGAGGAATTTCATCCCGACCGATTGACCGGCCGTATTCTCGGGATGGGAGATGTGTTGACGCTTGTCGAACAGGCGCAGCAAAAATTTGACCAGCAGGAGATGGAGCGGCAGGAAGAACGTCTCAAGAAGGGCGAGTTTACATTAGATGACTTTCGTAAGCAGTTATCTCAAGTCACAAAATTGGGTTCCATGGGCAAAGTCATGGGAATGTTGGGAATGGATGGCGGCTTGTCTGAGAAGATGGGCGGCGGCGACATGGACAAAGATATGCAACGTTTGTTCGGCATTATTGATTCAATGACTGCCGAGGAACGTCGCAACCCGACCAAGGTTGTCGATCAGAGTCGTCGTGGAAGGATCGCACAAGGGGCTGGCGTTTCCGCCGGAGAGGTCAGCGATCTGGTCAAGCAATTTGACAGTATGGCATCGATGATGAAACAGATGGCGGGCAAGGGAATGCGTGAGCGGATGAAGATGGCCAAGGAATTACAGAATCAGGCGATGACAAATCCTGGGGGAAAACTGGGCAAGACCAAGCAGGGGACCGGAAAGCGTTTGAGTAGCAAAGAACGGCAAAAAGTCAAAAAAATGCGGGAAAAAGAAGTTCGCCGCAAAAAAAGGGCGAGCCGGACCGGAGGAAAATGAGAGGGGACTCTTCTCGGTGAAAATGCCCCCGGGAGGGCTAACAAAAAACGTCCCGACAAGGCACAATGATTGGTCCGAAATTTGTTTAAAGGAGATTGTTGGTGGCAGTCAGAATTCGTATGAAGAAGCTGGGGCGGAAGCACCGCCCTTTTTTCCGCATTTGTGCGGTCGATAGCCGTTCGCCGAGAGATGGTCGTGTTCTTGAGGAGATCGGTACGTATGATCCGATGATTTCGGATGCCGATGCTCGTGTTGCGTTAGACCACGGGCGAATTAATTATTGGCTTGGTGTTGGTGCTCAAATGAGCGACAAAGTACAGGTGTTGGTGAAAAAGTATGGTCCGGACGGCACCCATCTTGAGGCCCGTGAAGCGGCCCTCGCCAAGCTTGCTGCACCACGGGTGATGCCTGATCCAGGTGAGCCCGCCTATACCCCCGAAGTGGAACAAACGGAGGCGCCTGCGGCGGCTGAAGGGGCGGACCCGCCAGCAGCAACAGAGGAAGCACCCCAAGCCGCTGCAGCAGATGAGGAAGTCGCTCAAGAGGCAGCCGAGGAAGTCGCTGAAGAATCGGCTGAGGAAGTTACTGCTGAAGCAGCCGAAAAAGTCGCTGAAAAGGCGGCTGAGGAAACAGAAGAAAAAAGTGAGTGATGAGTCATGCGGTTTGACGTTCTGACCCTGTTTCCGGAAATGTTTCCGGGATACTTGGGGCAGAGTTTGTTGAAGCGTGCCATCGATGCCGACTTGGTTTCGGTGCATTTACACAATATCCGTGATTGGGCTCACGACCGGCATCAATCGGTAGATGATCGCCCCTTCGGTGGCGGTCCCGGTATGGTGCTGAAAGTGGAACCGGTGGTCGAGGCGGTCGAGGCGGTTGAAAAGCAGGTCGATTCTGGGGGACATTTGGTAATGTTGACGCCCCAGGGTAAACGGTTGGACCAACCGACCGTAGAATCGTTGGCGGAGTATTCCCAACTGACACTGCTGTGCGGTCGTTACGAGGGATTTGATGAACGGGTGCGGACAATCCTACAACCGGAAGAAATATCGGTTGGCGATTACGTGCTCAACGGTGGTGAAGTTGCAGCGATGAATATCATTGATGCGGTGATACGATTGATTCCTGGGGTTTTGGGAGATGCAGAGAGTCCGTTGCAGGATTCGTTTTCCGGGGAAAATCGCCATCGCCTCGAGTTTTCTCAGTACACGCGACCGCGCGAGTACCGAGGGCTCAAGGTGCCGGAAGTACTGCTCACGGGTAATCACGAGGAGATTGCAGCTTGGCGGCAACAGGAGAGTACCGATAGGACACGCCAACGAAGAGAAGATTTACTGTAATAAGATCCGTCCGGCAATGAGATAGGTCGCGGAGATAGGTCGCGGAGATAGGTCGCGACATTATAAATGGGTTTGGACCGCCTCTAGGGGTGGTTATACAAAGGAAATAGAGTCATGAGTCAGCAGATTTTAGACCTTGTCGAGAGTGGGTGTCTCAAGGAAGAACCACCGTTTTTTGAAATCGGGGACACCGTCGATGTCCATACTCGGATTATGGAAGGGGACAAGGAGCGGATACAGATTTTTAACGGTACTGTGATCGCGAGTTCTGGTTCGGGAACACGTGAAATGTTTACCGTTCGTCGAGTAGTAGGTGGCGAAGGCGTGGAACGGAAGTTTCCCTTGCAGTCTCCCCGGATAGCAAAAGTTGAAGTCAAACGACGTGGCGTCGTGCGTCGGGCGAAGCTTTACTTTTTGCGGGATCGGATCGGAAAGGCTGTACGACTCAAGGAACGTCGGTTCGATTAACCGCATGATGTGCGGGGTCCAAAATGGGCAGTCGCTGGTTGCGTTTTTTGTGGTCTCCCAAAACGCTGGGAAACCGTGGCGAGGCTGAGGCCGTACGTTTTTTGAAGCGGCGTGGCTACAAGATCATTGCCCGTTCTCATAGGTCGCCCATCGGCGAACTCGATATTATTGCTGTCGATCTGCGAGATCCCCGCGGGCCAACCGTTGTATTCGTCGAAGTGAAGACCCGGTCGAACCATAATGCGGGACATCCTGCCGAAGCGGTTGATGCTGACAAAAAACGGCGCCTTACCAATCTTGCTATCGGTTACCGTCGGAGATTTCAGTTGCTGCAGACTCCCGCACGATTTGACGTGGTTGCGATCACTTGGCCTCCGGAGAACAAAAAGCCAAAAATTGAACACTACATCAACGCATTTGAGAGTGCCACATCGGAATGGCAGGACTAGGTTGATCTCTTTTATCCTTTTGCGCCTGGCCAAGGCGGTGTGCAAGTGCAGGATATATTTTCAGATGGAAAACATGCAAATCATCAGAAGTCTGCTCGCTCGAGAGAGAACACTCTATAAGGACGCACTGGCCAGCCCCGCTATCTGATCGCCCCGGGATACACAGCATGCTCCACGGTTATCATGGTTGTTACCGTCGCATTGATGTCACAACAGGTACATCGATAGATGTTCCGCTCTCGAAAACGGTCCTGAGAAATTTCATCGGAGGCTCGGGCCTGGGTACCTATCTTCTGCTTGCTGAAAATGGTGCGACGGTAGATCCATTATCGCCGGAGGCACACATAGCATTTGTTTTCAGCCCCTTGGTATCGAGTCCTCTGACGACATCGGCAAAATTTGCCGTAGTGAGTAAGAGTCCACTCACTGGCAGGATTAATGACGCGCTGGCAGGGAGCCGTTTTGCAATCGCGGGGAAGAAAACGGGTTGCGATGCGATCGTACTGACGGGCCGCGCGCAAGTTCCGTCAGTCCTCGTCATTGACGACGATCGTGTTGAACTGCAACCGGCTGGTGATCTGTGGGGCAGCGAAATATCATCTGCTGAGAAAAAGCTGAGGGATCGATTTGGTAGCGGTTTTCAGGCTTCGGTGATTGGTCCTGCAGGCGAACGTCAGGTGCTGTTTGCAACTATTTCGCACGACGGTCGCCATGCTGGTCGTGGCGGTAGCGGTGCAGTATTTGGTGCAAAAAATCTTAAGGCGATTCTTGTGCGGGGAACGCAACAGACCTCCTGGGCGGCTGAAGAGCAATTACTTACGGCAGCAAAACGTTTGTCAGATCTTTCCTTTGGTCCGGCAACTGCAAAATATCGCGAACTCGGAACGGCCGAAAATTTGTTGATTTTTAATCGACTCCATGCACTGCCGACCCGCAATTTTCAACAAGGTTCTTTTGGAGGCGCAGAACAACTTACACCGGATCAATTGGCAACTGGGAGATCCAAGACACGGTCATCGTGCGCCGCCTGCACGATCGGCTGTGAACACATGTATGGAATTCGCCCGCGAGAAGATGCCGGTTCGCGCCAGGAAGAATCGTCGGTTCGTGTAGAATATGAAAGTCTCTTTGCACTTGGGCCGCTCTGCGATATCGGCGAAGCAGATGAAGTCCTTAGGGCATCGGCGCGGTGCGATCAATTGGGCATCGATACGATCAGTGCCGGGGGAACAATCGCCTTTGCGATGGAGTGTGCCGAGCGCGGTTTTCTAGATGAGCCCTGGCTGCAATTTGGCAGTTCAGCCGCGCTGCACCGTTGTATCGAAATGATCGCAACACGCAGCGGTTTGGGCGATCGAATGGCCATGGGATGTCGCCGGATGGCCGAAGAACTTGGAGGCAATACGATGGATTTTGCTCCGCACGTCAAAGGTTTGGAACTACCGGGGTACGAACCACGTGCCCTGCAAACGATGGCACTTGGGTTCGCCGTTGGTGCGCGGGGAGCAGACCACAATCGCAGTGGCGCTTATGAGATTGATTTTTCAGATCAGGTCGATCGGCGGGCTCTCGACCTGTCGGGAGTGGAACTTGCGATTCAAACTGAAGATCGTGCGGCACTGATGGACTCCCTCATCTTGTGCAAATTTTTGCGGGGTGTGTTTGATGATTTTCCTGAGGAATCTGCAGAACTACTCGCCCTGGTCACAGGTTGGGATGTGACTGGCGATGAATTACGTCGAACCGCACAAAGGATCGTTTTCGCAAAAAAATTATTTAACATCCGCGCGGGATGGCAGCCAAGTGAGGATACTCTGCCAGCGCGCCTGCTCGACAATCCGCTAGCGGATGATTCGAAGGCAGAACTTCCCCGAGAAAGACTCGTAGCGTTAGTATCGGCTTACAACATGGCACGGGGTTGGACTAGCGATGGCTTTGTTCCAGAAGCTGCGCTCGAGCAGCTTGATTTGGGCGATTTGTAGCCCCTCTATTTTTTAACAAAGAAAGTCCCGTTTAGGTTGCGGTGGGCCTGTCAATCGATCCAGCCACCCCCCAAAAGGCGATTATCCTGGTAGCAGACGGCGGCCTGCCCCGGGGCAACTCCGTAGCAGGGTGTGTCAAAAGATACACGTATTCGCTGATTGGGCAATGGTTCCACAGTCGCCGCTACGCTGTCGCTGTTGTAGCGAATCTGTACTTGGCAGCGGATGGGACTCTCAGGAGGGTCGGTCAGCCAATTCGTCCCCGAAGCGGTAAGCGTATCGCGAGCCAGTTCTTCGCGGGTTCCGAGTACAACATGGCACGTGTCGGGCTCAATGCGCACGACATAACGGGGATCGCCCATTGCGACCCCCACACCCCTTCGCTGGCCGATCGTGAATCGCTCGATCCCAGGATGTGAACCCACAACCGTGCCATCTGTAGTGACAATCTCACCAGCTGTACTTGTTGCTTTTCGTCGCTTGCGGATGAACTCATCATGTTTTCCGAGAGGTACAAAGCAGATTTCCTGACTGTCTTTTTTTTCAGCAACCCGAAGCCCGATTTGACGGGCGATATCCCGTATCTGTGATTTTTGGTATTGGCCTACCGGGAGCATCATGCGCTCAAGAAATTCGCGTTGGACTCCAAAGAGAACGTATGACTGATCCTTCAAAAGGTCGCAGCCGCGCATCAAGGATACACCACCCCCATCATTCTTCTCTAGGCGTGCGTAGTGTCCGGTTGCCACATACTCAGCACCAACGCTCCGAGCATATTCAAACAATTTTCCAAACTTGATCCAGTTGTTGCACATCACGCAAGGGTTAGGCGTGCGGCCCGCGGTATACTCATCGACGAAATAGTCGATGATTGTAGAAAACTCAGCCTCCAAGTTTAGCGCGTAGAAAGGAATGTTTAGAAGATCTGCAACCCGGCGCCCATCTTCGGCATCTGCTGCACTACAACAGCCCTGTTTGTGATCGACTCGCCCGGTGGGAACAGCGAGTGGTCTGGTTTCACCTGCCCGAGAGTCTGTTTCACAAGTCGCTGCCACGGGAGACTCTTCACCGTGTCGCATGAAAACACCGATTACCTCGTGCCCTTCCTTGCAAAGCAGCGCAGCGGCGACGCTGCTGTCGACGCCACCCGACATGGCAAGAACAATGCGAGACATAGGTTAGATCTATATTCGGGGATAAAAAACGAAGGTTAGTCCGCTCAGTCGAGCGGGGCAGAAGAGGTTTAGTCTACGATCACCAGATTCAATCGACAAGATGACGGTTCCTGATGCCGGTTCCCATATAAATGATATTGTGCCTACAATAGACTCAACCGTTTTGAGTCTTAGGAGATATTTCCGATGGAAAAAGAAGTCAAAGACCGTGCCGAAGGGATCCAACAAAGGATTCTCCAACTCCGAGACTCTCTTTGACTACGCTGGCAAGCAGACCGAAGTTCAAGCCATTGAAAAGCAGATGGCACAAACCGAGTTTTGGGACCATCAAGAGCAGGCCCAGGAGACGGTCGCTCGTCTGAAGACCACCAATGCGATTCTCAAGCCGCTCGACGAACTTCTCATTGCCGGTGGTGATCTTGAGGCTCTACTCGAGATGGCTGAAGAAGATGAGGGTCTTGAGCAGGAATTGCGAGGAGAGCTTACCCGTCTCGAAAAATCTCTTGAGGCACTCGAAGTCCAGTCGCTTTTAGATGGTATGCATGATGCCGCCGGAGCCATTCTTACAATCAATGCCCGTGATGGCGGAACGGATGCTAACGATTGGGCTGAAATGCTTCTCAGGATGTATATCCAATGGGCTCAAAAAAATAACTATTCATCAGACTTGCTCGACCGCCAGGAAAATGATGAAGCGGGAATCAACAGTGCATCGCTTGCTATTCGCGGTCCGATGGCGTACGGATATCTCAAAGGTGAAACCGGGATGCATCGGCTGGTTCGCATCAGTCCATTCAACTCGGAGGGCAAACGCCAAACGAGTTTTGCGTCGGTTGATGTGACTCCCGAGGTGGCTGATGAAGGAGAGGTGGAAATTGACCCATCCGAAGTGAGAGTCGATACCTACCGTGCCAGTGGAGCAGGCGGCCAGCATGTTAATAAAACAGATAGTGCCGTACGGTTGACTCACCTGCCAACCAACATTGTTGTGCAGTGTCAGAACGAGCGGAGCCAGCACAAGAATCGGGCGACCGCCTACAAAATGCTCCATGCACAACTTGCCCGTGTTGAAGAAGAAAAGCGAGAAGCTGAACAGGCGGCACGCTACAAAGATCGGGCCCGTGTTGGATTTGGCTCTCAGATTCGCAACTATTTTTTGCATCCGGATCAAAGAGTAAAGGATGCTAGGACGAATTACCTGATCGGCAATTTCCAGTCAGTCATGGATGGTGGCATACAACCATTTCTCGATTCGTATCTTCGTTGGCGCGTCAAAACGAACTAACAGACGATTGTGGAGAGGCGCAATGCACAATTACGATGTCATTGTGCTCGGGTGTGGCGGTGTTGGGAGTGCGGCCCTCTACCATCTTGCCAGTGAGGGGGTGCGTGCCCTGGGCATTGAACAGTTCGGCATTGCTCATCATCGTGGCAGTTCACATGGACAAACACGGGTGATCCGGCAAGCGTATTTTGAACACTCCGATTATGTCCCGCTGCTTCTTGCGAGTTACCAACAGTGGCACGATCTTGAGCAAGAGAGTGGTCAGAATCTTTTCCGTCGGGTCGGGGTCCTGGAGGTAGGAGCGGCCGATGGAGTCCTAATACCGGGTGTCCTTGAGAGTGCCCGGCGATATGGACTTTTGTTGGAACAATTGAATGAACAGGAGCTTGCCCGGCGCTTCGGTGGCTTCCGAATCCCGCCCGATTCGGTAGCCGTGTTTGAAGAGAATGCAGGGTATCTTTTGGTGGAAGACGCAATTCGGACCTATCTAGACCGTGCGATGGCCTTGGGTGCAGAACTGAAAACCGATCAGCCAGTCCGCGACTGGCACGTCACGGGAGATTCAGTCCAGGTCGACTGTGGAAAGGAATCGTATTCGGCGTCAAAGTTGATTGTGACGACCGGCGCCTGGGCGGCTCCAATGCTTCGGTCGCTCGGCGTTGAATTGCAGGTTCTCCCAAAGCATGTTCACTGGTATGCAAACGAATCGGCAGATTATCGCGATGGTTGTCCGGCGTTTTTCTATGAAACAAGCCGCGGCTGCTACTATGGCTTTCCCCAGATTAATGAACGTGGGGTCAAAATTGGTGAACATAGCGGGGGTGTTCCGGTTTCGGATCCTGCAGATGCGCCCACCGATGTCGACCCAGTGGATCGGCAGAGAACAAGCGACTTCCTGCGTGATTATCTGCCCGGGGTGTCGTCTCGGCCGCTGGATCACAGCGTTTGTTTCTATACCAAGTCTCCCGATGAACATTTTATCATTGATCGCCACCCCAAATATGCGAATGTGGCTTTTGCTGCGGGATTGTCTGGACACGGCTACAAATTTGCGCCGGTATTGGGGCAGACGCTTGCCGAACTCGTCCTCCGAGGGACGCCAACGCTACCGGTGGAATTTCTTTCTCTAGACCGTTTCAACGTTCATTACCACAAGTCCCGGAACGATTGATCGGGTTGTAGTGCTTGTGATGCCAAACGGTGTTTCGAGGTAGAAACATAGGTTGCAAAAAAACAACCTGATCCCGCCCTGCGTGCTAATTTTGTATAGCGGAAAGTTTATAGGTATTGCTCCAGGCTGCGCGTCAAATAGGAATGTACGCGCATTCTTTCCGCGAAGTACAAAAAAAGTAGTTATTGCGCACACCTGCGACGGATCGAAAACGGGCAAGGAGTTTTGCCTACAAATGCTGCTATTGTGACTATGGACATCATTGTTCGATGGTCACTCGAGTGATGGATTATGTCAGCTGAAATAAAGACAAATAGAAAACTGCATTACCGACGGTTGCTAATAGCAATGCTCTTGCTTGGTTGCGTAAGCCAAGTCGGTTGCCGCAGTTTTTATGGATCAACGTCACCTCCCCCGCCACCGGTTGCCGGTCCAAACGGCCCTCCGGGTGTCCCTCAAGTCGGAGGTATTGCCCCCGTTTTATCCGGACCGCCAGAAGAGATTGCAGGTCCTCAAAGTGCGCCGCCAATAGTTGCACCGCCCTCGGTTACGAGTCTATTTAGCGGATGGCGCAACAACGCGAAATTAACACTCTCCCCCCAGAGTATTGTGGCCCCTGTCGGCAGCGAAGTGGTTCTCGTCGGTGGTATCCTTGATGGTAAGGGCCGAGGTGCAGTGAGCCAACGCATCGATTGGATGCTTTCGCCGGATAGTGTTGGGCAGTTCGTCACCGTCGATAACAATCCCAGTTGCTTTCTCTTGCGTTTTCCCTCGAATCGCCCTAGGAAAGTCACCAACAGTTATGCCATCAGTAGTACCAGCACATCACGGGCACTCCTCGGCAGAGGGACTGAAACGAAACAGGACAATGTTGCGGTGGAGCCTGGTCAAACATGGATTACCGTGAGTTCGCCCACTGATGGAACCACTCACGTGACGGCCTTTGCACCTCATGTACCGGCGTGGGATCTCCGTAAACAGAGTGCCACCATTTATTGGGTTGATGCTCAGTTCAGTTTCCCGGCACCAGTCATTGCGCCCGTTGGAGAGCGGCAGTCGCTCACAACGGTCGTTACTCGCCTTAGCGATGGTTCGCCCTTAGAAGGCTTTATCGTTCGCTACCAGTTGGGTGAGGATGGCAATGTGGGGTTCGCGCCCACGGGAACTGCCGTCCAGGAGGTTTTGACAGACGCTGAAGGGCGGGCCACGATCGAAGTTTTTCAGCGCAAGTCGGTGCGGAGTGAAAATCAAATACAGATTGAGGTCATCCGGCCAGCAGGTATGGCGGGTGCTGCGGATCGCAGATTATCGATAGGTCGTGGATCGACCACGGTGACCTGGACTGCTCCAGGCGTGAATCTTGAATTATCGGGTCCAGCCCATACAGCTGTTGGGTCTGAGGCAAATTATCGGATTACAATAAACAATACGGGAGATTTACCCCTACACGATGTTGTGATTACAAATCGAGTGCCAAGTCAGCTGCAGTACGAAAGCAGCAGCATTGTTGCTGAGACGTTGGCCAACAGTATCAAGTGGAAAATCAGCGAGTTGGGTGCCGGGCAGGCTGAAACGATCCTAGTGAATTACAAAGTAATCCGTGATGGACCGATTTCCAACTGTGTCTCAGTTACCAATGTAGAACGCGTGGAAGACAAAGAATGCGTATCGACGAACGCATCGCTTCCGGAACTTGAATTAAACGTCACCGGGCCGGATGTTGCGACGGTTGGCCAGCAGGTAACGTATGCAATCTCGATTACCAATCGCAGTACCAGCACGTTGAATAATCTGATTATTAAGAACACTTTTGATGACGGATTCAAGCACGCCGTTGCCCAAAGCCCCATCGAGCGGGATTTAGGGCCGCTGGTATCCGGGCAAACTCGTAGTGATATCGGTGTGACCTTTACGGTCACCAAGGCGGGCCGTCTCTGCCAAAGTGTCGAAATTGTGGGTGATGGAATTCCAGCAACGCAGCGCACGATCTGCCTCAATGCAAAACCTCAATCGCAGACGGCACCGGCCGCCCTGCGGGTCGAAAAACGTGGGCCAAAGACCGGCCGAGTTGGGGAGTCCATTATTTTTAATGTGATCGTGACCAATACCGGTGGGGCTCCTCTCAAAGATGTCAAAGTGGTCGATACCTTCGAACGTGGTCTAGAGCCAAGTCGTGTCTCGGACGGCTACAAAATTGAAGAGGATCAATTGACGTGGCAATTTGATGAAATACCTCCGGGGGAAAGCCAGCAGTTACAGGTGGAGGCCCTCTGCAAAGAGGCGACCCGTGCCTGCAGTCGGGTTACTGTCACGGCGGCAGAGGATTTGGTGATGGCCGATGAGGTCTGCGTTCAAATCGCACCGACGGTTGGAGGAGATTCTGTTCCCGCGGATCAAACCGGTCCCGCGACCCCATTCCCGGAAGTGAACAGTGGTGGCCAAAATGATGCTGAAATTGGAGATGTTTTATCCCTCAGCGTATCGGATTTGCGCGACGAAGTGCCTGTTGGCAGCAACATCATCTATGAAGTAAAAGTGACCAATCTACAAAATGTTGTCGATTCCGACATTGTCGTTGCCTTGACGGTTCCCGAAGGTCTTGCGCCAACAGAGCGTGGAGTAGGGATTGTTGCACCCAGCAACCCAAATATTTCCGGGCGCGTGATCCAATTCAATCCGGTTGCTGAAATTCGCCCCGGTGAATCATTGATTTACCGCATCCCCATTCAGGCGGAGCAAGCAGGACAATTCCGATCCCAGATACGTGTGAACAGCGCTTCCCAGAGACGCCCGCTGATCAGGACCGAAGATTCCAGCGTCTACAGCGAAAACTAAGTTCAAAACAGCTTAGCCGGGCGGTGGATCGAATCGAATTTCCACACAATCGCTGGTGGTGGTGGCCCTTCTTTTCTGAATCGTTGCCAGCCCATCAAATTGTTGTCCCCGTAGTCTCACTACCAGTCGATTCGAGTCTTCGCGGTGCGCTTCATACAATCCACGATCGTAACGACTCACATGGCCACGATTGCCCTGAA
>Ga0315338_1002377_pt1 | contig 18897 bp, 19 predicted proteins | sample ASW8metaG_FD_204518 | JGI IMG/M metagenome (GOLD analysis project Ga0315338, IMG submission 204518) | Ammonia-oxidizing marine archaeal communities from Monterey Bay, California, United States - ASW #8 | ecosystem: Environmental > Aquatic > Marine > Coastal | place: USA: California | collected... | reverse complement strand
GAGATGCGAACGGCTGCTGTGGCGGTGGGGGAGGAGATGCGTCGACGCGCCGACTATCGGGGAATCTTCACGCTCGACGGAATCATGAGCGCCGAGGGGTTCGTTCCGACGGAGGTCAACCCTCGTTTCGGCGGCGCGCTTCCAGGGCTGTTGGATACACCTGGAGGGCTCATCAATCTGATGTTCGTCAACCTGTGTGTGGTCGAGGGCGAGCTCGACGACATCGACAGTGCCGAGTTGGAGCGTTGGGTACTGGGCGATCTCGACGGCCGCCGCCGCGGCATCGGCATGCTCGAGACCTCGAACGCCCCTTCCGACGATCAGCAGATGTTCGTCGCGCTCGACGCCCAGGGACGTCTTTGCGAGGTCGATGAGGCGGGTGACGCGATCTGCAATGTCATGTGGGGCGCGAAGGCGCCGCACGGTCTGATCCGCATGATCGCGCTCGACGGCATCGAACACGGTTCGAGCAAGGCAGGTCTGTTCCTCGACATCGCGAAGTTCGCCGACGCGAATTGGAACATCGGTATCCCGAACCTCATCCCCGCGACCGACGTCCGCCTGTAACGGGTGTTGTAACGGGGGTCAGACCCTTGTTACAGCCATCGAACGCACAACCTCAGCCGATGGCGTGGAGTTGTCCGCCTCTGGTTCCGATGTAGATCCTGCCGCGCCACACGACGGGGGTCGACTCGATGCACCCGCGCAATTCGACCGACCAGATCTGCGGTGGCTGCACCCTGGTGTCGCTGACGTCGAATGCTCTCAGCCGTCCGCTGCAGTCACCCTGGATGAGCACGTCGTCGACGACGACGGGCGATTGCCACAGTGGACCAGGTAAGCGAACTGTCCACCTCACTGATCCGGTCTCGCGGTCGATGCCGAGCACACGGCCGCCATTCGTCGGAACGATGACGATGTCCTTGTGGAGCGCGGCCGTGGCCCAGATGCCGCCATTCAGTTCAGCATCGTCGGCGATCGACCACACGAGCGGGTCGTCTTCGTTGCCCGGGTCGAGCTTCATGAACTGACCGACTTCGCGGGCTCTGTCGAGAGCCCGCTCGTACTCTGCGCCGACGTAGAGGAAACCGTCCTCGTCGACGACAACGGTGGCGTCGGTGTCATCGCCGACCCAGTATCGAAAGACTCTGACGGGTTGGCGACCCTCGGCGAGTCCCTCGATGTCCCAACCTTGGATCAGCCCGCCGGAGTTCGCGAAATAGAGGGTGTTGCCAGAGATGGCGACGCTGCTCTCGATCGAGACGTTGTTGCCGACTCGTCGGATGAGTTCGTTGTCCCAACCGGGGGCGTTGAACACGAGCTCTGGGTCGACCATGACGAACCCGTCTTCGTCATAGCTCCTGTTCAGTTTCACGATGTGGAGCTGGGAGTTCTCCCCTCCCTCAAAGAGGTAGTCGTCGATGACCAGCGCCGAGCCATCCCAGTCGTCGTTCCATTTCGTGGGGCTGACGTCGTCGGCCGAGAGTCGCCACAACTCGAGTGGGTCCTTGCCTCTGTCGAGGGCGATGACTCTGAAGAATCCGTCGCGCGAGCCGGAGTACAAGAGCGGAAAGCCGTCGGGGTCGATGGTGACGCTGCCCTTGATGATGTCCCCGGTCGGGAAATCGTCGAGCAGACGAAGGCCTGTGTCGGCGTCGAGCACGTGGATGGCGCGGTCGTAGGCTCCGAACGCGAGCCAGGTCTGGCCGCCCTTCTCCCACACCGATGGCTGCCCGGTCCAGCCCATGCCGCACCATGTCTTGGTGACTCCGCCGGTCGTCGATTCGCTGCACATCCCACCTTCGGGGAAGCTCCACAGCACTTCGGGATCGCGCGGCACCGGCCCTTCGCCGTAGTAGGACCGGGTCGGCGAGCCGCGGAACGTGAGCACTCCTTCAACTGTGTCGCTCCATGCGACACCGACGGCGGCGGGATCGACCCAGCCTTCATAGATCGTCGTGGTTGTTGTCGTTGTCGTCGGCGCCGCTGTGGTCGAGGTGGTGGTTGGTGCGGCCGTTGTCGTCGTGGGAACCGTCGTTGTCGGTCGAGTGGTGACCGGGAGCGATGTCGCGGTTGTCGCCGGAGCGACCTCGGCTGCATCGTTTGTGGTGTCGCGGCTCACGAACCAGACGAGGGCGACGATCGTTGCGAGCCCCGCGAAGATCAGATTGGCCCAGACGAGCCGTCCGATGATCGGTGCTCTGGCCGCCGCGCCGTCGCCTGTCATCGTTCAACAGCGTAGATCTGTGCTGAACGCTCAGTCGCCTAGGGTCCCAGCGTGGGCAAGTTCTCCAACGCACCGGTCGACCGCGCGGCAGGCGGCTTCGTCACTTCAATCGTCGGTGGCATGTTGCAGGTGTTGGTTGTCCACAGACCGCGTTTCGACGATTGGTCCCTCCCGAAGGGCCATGTCGACCATGGGGAGACCTGGGAAGAGACGGCACTTCGAGAGGTCAAAGAAGAGACAGGCATCGAGGCAGTGATCACCGGAGCTGCCGTGCCGATTTCGTACATGATCGACAGTGAACCCAAGATCGTTGTGTTCTTCCCGATGGTTCCCGCTGAGGGTTCGACAATTGGCGAAGGCGACCCGAACGAGGTCGACGACATCGCCTGGTGGACCGTCGATGCAGCTCGGCAAGGCCTGACCTACACCGATGAGCGGCGCGTCATCGACTTGATGTCCTGACGGCTTCGCCGGTGGGGTTCTCATCTGGCGCTCAGGTTTCTGCGGTACTTCTTGTCACCAGTCGGGAGGCTGAAACGTGACGAACGACAAACCGCAGATTCTCGTTGTCGATGACGACCGCGGCGTGAGGACTTCGCTCGATCGCGCCCTGACGTTCGAGGGCTACGACGTCGAAACAGCAGCTGACGGGCTTGCAGCGCTCGAGACCGTGACCGACGACATCGACGTCATGATTCTTGATGTCACCATGCCGAACATGAACGGCCTCGAGGTCTGCAGGCGCATGCGAGCCAAGGGAAGCGATCTGCCGATCCTCGTTCTGACGGCGAGGCACTCGACCCAAGACCGTGTTGCCGGACTCGACGCCGGTGCTGACGACTACCTGGTGAAGCCCTTCGCGCTGGAAGAACTGCTGGCGAGGGTGAGGGCGCTGCTCCGAAGAACGATCAAGGACGAGGCTGCCGACGTTCGTCTGACCCTCGGCGATCTGACGCTCGACAGGTCGAGTCGGCTCGTCGAACGGAACGGACAGCGGGCCGATCTGACCAGAACTGAGTTCTCGCTGCTCGAGTTGCTGCTCGAACATCAAGGGCAGGTCATGACCCGCGACCAGATCTACGAGAACGTTTGGGGCTACGACAGCTCGACCAGCTCGAACTCACTCGAGGTGTACATCGGCTATCTGCGTCGCAAGACCGAGGATGGTGGAGCCTCGCGGCTCGTCCACACTGTTCGTGGCGTGGGCTACGTGGCGAGAGAGCAATGAAACTCAGGACCCGCGTCGCGGTGTTGACGGCTTCGGCCGCGGCGGTCGCTGTTGTCCTCGTTTCCGTCTCGGCCTGGTTCGTCGCCAGGTCGCAGATGCGAGCGTCGGTCGACGAGCAACTCCAAGAGCGGGCCGAGTTCGTCAACAACTTTCCATCGGGTGGGCGAGAGCCGGGCGGCGCTCGCGGTGGGAGGCCTGGGTTCCTCCAGGGCGGAGCGGTCGAGCAGCGCTTCGGACGTGATGGCGTCGTGATCTCGGTTGGCGAGTTCGAGATTCCCGTCTCCGAGCAGGACAAGGCGGTCGCGAGAGGCGAGAACGATCAGGTGTTTCACGATGTGACTGTCGACGACGTCCATTTTCGCGTCCTGACCTTCTCGCTTGATTCGAACCCTGGCGTGGCAGTGACGTTCGCGGCGCCGCTGTCGCAAGTCGACGACAGTCTTGACCGATTGCGCGGAGCTTTGATCGTGCTGTCTGCTCTCGGGATCGTCGGCGCAGCTGGCATCGGACTCGTCGTTGCTCGGCGGTCGCTCCGACCAGTCGAGCGTCTGACGAGTGCGGCCGAGCACGTGGCCGCGACTCAAGACTTCGACAGCGAGATTCCTGTCGAGCGCCCGGACGAACTCGGGTCGCTGGCCGAGAGTTTCAACCGCATGCTCGGAGCCCTGTCGACAAGCCGCGACCAACAGCACCGCCTCGTGACCGACGCGAGCCACGAGCTCCGCACTCCACTGACCAGCTTGCGAACAAACGTCGAACTTCTGCAAAGGGCCGGTGACGCAGAGCCTGAGTTGAGAAGCCAGGTGATGGACGATGTCGTCTTCGAGCTCGACGAGCTGACAGCACTCGTCACCGAGCTCGTCGAGCTGGCAACCGATCGCCACGATTCAGGAGACGCAGAGCCGACCAACCTCGGGTCGGTGGCCGAAGCCGTGGTCGAGCGCCATCGACGCCGCTCTGATGCCACCATCAACATCAGTGCCGACGACTCGATGGTGCTCGCGGTACCAGCTCTTCTCGAACGAGCAGTGAGCAACCTCGTCGACAACGCCGTGAAGTTCTCGGCCGATGGTCGGGTCGAAGTTGTCGTCGCAGAAGGATCCGTCGAAGTCAGCGACGACGGACCAGGCATCCCTGAGTCCGACCTCGACCAGGTCTTCGAGCGCTTCTGGCGGGCTGACACGGCGAGAACGATGCCTGGTTCAGGTCTCGGCCTCTCGATCGTCAAGCAGGTGGCCACCGCTCATGGCGGCGATGTGACGGCTTCGGCATCCGTCAGTGGAGGCGCCCGTTTCGTGCTGCGCTTCCCAGAGGTTGACTGACCACAACGAGTCGCTCATCGACGTTCAGATGGCGCCCGCGTCGCGCAAATCAGCGCGGCGGCTCTTCCCTTCGGTGAGGCAGGGAGGTCGTCAGGCTTCCTCGAAGGAGAGCGAAGCTACTCTTCCGCCATGGCGGAATCCGTGACGCCGCTTGCGCGCCAGATCGTCGGTCCGCCGGACTCGTACTCAGCGGTCCCGCGACGCGGCGGGGTCAACAGGAGGTTGCTCCATGACTGAGCCACTGACCCATCAGTATCCGTCCATTGAGGTGCGGCGGGTGCCGTTCGAGTTCCCCGACGATCTCTCGCCGGTGTGGCACTCGGGCCATCACGAGTGGTCGCACATGATCAATGGCGCGTCGTTGACGATGCCGTACCTCGAGCCGTTCCTCATCGCCACACTGCGCGAAGCAAGGGGCGAGATCCACGAACCGGCCATTCTCGAAGAGGTGGCCGGCTTCGTTGGGCAGGAAGGTCAGCATTTCCGGACGCACCGTCGTTACAACGAGCTGCTCAAGAAGAATGGCTACCCCGAGCTGGCGGCGGTTGAAGAGGCAATGAAGCGCTCGTACGAGCGAATGAAACACAAGCGGTCGCTGGCGTTCCGGTTGGCGTATGCAGCCGGTTTCGAGTCCATGACCTTGGGGGTCACTGATTGGTTGGTCGGGAACCGCGTTGAGTTGTTCGGTGGGTCCGACACACGAGTGGCCAGCTTCGTCCTGTGGCACATGGTCGAGGAGGTCGAGCACAAGCGTGTTGCATTCGACGCCTATCAGGCCGCCGTTGGCAAGTACTGGCACCGAGTACTCGGCGTCGCGACTGGTTCAGTGCACGTGTTCCTGTGGTCGCGCAAGGGTTGCATCGTGATGCTCAAGGCCGATGGCCAGTGGCGAAATCTGCGGTCACGCCTCAGGTTGTGGCGCCGCACCGCATCGTTCTTCGCTGCGGTGGTTCCCGGGGCACTGCGGAGCGCCCTTCCTGGACATGACCCACGAGACGAGGACGATCCCGAGTGGGTACGGGCATGGATCGGCAACTACAGCAGCCGCCCCGATCCAGACAGCCCGCCCCTGCTCGACACATCGCACCCCGACATTCCTGTTCCGTTCCCCACCACAGGAACGCCATGATCACTCCGGAGGAGAAGATGCACGAAGAGCCATGGGTCGTCGAGGGCGAAGGCTTCTCTTCCCGAATCGGCGGCAAGCTCTTGGCCCACTGTTTTGTCGTGATGTTCCTGGGTTTCATCGGCGGATTCGTGTGGCTGATTGCGCTCGCAGACAATGTGCTCCACATCGTTCCGCTGCCCAGCTTCGACATCAACGTGCCTGACGAGAAGGAGCTGCTCCGAAACGCCCATACGGGACCGATCATGAATTCCATGTACGTGATGGTGATGGTCCTGCTGAGCAAGCGGCTCAGCTTCAGCGTTCGGCAAGCCAAGTGGTTCTTCTACTGGGCGATCGTCTTGCTGTGGGGCAACACCATTGGCTATTCGGCCGCGGTGTACGCACCGGAGCGAGGGCTGCGACCCAAGGGCGACTGGCCGAACTTGCTCTCCTACGGGACGTTCTATCTCGCGGTCATCGGCGCCGTCATCACCACAGGAATCTGCCTCAAGCAAGCCGTCGGACTGGCCAAGCAACCAGTTTCGACGCCGGTCGATGTCGCCAGCTCAGGAAAGTCGGGCTAGCTGTACACCCGAATGGTGCAAGAGGAATTGGCACCCCCAACGGGATTCGAACCCGTGCTGCCGGCGTGAAAGGCCGGTGTCCTAGGCCGCTAGACGATGGGGGCCGGAAGCGACAAGCCTAGCGGGACACCGCCGAACAGAGACCTCCCATAGCGGTGGCGTTCGGGGTACGTTGCGCCGATGTTGTGTCGGGTGAGGTCGCGTCGTCTTCGCGGGTTCGCTGCCGCTTCGGTGGTGGGGTACCTCGTCGGCACGATTCCGAGTTCCGATCTTTCTGCGCGCCTCGCGGGGTCGAACATCGATCTCCGATCGGCTGGCACGGGGAATCCTGGGGCTGCGAACGCAGCAGCCGTGCTCGGGGCGAGGTTCGGGCTGATCGTGATGGCAGCCGACATCTCAAAAGGTGTGGTCGCTGGGCGAGTCGGCAGGAAGCTGGCTGGACCCGACGGTGTGCACATCGCCGCCACTGCCGCAGTGGTGGGTCACTGCTTGCCGGTGTGGAGTGGGTTTCGCGGCGGGAAGGGCGTGGCGACCAGCATCGGACAGGTGTTGGTTGGGTTTCCGGTGTACTTCCCGATCGATGCCGCCGTTGGCATCGCCACCGCTGCCTTGCCGTGGTGGAAGAAGCGGGCCTCCATGGCGACGACGACGGCGTCGATCGTGTGGATCGTCGCCTCGACGCTGTGGTGGCGCAAGCGTCTGCCGAACTTGTGGGGTCCGGAGCCGTCGATTGTGCTTCCGGCCTCGGCAGCGGTCAGCAGCGCGGTGATCAGATGGCGGTTCGTTGTTGCCGAACGCGAGGACGCGTACCAGGCCATCGTGAAGGAACATCGAGCCGAGCCGCCGGGTTGTCTCGATCGATGATCGCCGTTGTCACCGACTCGAACTGCATGCTCCCGCCTGCCCTCGCGGACGCGGCCAACATCGCCGTCATCCCGATCCCGGTACTGCTCGACGAGGTCGAGTTTCGCGAAGGTGTCGATCTCGATGCTGACGAGTTCTACGAGCGGATCGCGGCTGGGGCATCGGTCACGACAAGTCAGCCGAGTCCTGGTGAAATCGCAGGTGTCTACGCGGAGGCAATCGCATCTGGCGCCGACCAGATCGTGTCGATTCACGTCGGAAAACATCTGTCTGGCACCCTCAACAGTGCTCGAATCGCCGCGGGGACTGTTGGTGTGCCAGTCGAAATCGTCGACTCCGGCACCGCATCGTTTCCCATCGGGCTTGCTGCGCTCGCAGCTGCCTCAGCTGCCAGTGGCGGCGCGACGATCGACCAGGTGATCGCCGCAGCCAACGCGACGATCGTGGCGACCCGAAACGCATTCGTGCTCAGCGCGCTCGACTTCGTTCGAACTGAAGGTCGGGTGCGCGTCACCATGCCAAGCGGTCATGTCGCCGGGATTCCTGTCGTCGCGATGTATGGCGATGAGCTGAGCGTGCTCGGCGACGCCAGCGATGTCGCTCAGGCATCGGACCTCATGGTTGACGTCCTGGCCAAAGAGACATTGCCGTGTCGAGTTGGCATCGGTGTCGGCGGCCGGGAAGCGTTCGACTTCTACCCAGCTCTCAGATCGCGGGTGGAGTCGCTCCCGATGGTTGCCGAGGTCATCGAATATCGGTGCGGCCCGACAGTCGGCGCGTACTCCGGACCTGGCGTCGCGGGGATGGCCTGGGCGCCGATCTGACGGTGCCGTTCTCAGGCGAAGCTCTCAGCGCATCCTTGCGTCGAGGATCTCGCCGAGGAGGTGGCCGAGGTAGTGGTAGGTGGCCATGGCCGCGGTGTTCGGATCTTCGGGGTCCATGTCGGTTGGCTCGTCCTCCTCGCTGACGTCGAGCCGGGTGCCGAGCACAAGGCGCATCTGGTTGATGCAGTTCATCCACGAGTCGAGCTGGTCCTCGTCGAGGCGCTCGACGCGGGTTGTTGCTTCGAGGACATCGAGCGCGTCGAGTCGCGCCGCGAGCAGTTGATCGCGCATGAGCTCTTGGTACGTGACGTCGTTTTCTGGGTCCTCGTTGTAGGCCGTTGGGAAGAGGCGCTTCGCGGCGGGGTCGATGTCGCCAACAGGAGACGTCGCCATCAACAGCTCGCGTAGTTGCGGCAGGAGGTGCTCGAGGAGATCGCGTTCTTCGTCCGCGATGCGAACGACGAAGTCGCCTTCCGAACTTTGTGAGAAGCGGCGGCGAAACAGGTTCATTTGTCCTGCTGCATGGTTGCCCACAGTCCGTACTCGTGGAGCCGGAAGACGTCGAGTTCTGCCTTTTCTTTGGTTCCGTTCGACACGACGGCACGGCCGCGTTCGTGTACATCGAGCATCAGCTTGGTCGCCTTTTCGAGGCTGAAGCCGAACAGCTTCTGAAACACGAACACGACATAGGACGTGAGGTTGATCGGGTCGTTCCAGACCAGCACCACCCATGGAATGTCGGAGTCGAGAACGATGTCGGTGTCTTCTTCGTCGACGACTGTCGGCTCTGTCGAGGCTGACCTCGTCAGCTGCATCTGCCAGGTGCTCATGCCTGTTGGAGTTCGCGCACGTCGCGGCTGCCGGCGGCGGCATCGTCGGCGAACAGCGCGAGGCGAAGCACGCTGATCCACACTGCGCACGCACCGACGATGTGGAGTCCGACGAGCAGTGCCGGCGTGTCGTTGAAGTACTGCACGTACCCGATGGTGCCTTGTGCGAGGACAACGAGCACGAATTGTTCGAGCCGAACAGTTGTCGGTCGGTGTGTGTCTGCCACCTTGGTCCGTGCGTACGCGAACCACACAATCGTCGCGAGCAACACCCACACCGATGCTCCGTGGATTCGCGCCGCCCACCCGAGATCGACGCCGAGCCGTGCGACCTCTTCGTCACCAGCGTGCGGCCCGGATGCCGTGACGACCGTTCCGAGCACGACAACGACAGCGCTGATTGCCACGAGAAGGAGCGACCAAGATCGATCTGAGGATGACCTGAACGGCGGCCGTTGCGCCACGACGTCGTCAGCGAGTCCGGCCCGATGTTGGAGCACGACGGCGTTGGCGACCAGAACCATCGACAACAGGAAATGGGACATCACGACCTCAGGGCGGAGATGTGTGAGCACGGTGATGCCGCCGAGAACGATCTGCGCGAGCACGCCGACGACAAGACCCCACGACAATCGTGTGAGATCGCGTCGGCTCGGAGCACGAACTCGCGACGCGAGCACGGCGGCAATCACTGCAATCGAGACCGCGCCCGTGAACATCCGGTTGATGAACTCCACGAGGCCGTGAAATTCCCTTTCTGGCACAAAGCGATCCGCGGAGCAGTTCGGCCAATCGGAGCAACCAAGACCGGAGCCGGTCAAGCGGACCGCTGCACCCGTGATGACGATGACAACAAGAGACCAGAGCGCGAGCCTCGCGACCCGGGCGTATGTTGCAGGTGTCAGCGTGCGTCGCACGTCGTTGACGCTACGAGCACGTGGTGCGATGAGCAACGAGCGGAGCGGGGTGCGGGTGCGTGATTGTGCGTTTTTTCACAAACTGGGAGCCGAGCTGGTTGTTGGGCCTCAAGAAGCCGTATCGTTCCTGCCGTGACTGATGTCAGCGCCGTGACGATCGCGCCGCCACGCACCTTTGCAACAAAGGTCGGTGCCTTTGTCGCGCTCACGAAGCCGCGCATCATCGAGCTGCTGCTCGTCACCACGGTTCCGACGATGATCGTTGCCGAGCGCGGAATGCCAGCCGGTTGGCTCATTGTGCTCACTGTTGTCGGCGGAACACTCGCCGCTGGCGGCGCGAACACGTTCAACATGTATGTCGATCGTGACATCGACGCGCTGATGGATCGCACGAAGAACCGGCCGCTGGTCACCGGTGCCGTGCAGCCTCGACAGGCGCTCGTGTTCGGATTCGTTCTCGAGATCGCAGCCTTCGCACTGCTTTGGGCGGGAGTGAATCTGCTCTCGGCCGCGCTTGCTGTCAGCGCGACCTTGTTCTACGTGTTCATCTACACGCTGTGGCTCAAGCGGACCTCGCGACAGAACATCGTCATCGGTGGCGCTGCCGGCGCTGCTCCGGTGTTGATTGGTTGGTCGGCGGTCACGAACGAGTTGGCCATCGAGCCGTGGGTCTTGTTCGCCCTCATCTTCCTGTGGACGCCACCACACTTCTGGGCGCTTGCCATCAAGTACGCCGACGACTACCGCGCAGCCGACGTGCCGATGATGCCGGTGGTCGAGAGCGCCAGAAACACCGCGATCCAGATGATCGCCTACACAGTGCTTGTTGCAGGCGTCGGATCTGCCTTCGGACCCGTTGCTGGTCTCGGCTGGATCTACGGAATCGCTGCCGGTGTGGCCGGGCTTGTCTTTCTTGCCCACACGACCATGTTGCTGAAGGATCCTTCTGCGAAACGCGCGATGAAGGTCTTTGGCTACTCGATCACGTACCTCACGGTGGTGTTCGTCGCGATGGCCGTCGACATCCTCGTGGTCGAGGGATTCTGATGCCACAATCGACCGTTCCCCCATCGACGTTTCGAAGCCTGCCATTCTCGTGACTAAAGTCCTCCAGAATCCGTCCAGCGATCCGCCTGGGTGTCGACCGTGTCGTTTGTGCCCAGCGGGCCCAGTGACGCGGTGCTCGACGCCCCAAAGTGAGTTCGAGCGATGACCGAAACTTCAAACGAATCGGCCCTGCGGCCGCCACCTGTCGAGGACCCGAGTCTCATCGGGCTCATCGCCACGACCGACCACAAGCGCATCGGCCGCATGTTCATCACGTTCGCCGTGCTGTTCGGCGTTGCCGGCATCGTCCTCGAGACGCTGCTGCGTGTTGATCTGACCGATGCCGACGCCTACGTGATCTTCGACGCGGACACGTACACGCAGTCGTTCCTCCTCGCCAGAGACGCATTGCTGTTCTTGTTCTTGATCCCGCTGTTCCTCGGCCTGGCGATATATGTCGTTCCACTGCAAGTCGGCGCGTCAAACATCGTGTTTCCACGCGCTGCGCTCGCATCGTTCTGGACTTGGCTCATCTCGAGCGGAATTCTCGTCGGTGCATACCTCGCCAACGGCGGACCCTTCGGTGGCGACGCCGATGGCGTCGACCTTCATCTGCTCGCCCTCGGGTTCTCCGTAGCGGCGCTTCTCGTCGCGGCCAGCATCGTGGTCACCACGGCGCTCACAGTCAGGGCACCTGGCCTGTACCTCGATGAGGCACCTGCGTTCACGTGGGCCAGCATCGTGTCCGGCATTGGCCTGCTGCTGACACTGCCAGTGCTGCTGGGCAACCTCGTGTTCGTGTACATCGATCATCGCTACGGTCGCGTCTTTCTCGGCGGCAACCACGGCATCTGGGATCATGTCGAGTTCGCCTACCGAGCTCCCGTGCTTTTCCTCTACACCGTCCCTGCGCTCGGCGTTGCGGCTGAAGTCCTTCAGTCGGCCTCCAAGCGCAAGGCCATGGTTCCCATGGTCATCACTGGGGGGCTTGGCGCTGTAGCCGTGTTCGGTCTCGGTGCGTGGGCACAGTTGAACCTTGCCGAAGGCGCCGACGTCACTGACGGCTGGCCTGGCATTGTCTACCTCGGCATGTTCCTCGGGGCGCTTCTCGGCGTCTTGATGGTCGCAGCCATGAGCCTGGGGACGCTGGGCTCTTCCAAGTCTTTGCCGTCGCTCTCGGCGCCTGTGCTCGCCGGGGTGGCGACGCTGGTGCTCGTGCTGCTCGGAGCCGTCCAAGGCGCCGCTGGTGCGTTCCTCGACTGGGCCGAATCGCTCGACTGGTGGTCGACTGACCCTGTTCCTGCGCTCCGCGACACCACATGGACCTCTGCCCAATTCCAGATTCTCGTGATGGGCGTTGGCGTGATTGGCATGGTCGGGGCGCTCAGCTGGTGGGCACCAAAGATCTGGGGTCGCTCGCTGAATGGTCTCGTCGGCCGCCTCTGTGTTGCCCTCGCCTTCATCGGAACGCTCCTCGCAGCAGCCGGCACATCGATTGCCGCGATCGTCAGCGGCCAGGCCGAACTGCAACGTGTCGACGGGGCCATCGATCCCCAACTCGGCGGCGTCTACGGCTTCCTGCCTGATGCCAGCGAGGGTCTGAACACACTTGCCCTCATCGGCACGGGCGCGATTGCTCTTGCCGCGGTGCTGTTCTTGCTCGATCTCGTTGCCTCCATCGTTGCCGGCAAGGGCTCCGAAGCCGATTCCGACCCGTGGAACGCACAGTCGGCCGAATGGCTCCTCGCGTCTCCGCCAGCAGCAGGCCCTTCCGAACTTCCCGACCTCGAGTCGGGCACCCCAGCACTCGACGCCCGTGAGGCCGATCTTGAGGAGGCGGCGGTCTGATGGCCGAAACCTTGACCATGACTCAGCAGTCATCACGGCCGCGGACCCAGTTGGTCGCGACGTGCATGGCCATTGCTGGCGGTTCGGCGATGATGGCCGGAATGCTCGGCTTCTACATCAGCCGACGCCATCTGGTGAAGGCGCCTGGCGGCCATTGGGTTCCTGACGAGATCACCATTCCGAACGCTCAGCTGGTGATGTGCGTTGTGACCGCGGTGCTGGCATCGTTCATTGGCCACTGGGCCCTCTGGGCGAGCCGCAAAGAAGAGAGAGGCCACGCCTACACCGGCATCGGGCTGATGCTGCTCATGGGCGTGCTCTTCCTCAACATGCTGATCTTCTCGCTCAACCGCATGGGCATAGCGCTCGGCGACGGCGAATGGCAGAACCTCGCCTTCTCGATCACTGGTGTCGTGATCACGATGGCAGTGCTGTCGCTCATCTATCTCGCGCTGATGGGCTTTCGCACCATCGGTGGCGATCTTGGTCCGGAAGGCACAGCGCCGCTCGCGTCGGCTGTGCTCGTATGGGACTTCGTGGCGGTGGCTTGGTTTGCCGCCTTCTACGTCGTCTATGTCGTGAAGTAGGGGACATGCTCGGAACCGCCTCCAAATACTTCGCTGGAATCTCGCTTCTCCTCATCGTCGCTGCCCTCGTGTATGGCATCGGTACGGGCGGCGACAGCGCAGGCAACGTCGCGCTCCTCGGTACCGCTGTGCTCGGCACGTCAGGCGCGATTGCCGGATTCCTTTCGTTCGTGATGCTCGAAGCTGGCGACTCCGCATCGCAGGATCGCCAACGCGAAGCCAGCTACGAACTGCTGCCGGCCTATTGGCCAGCGATGCTGTCTGTCGGCATCGGCGTGCTCATCGTTGGGCTGGTCATCAACACCCAGCTCGCCATCTTCGGTCAGTTGGTCATCATCACCGCAGCGCTCGAATGGACGCTGACGGCGTGGGCCGATCATCGCTCGACCGACAGCGCGGCCAACTACTCGCAGCGCAGAAACCTGGCGACACCGTTTGAGGTCCCGTTGTACGGCGCCCTCGTCGTTGCCGTCCCCGTGTTCCTGATTTCACGTGTGCTCATCGCCGTGTCACGTAACGCAGCGAGCTGGTTCGCACTGGCGGTCTCCTCAGTCGTTCTCGGTGCGGCGTTCCTGCTGTACGCCAAGCCGCAGCTGAAGAAGGCGCTCGTAACGTCGGTGTTGGCGCTCAGCGCCGTTGCCCTGATCGTCGGGGGCGTCGTCGCAGCTGCGATTGGCGAACGCGACATCGAGCATCATGGTCCCGAAGGTGGAGACCATGCAGAGGAAGAAGTTCATGAAGAGGGTCTCGCACCCTCCGATGCGGTCGTGGAGCTCAGTTGATGCGCCACTCGACTGATTCGACATCATCTGACGGGGAGAACGGCGCATTGTCGACGTCTTCGAACACTGGATCGCGGTTCTTGATGCGACGCAGGGTTGGCCCACTTGCACTGCTGGTGATGGCTGGCATGCTTCTCGCCTCCTGCGCGGACGCGAAGAGCGACACGTTGCAACCAAAGGGTGAGCTCGCCAGGGACATTCACTTTCTGACGAAGTTCTCCGGCTGGCTCGCAGCGATCGTCGGCCTTCTCGTTGGCGCCGCCGTGGTCTTCATCATCATCAAGTTCAGGGAACGCAGCGACGACGACGACTCGCTTCCAAAGCAGATCCACGGCCACACCAAGGCCGAGGTCGGTTGGACCATTGCACCGGCAATCCTGCTCGCCGTGCTCGCCGTCGTGTCGATCCCGACCATCTTCGAACTTGTCGACACTCAAGAAGGTGCTATCGAGATCCGGGTCGAGGGTCAGCAGTGGTGGTGGCAGTACTCCTATGACCTCGACGGTGACGGGCACTACGAGATCGTCACAGCGAACGACATCGTGTTCCCTGCCGGCCAGGACATCAACCTCGAGATCACCTCCAATGACGTGATCCATTCATTCTGGGTTCCTGAGCTCAACGGCAAGAAGGACGCGGTTCCTGGCCGAGTTCACGAGTGGAGAATTCAGGCCGACGAGCCTGGCGAGTACTGGGGCGTCTGTACTGAGTACTGCGGTCTGTCACACGCCGACATGCGGATCCGTGCTGTAGCGCTGAGCGCCAGCGACTGGGATGACTGGGTCGCTTCACAGCAGGTCGAGGCGACTGTCCCTGGCCAGAGTTTCCTGCAGGGTTCCGAAGAAGAAGCCGTTCGCGAGGGCTACGAGCTGTTCCAGCTTCACTGCGCCAGCTGCCACATCGTGAATGGCGTCTTCGAGGCTGCGGCCGAGAATCCGGTCCCACTGTTGGCCGGTGTCGCTCCGAACCTGACGCACCTCATGAGTCGCACCTCGTTCGCAGGTGCCATCTTCGAGTTGTACAACGAAGACGGATCGCTGAACCAAGCCGACCTCACCGCCTGGATTCGCGACGCTCCTTCGCAGAAGCCGCTCGATCCTGACAACCAGCAGGGCATGCTCTCGTTCGTCGATTCCCTGAACGATGAAGATGTCCAAGACCTCGTCGCTTACCTCTCAACCCTCGGCGACAGAACACCCACCTCGAGCTGACCGCAGCTCACGTCCGCTTTCCCACCGTCCGAGCCCCGCTACACGAGGCCCAGGAGAACGATTCATGGCAATCATCGAGGAAGAGCCACAGCTCCTCGAACTCGAATCCGGCGAGCCGTCAGCTCCCGCCCCGCGCGACCTCGGTGTGCTTGCACGACCGAAGTCGACCACCGGGTGGCGTAGCTGGATCTTCACTGTCGATCACAAGAAGATCGGCATCATGTACGGCGTTGTCGCGATGTTCTGGTTCTTCTGGGGCGGCATCGAAGCACTGCTCGTTCGGTCACAGCTCGCGACGCCGAACGGCGAGATCCTTTCGGCTGCTGCCTACAACCAGGCATTCACCATGCACGGCACCACCATGGTGTTCCTCGTGGTGATGCCGCTGGCCGCCGCGTTTGCGAACTACGTCGTTCCGCTGCAGATCGGCGCACGCGATGTCGCGTTCCCTCGTCTGAACGCGCTTGGTCTGTGGATCTTCGTGTTCGCCGGCATCTTCTTGAACCTCAGCTGGTTCACCGGTGGCGGCGCTGACTGTGGTTGGTTCTGCTACTCACCGAACTCGGGTCTGGCATACAGCTCGGGAACCGGCGTCGACTACTACGCCCTCGGCCTCCAGATCGCAGGTATTGCCTCGCTGGTTGGTGCCATCAACCTCATCGTCACCATCCTCAACATGCGAGCTCCTGGCATGGATCTGCGGATCATGCCGATCTTCACGTGGATGGTGCTGGTCACCCAGTTCCTGTTGTTGTTCGCGATTCCCGTGATCACGGTGGCGCTGTTCCTGCTCACCTTCGATCGATCTTTCGACGCCAACTTCTTCAACGTCGATCAAGGCGCCGATCCGTTGCTGTGGCAACACCTCTTTTGGATATTTGGGCATCCGGAGGTCTACATCCTGATCTTGCCCAGTTTCGGCATCGTGTCCGAAACCCTCCCGGTGTTCTCGCGTAAGCCGCTCTTCGGCTACTCGTTCGTCGTCTTCTCCGGCATCGGCATTGGCTTCATGGGCTGGGGCGTGTGGGCTCACCACATGTTCGCTTCCGGCCTCGGACCGGTTTCGGTCGCTGCCTTTTCGGCAACCACGATGTTCATCGCCGTGCCGACGGGCGTGAAGATTCTCAACTGGATCGCGACGATGTGGGGCGGAAAGCTTCGCTTCACCGTTCCGATGATGTTCTCGATCTCGCTTGTTTCGATGTTCACCATCGGCGGTCTCTCCGGTGTCATGCACTCGGTTGCAGCAGCTGACACCCAGCAGACCGACACCTACTTCATCGTCGCCCACTTCCACTACGTGCTGTTCGGCGGCGCCCTCATGGGCCTGTTCGCCGGCATGTACTACTGGTGGCCGAAAGCGTTCGGCCATCACCTGGGTACTGGGCTGGGCAAGGCGCATTTCTGGCTTGTGCTCATTGGCTTCAACATGAGCTTCGGACCGATGCACATCCTCGGTCTCCAAGGCCAGGCTCGCCGCACCTACCGCTATGACGAGAATCTCGGTCTCGACGTCTGGAACATGGTCGCCACCATCGGTGCGTTCATCATCCTCATCGGGATGCTGGTGTTCGCCTACAACATCTTCCGTTCAGCGAAGCAGTACAAGAACGGCGAGATTCCCCAGGCTGAAGCCGATCCTTGGGACGGTCGCACCCTCGAGTGGGCCATTCCTTCGCCGGCACCTGAACACAACTTCGACTACGTTCCCGTCGTCACCGAACTCGATGATTTCTGGCACAAGAAGTACCAGGAGGACGAGAACGGCAAGGTCGTCAAGATCGCCGACGGCAACGACATTGCCCAGAAGGGCGATCAGCACCCGCACCTGCCTTCGCCGTCGTACTGGCCGATCGTGCTGGCATTCGGCCTTCCACTCGTTGCCCTCGGTGTGATCTACAACCTGACGATCTCGGCGCTTGGCCTGATCGTGATGATCGGCGCTATCTACGGCTGGATCCTCGAACCACCGACCGACCCAGATGCCGGTCACGACCATGAGGCACATGACGACGCCGATGATGGCGACTCCGACGACGGAGACGACGCATCTACGGGCAGCGATGAGGAGGAGGCAGCCAATGTCTGATGTCGCTGCTCCCGAGAACGAGTTTGCCTACGGTCGCACCGATTGGGATGACTACGAGCATCTACCGACTACAACGGGCCTGACGAACGAGAAGCTCACGATGTGGGCCTTCCTCGGGTCAGAGTGTCTGCTGTTCGGCGCGCTCATCTCGACCTACCTGCTCCTGCGTAACAAGCCAGACGACCTCGAGAACGTCGGGCCGAAGGCGAGCGAACTGTTCGACATTCCGTTCACCTCGGTCAGCTCGTTCGTGTTGCTGATGAGCTCGTTGACGATGGTGCTCGCCGTTCAGGCGATCGCCAAGGGTGACAATCGCCAGACCCGCCTGTGGATCGGCACGACGGCGACCTTCGGATGCATCTTCATCGCCGGTCAGGTCTATGAGTTCACGGTCTTCTACCGTGAGGGCCTCGGCTACACCACCAACATCTCGGCCTCTGCCTTCTTCACCCTCACCGGATTCCACGGTGTCCATGTGTCGCTCGGCATCGTGATGTTGGCTTCGCTGTACATTCTCAGCGCTCGCGGGCGCCTCACCCAGAAGAACGCCGAGACCGTCGAAATCGTCGGCCTGTACTGGCACTTCGTCGACATCGTGTGGATTGTCATCTTCGCGATCGTCTACCTGATCCCGTAGGAGTTGGACTCATGACTGACGCTGCAGTTGCAGAATCCACGCACGATGATCACGACAACAGCCACGATGACCATGGCCTGACGTTCAAGAACGCGATCAACATCGCGATCTTCCTGGCCATCGTCACCGGTATCGAGGTGCTCACGTACTTCTGGGATTTCGGCGACTTCGCCGTGCCGCTGCTCATCATCTTGATGATCGTGAAGTTCGCGGTCGTCGTCGCCTACTTCATGCATCTTCGCTTCGACAACTGGCTCTTCACGGCGCTGTTCGTTGGCGGGCTCGTGCTTGCAGTAGCGGTGTACATCGCCGCGTTGACCGCGTTTGAGTTCTGGTCGTAACGAGCGTTCTCAGACGCAGGTGATGTCGGTGACCACACCGTTGTCGCGATATCGCACGATGTAGCTCGCGACTGCTGGCCCGTTGAAGTCCGTGTAGGTGGTTCCAGGCGGGCTCAGCGTGGTGACCCATTGACCATCGCGCCGGATGTGGACTCGGCTTGGGTCAGCGTCCTCGATGTGCCAGTCGAGCTGGAACCCTCCGGCGACAGCGGTGACGGTGCAGCTGTCGGCACCTGGTGGTGGGGGAGGTGGCGGCGGTGGTGTGTTTCCTCCGAAGTCGAGGAATGCGTGACGCCCGGTGAGGAACCCGTTGTAGCGGTCGCGATCCATGCCGAGCATGACGCCACGGTCGATGACCTCGATGTCGAACACCGCTTCTTGAACGTTGACGCCTGGGTTCCAAGCAAGCAGCGCCCCGGTGACGGGGTCGACAGCTCCGATCTGGTACCTG
>Ga0315338_1002376_pt1 | contig 18898 bp, 19 predicted proteins | sample ASW8metaG_FD_204518 | JGI IMG/M metagenome (GOLD analysis project Ga0315338, IMG submission 204518) | Ammonia-oxidizing marine archaeal communities from Monterey Bay, California, United States - ASW #8 | ecosystem: Environmental > Aquatic > Marine > Coastal | place: USA: California | collected... | reverse complement strand
GAAAACACCGGAACTGTTCGGCAAGGGCACCATCGAAGGGATCCAGGCGACCGAAGCAGCCAATAGCGCCGTCGTCGGCTCCAACTTGATCCCAACCATCGCGCTAGGTATTCCGGGTAATGTCGCCGCAGCGTTGCTGATCGGCGCCTTCATGATCCATGGCGTCGTGCCCGGGCCGTTGATGATGGTCGAGCATGGCGCGCTGGTTTATTCGATCTTCGCCGCGATGCTGATGGCCAATCTGGCGCATCTGATCATTGGCCGCATCGGCCTCACGATTTGGGTGAAATTCGTCCTGATCCCGAAGAAGATCATCCTGCCGGTCGTCACCGTATTCTGCGTCCTTGGCGTCTACATCCCCTCCAACTCGATGTTCGATGTGGGGCTGCTGCTGGTCTTCGCCGGATTTGGCTACGTGATGCGCAAGGCCGGCTTCTCGATCGTCTGCCTGGTCATCGGCTTCCTCTTGGGCCCGATGCTGGAAATGGCGCTGCGTCAGACGATGCTGATGCATAAGACCGACCTGACAATCCTGATCACCCGCCCGATCTCGCTGGTCTTCCTGCTGCTGACCTTGTTCTTCATTTACCATTTCGGCTTCAAGGGCCGGTTCAAGAAGAAGGAACCGGCGGCAGAAACGGAAGCGGCGGGGGATTAAGTTAGCGGCCGATGGCGAAAAGCGGGAGAGGTTATGGATAAAGGGGTCAGAGCCCTTTCTTTACCGACGCTATCGTGGATCGCTGAATCCGACATAGACAAGGTAGCCGACATAGGCGAGCAGGAAAATACTCGCGAGCACCAATTTGACCCCGACTGGTTTGTCGGCGCGGCGCGGCTCTTCCGCGAGCGGCTTATCGTCGTCAGGGGTCGGTGTATTATTCATACTCGTTTTGGCCAGTTGCTCTAGTGCCTCGCATTGTCATGCGCGCCTGTTATACCACCTCGGTCTACAACACTCCTGCCTCCGTCAAATAGGCGAGCGCCGCGTCGTCTAATCCCAGACCTTCGCCGTAAATTTCCCGATTGTGTTCGCCGACCAGCGGCGCGCGTCTTGAGATGCGCAAGGGCGAACCGTTATGGATCGCGGCGGCACCAGGATATTTGAAGGTCCGGCCGAGCTCCGGATGCACCACGTCGATCCAAAAACCGCGGTCGATGATATGGCCGTCCTCGATCAAATCTTCCGGCGCGCGGACCGAGCCCCAGTTGAATTGACGCGTCTGCCCGCCATGGGCAATTTCGTCGGCCGGTAGGCGAGCGGCAAATCGCGCGATCACGCCATCGATATGAGCCGCCTGTTCCGTAACGGCCTTCGGCGTGGCGTATTTTTCGTCCTCGAGATCCTCTTCACAGCCGTGTTCCTTCATCCAGGCGACCAGATCGCCGAAGCGCTTGAACGGGACGCGGCTTGCCTGCGCATTAACGTAGCCGCCGTCCGCGCATCGGAACTGTCCCGGTGGGTTCGGCTCTAACTGCGCATGACGGCCGGTCTGCCTTATCACGACCTTACCGTGATAGAGGTAGGTCGGGATATGCATCTCGGTCGTCACGGCGACGCAGTCGTGCACCGACACATCGATATGCTGGCCTGCTCCGCCATTATCCCGGTGCAGCAGCGCCGCCAGGATCGCCATGTAGGCGAAGTTGCCGGCGGTGTGCCAAGCGCTGCCGCCGCCGGGCGCGATGGGAATCTGCTCCGGATCGTCCGCCTCGTCATAGCCGCAACAGCCCATGAAGCCACCCGCCGCCAGATGTGTCAGATCACTTGCCGCATAATCGCGCCACGGCCCGGTCTGGCCAAAGGGCGTCAGCGAGCAGACGATCAGTTTCGGGTTGGCCGCCTTCAGATCGTCATAGTCGAGGCCAAGCGACGCCATGTATCCAGGCTCGAACGTTTCCAGCACGACATCGGCGCCTGCCGCCAGCTGTCGGAAGAGGTCACGTCCATCCTCAGTTTCCAAATTTAACGTCACGCCGCGCTTGGACGTGTTGTAGTGCCAGAAGGACAGGCTGCGGTCGCGGTGCGGCTGATCGTCTAGGAACGGTCCAACGGTCCGAGCCGCCTCCCCCGCCAGCGGTTCAATCTTGATCACGTCGGCACCCAGATCGGCCATCAGCTTTCCCGTAAACTGGCCCTTCTCATCCGATAGTTCCAGCACGCGCAGCCCGTCGAGCGGGCCCGGCCCGTTCTCGTCCGGCTCTGCTGCCGCCTTTGCCGGTTTCGGGTCCGCTATCGCTATGTCCTTCCATGGCCCCAATGTCGCAACCGCGTCGATATAGTCGAACCGGTCCACGCTTTTGGGCCAGAAGATATTGTTCTCGATACCGTCTACGACCTCTTCGTGGGATAGACCGAGAAGCCCCTCCAGGACTTCCTGCGTGTGCTCGCCGACAAGTGGCGCAGCGGATCTGTGAACCGCCGGCGTTGCCGACAGCTTGAAGGGCGCGTTTTGGAATTTGTTTCGTCCGAGCACCGGATGATCCATCTCGGTAAATAGCGCCCGGTGGGCCAATTGCGGATCGTTTTCGATCCGATCCTCGCTGCTCTGCACCGGCATGGCGCGCACGCCGGCCGCCTGACAGGCCGCCATGACAGCGTATTTGTCGAGCGTCCGGGTCCAGGCTTCGATCTCTTCGTCGAGCGATTCCTGGTGTCGCAATCGCCCGGACAACGCGGCGAACTTCCCATCCATGGCCCAGGCCGGCGACCCCATCACTCCTACCAAAGCCTGCCATTCCGCGTCGTTGTGGCAGACGATGGCGACCCAGTCGTTATAGCCGCCGCCCTTGGTGCGGTAGGCGTTGTGCGGCGCCACGGTCGGGCCGCGATAGTTGTTCAGAACCGGCGTGCCCGGCCAATGCGCCCGGTTACCGGCCGGAAATCCTTCGCGACGCGAGCCGCGACCATTCACGGTCGCATCCAGAACCGCGGGACCGGTCAGGCTCACGCCGTTCAGCATCTGAGACAGATCGACATGCTGTCCCAGGCCGGTGCGATTTCGCCGGTGCAGCGCGCTCAACACATCGTTCACGATATTGGTGCCGCCGAGATCATCAAGAATCGACCAACCCCAGCCGGCCGGCGGCTTGCCGGGCAGGCCGGACAAATGCGTCATGCCGGAAAACGCCTGCGCCGTCGGCCCCATCATGGTGTATTCGCTCTGACGGCCGGTATGGCCCATGCCGGAGTGGGAGACGTAGACGATGTCCGGCTTGATTTCGCACAGCACATCGTAGCCGAGGCCCCAACTGCGCAGCGCCTTGGGGCTGAAATTCTCCGTCACCACGTCGGAGATGGCGACCAGCCGCTTGATGACCTCCACCCCCTTCTCGCTGCGCATATTGACGGTAAGGCTTTTCTTGTTCGGATTGGTATCGTTGAAGGTCGGCGAGGAATTAAGATTGTGCTCGATACCCTTCGGCGGAATCGCTGTCATGCGGCCACGCTCGTTGGCGGGCCATTCCACTTTGATGATCTCCGCCCCCATCGCGCCGAGCCAACGCGTCGACCATGGCCCCGCGCGGACCCAGGTGAAGTCCAGTACCCGGATACCGTCGAGCGCCCCGGGTGAAACGCCGTTTTCCTGCGATACGCTCATTCTGTCCTCTATTCCCGTTCGATCCGTTTCCAGTAGCTGTCCTTGGTTGCGATCAGCCCGTCGCGCAGCGTGTAGATGTCGACGCCGCGGACGTCTAAAGGCTCGCCATCGGCATAGCTGCCGGTCACGCGGAAGGTGCCGAGCACCCGATCACCTGCCATCACCACCTCCGCATCAGAAATCCGTACGGTATCGAGCGCGGCGTCGCGGTCGGCGAGCGCCTGCCGCACGGCGTCGCGGCCCGTAACGATCTCGCCGTCCGGCGCGTTCGGGCCTGTCGCGAGCCGCCATTCGAAATCATCGGTGACGCATTCCAGGATGCTGTCGACATCGGCTTTGTTGAAGGCCTTGCCGAACCGTTTCATCAAATCCATAACGTCCGCCGGAACCCCGCCCATAGCTCTCACCCCCGTTTGATCACAACCGCCCGAATTATACCCGCCGTTGCCATCCATGCTATGCAGGGCCAAATTTGCGTAGCCACTCCATGGAAATTTCGATGCCCGACAGCGTTAACGAAACCTACACCAGCGAAACCATCCGGTTACTCCAAAACCGCGTCAGCACCCGCAAATATACAGACGAACCGGTTCCCGAAGCGATGATCGAAGCCGTGCTGCAATCCGCTTTCCGCGCGCCAACATCCTCGAACATCCAATCCTACACCGTCATCGTGGTGCGCGATCCGGAGACCAAGCAGAAACTATCGGTCGTCACCGGAAACCAGAAACATGTCGCCGACACTCCCGTATTCCTGGCCTTCTGCGTCGACCTGACGCGGATCGAATACGCGTTGATGAAGCACCAGCACAATATGCGCGACAACAATATGGAAGTTGGGCTGGTGTCCAGCGTCGATGCGGCGTTGGTCGGCATGTCCGCCTATCTCACCGCCGAGTCGTTGGGGCTGCGCGGGCTTATGATCGGCGCGGTGCGCAACAACGCGACGGCGACGGCGGAAATTCTCGGCCTGCCGAACCGGGTCTATTGCCTGTTTGGTATGTGCCTCGGTTGGCCGGCCGAACAGCCGCCGCAGAAACCGCGCATGGATCTCGGCGCGACGATCCATTACGAGAAGTACGATGCCGAAGCGACGCTCGCATCGCTCGACGCCTATGACGGCGACCTCGCCGCGCATTACGAGGAAATCGGCAAGGCGACGACGCCGGACAGCTGGACGCACGACATGGACAAGAAGTTCCACCCGCCGCTGCGCGACAAACTGCGCGAGGAGTTAAAGGCGCAGGGCTTCGACTTCCGATGATCAAGCGTGTCTCGATCCTGACCCGGAAACCATCTTTCACGCCGGAAGCCTTCGCCAAGCACTGGCTTGAAATTCACGGCCCCTTGGCGCGGAAAGTGCCGGGCATTCGCCGCTATGTGCAGAACCACATCACCGAAGCGACCCGGCATCCCGATTTGCCGCCCAGTGCGCAGCAAATCGACGGTGTCGTCGAAATGTGGTTCGACGACCGCGAGACGATGGAAAAGGCGCTCGGCAGTCCTGAAGCGCGAGCCATGTTCGACGACGGCACCTTGTTCATCGAGACCGTAACCAGCTTCATGGTCGACCCGAAGGTCGTGATCGGGGACTAACAAAGGAATTTGAATGACCGAAATCGGAAATACCCGGTGCCGCGACCGTCCTCAGCGTCATTAATGAGACCATTGCCTCGAATGGACGCCGCAAGGTCCATTTCCCGAACAATTTGATGAAGCGCGAAGGCTTCACCAGCCTCACCGCGTCGAGATTCCTCGCAGCCTGCGACGCGGCGCTCGCGTCCGCTCACAGCGATAATGATAGGATCGACCTTTACAACGTCATTTCGGAAGAACAGAAGCGAAAAGACTGATCCGGCCGTACAACCCGGGCGCGCCGTTCAAATTATTTCAGAATAATCTCGACGCGCCGGTTCGACGGCTCGCGCACCCCATCGGCCGTCTGCATCATGGGCGTCGTTTCACCCTTCCATTGTACCGACATGGCTTCGACCGGAACACCGAGCCGCAACAGTTCCGCCTTCACCGCTTCGGCCCGACGCTTCGAAAGCGTCAAATTGTACGGCACTGGCCCGGATCGGTCCGAATGTCCGGTCGACCCGATCATCTTGGTCCGAGGCCCTGTGCTCGCTTCTGCTGCGTTCCGGACGACCGATCGTCCGGCATCGTCCAGGTCCCAACGGTCCCAATCAAAATAAACGAGGAAACGTTGGTCGGCCGCCGGCGCCTTCGCAGACTCGGGCGCTCGCGCGGTTTGCTCTTGGCGCGGCGGCGCTGCTTGCGCCGGTGCTGCCTTGGGGACCATTTCGGGCGGAAGTTTCAGTTTGGGCCTTCTTCTCGAATCAGCGGGCTTAGACGCCGCAGCCGCTTTCTTCACCACTGGACGCGGATCAGGTTCGGAACCGCCGAACGACCAACGCAACCCGACGACGATACGGTGTTCGCGGTATTCGCCTTCCGTCTCGACGCCTGCCGCGGTCGTGAATTCCGGCCCAGTCGTGGCAAGAAAACGGTAGTCGGTAAACAAGCCGAGATTTTTGTCCAACCGGTACCCTATACCGACAATGCCCTGGACCGCCGCGACGACATCGTCGTCATCGATACTCGATCCGCCAACCGGAGAGACACCGTCGGCGTCGAGCCGCATCAGACCGATACCGGCACCGACATAGGGCCGCCAATCCGATCCGCTGAACAGATCGTAATAGCCGTTCACCATGCCCGCGACGCCACTTACATCCCCACTGCCATTCGCGGCACCGGTAATCGCATCGACATCGGTTACGCGATACGAAAATTCGGCTTCGCCGCGCCAATTTTCTCCAAATGCCGTCCCAAGCGCGAGCGAACCGAACAGGCCGGGATCGAAGCTCGCTTCGGCGCGGACGCCTGTCCCGTCGAATTCAGCATCTTGCGGCCAAGCACCGCCAATGGCACCGGACAGATAAAGACCTTCAGATTGCGCGGCCGCGCCGATTGGTGCTGCCAAGCAACTCACGATGGCTACCGTGAGCGATATTTTGGAACATTTGGATTGCAAGCTTCGCACCGGATGTAATCGATTTACTGCTACGGGATCGCGTCTCCGCACGTATATCCCATGCGTCGAGACGGTCAAAAAACCGCTTTCGCCATAAGCTTCTAGGGCATCCGAGAAAGGAGAAACCGCCGAGATTACGGCGTTTATTCAATAACTTATTTTGTTACGAGATATTTAGTCGGCGGAACGGCCATGGCGCGACGAATCGCACAGGTTGTGGCTAGTGTTCCAACGATTCGGATGCGGCCACCCAAATGCCTCGGTTACCGGTGCATCATCAAGAAGGTATTGGTGTCGAAATTAACCTTAAGTCCGCCCGCTTCGACCGACCGTGCCGCGTCGACCCGCGTCAATTCATTGATGCGCATGAGCAGGTCGCTTCTATCGAACGGTTTGGTCAGGTATTCGTTCGCGCCGTTATCCAGACATTTTTCCTTGCTCTCGGCCTCCGCCTGTCCCGACAAGACCAGGATCGGCGTATCGACGCCGCCTTTGCGCAAACGGTTCAGTACGTCGTGGCCGTCGATGTCGGGCAACATAAGGTCCAGGAGGATGATGTCGTAATCGTCGTTGCTTGCGGTTGCTACGCCGTCTTCACCGAACGCCACGGTATCCACGCCGAAGCTTTCCGGCACCAACATGGTCCGGATGCTGTCGGCAACGACTTGATTGTCCTCGATGAGAAGTGCCCGCATGGTGCCCTATCTGTCACTGGCGATTTCTCGCTCGTTTACGGACAGCACTATCGGGGCGAAAGGTTAATAAATTCACCACATTTGGGGAGACTACGCGGGGACGGCGGGAAGCGTCTCGAGCAATATTCCCAGACCGACCAATGGCTCATCTATCTCCAACGCCGCCATCACCGCCCAGATTACGGCCTGATTGGTGGTAATTACCGGTTTACCGCATTGTTCTTCCCATTCGGCGATATAAGCCATCGTTGGAAAATTGCCCCCAGGAAGAACCAGCACCTCAATCTCCGGCGCATCATGCCGGGCGAAGGCCTCGGTCGCGTTTTCCGCCCCTAACGTACCGATGGCGTAGGAGTCCGTTGCCCCGAAAGGCGCGGTCGCGACAATTTCAAGATCGTAGCGGGTTTCGTAGTACTGTTTGGCCCGCGCCATGACCGCTTCAGAATAGGGCGAGATGAGCGCGATCCGCCGCGCGCCCAACGCCAGTACGGCCTGCCCAATGGCCTCGGCGGAGGTGATCGCGGGCGCGTTGGCACCTTCCGTCATCCGCGCCTTGGCCATCGCATCGTAGCCGTCCTCGTGCAGGCTGGCCGAGGTCTGGGTCAGGGCGATGACTTCGACCTTCGCGTTGCCCAGCATCTTCGACTGGTAGGACAAGTCGTCGTCGCGGCTGGCGGAAAAGGCGATGTTTTCCGCCTTGCCGACCCTCGCATAGTGCGCCTGCAAAGTCGGCGGTAACAGCCTCGTATACTCGATCTCGACCGTCGTATTGGTCGAGGGGATGAGCATCCCGAAATGCCGGGTCATCAGTTGCTGTCCCAAGGCTGCTCCGCCACCGCATTGCGCGCCGAAATGCGCCCAAAGACGAGGCATTCGCCGATATTGCCGGTGCCCTGATAGAGGTAGCTGTATATCGAGCCCAGTTCGCCGGCACTGTAAAGCCGTGGGATCGGCGCGCCACCGGGTCGCACGATCTGCGCATTCTCGTTGCGCCGCGGCCCACCTTGGGTGTTCAGCATAGAAGGCGACATTTCCAGCGCGTAGAAAGGGCCCTCGGCGATCGGATTCAGCATCAGGCTGCGGCCATGTTCCGGGTCTTCGCCCGCGGCACACCCGTCGTTCCAACGTTCAACCGCCGCCGCCAGAGACGCCGGGTCGACTCCAATTCCTTCCGCCAGCGCTTCGACCGTATCGCCGCGTTTGATCCAGCCCTTTGCCAGCTCCGCGCCATTGTCATCCGACCAAGGGTATTGCTCGACCATCTGCGTCCAGCCCATTTTGGGCGTCTTGTCCCATAGCGGGCCCGCCGTCATATGCGCGTGATCGAAGACCATGTGCATCGGGCAGGGCGTCGGCAGCTTCTTCCAAGTGCCGTTGCGCGGCACCTTGCCGTGGCGGGTCTTGAACTTCTCGTCGGTGAACCGCCTGCCGTCAGGCCCGACGGCGATCACCCCGCCCGGAATTTCCTTGCTGAAATGAAATGCCTGCATGGAGAACGCGGTCCGGACCTCCGGCGCCTTGAACGCCATAGACGGGCCGGCATAGTTATTCATGTGCCACAGGTCGGCGCCCACCGACAGCGCCATCGATACCCCATCACCCTCGTTATACGGCGAGCCGGTGGTGTAGCAATAAGGCATGTCCGGCAGGTAATCGCGGATCATCTGCTGGTTGTTCTCGAACCCGCCACAGGTCAGCACGACGGCCTTGCGCGCCTTGACCGCAATGACTTGCCCGTCGCGGATTGCGCGGACCCCGATGACCTCGCCCGTCGCGCCGTTCTGGATCAGCCCTTTGCCCGGCGTCTCGAAGAGGATCCGGATCGGCCGCTCCTTCACCAGGCTCTCGAACTTCTTCCAAGTCAGGGACCAACCATAAGTCTCCCCGTCATGAAATTTGTGCACGCAGTCGGCGCCCGGCAGTTCGGGAAATTCGATACCCTCCGGCTGATGCTGATGCTCCTGCGGGTCGGCGCCGAGGCTGGCGAGCCATTCATTGTTCAGACACATCTCCTCGGCCCAGGTGCGGATCATGGTCTCCGGCACCTTGTAGTGCCCGCAAAGCGCGGTCAGGTAGGTGGCCGCGCTTTCAGGATTCGAGGTGTTGAGATAGCCCTGCCCAGCGACCTTCGTATTACCGCCCTCCTCGCCTTCCGGCGCCTTCTCCAATATCAGAACATCTGCGCCGAGCTCATGCGCGGTGACCGAGGTGGCGAAACCGGCGCCGCCGAGACCGACGACGACGATATCCGCCGTCTCGTCCCAGCTGTCCGGCAGGGTTGTGGGTGCATCCATCAAAATGTTGCTCTTTTCCTATTCGTTGACGACGGGATTGCGCAGCACGCCGATCCCGGAGATATCAATTTCGACGCTATCGCCTTCCTTCATCCAAACCGGCGGCGTGCGGTAGGCGCCAACGCCGCCCGTCGTACCCGTGACGACGACGTCGCCCGGCACCAACTCGGTGAAGGTCGTGATATAGGCCATCAGCTCAGGCACGCCGAAGATCAGATCGTCGATCGTCGCGCGCTGCATTTCCTCGCCATTCAGGCGCGTCACCAGCGACATGACTTCAGGGTCGGGGATATCGTCCGTCGTGACCAGCCACGGGCCGAACGCCCCGGTGCCGATGAAATTCTTGCCCGGCATGAACTGGCCCGTGTGGCGCTGCCAGTCGCGCACGCTGCCATCGTTGTAGCAGGCGTAACCGGCGACGTGATCGTAGGCATCTTCCTTCGCGACATGTCGCCCAGCCTTACCGACGACGAAAGCCAATTCGCCTTCGAAATCGAGCCTCTCCGACGCCTTCGGCCGGATCATCGGCTGGTCGTGCCCGACCTGGGTGTTGGCGTAGCGCGGGAACAGCATCGGATATTCCGGCGTGTCGCGCCCGCCTTCCGCGACATGGGTCGCGTAATTCAGACCGACCATGATGATCTTGTCCGGATTCTGGATCGGCGGCAGCAATGTCACTTCATCCAGCGCGGCGTCGGCGGCCCGGCCTTCGGCATACTCGCGGGCCTCGTCCAACGCATCCGCGTCAAGCACGGCCCGAATATTCGGGTAATACAGGGCGCGTCCGGCATTAACGACCCCATCGTCAGTCGCGACACCGTAGGTTTCGCCTTTGCTGTCGCTGTAGGTGATTAGTTTCATAGGGCGTCTCCCTGTAACGGTTGTTTCGTCAACGACGACCTCATTTCACTGTCACCTTCGGGCTCCGACCCGAGGGTCCAAGTCGATCGAAGGCGCCCCACAAACTTGGATTCTCGGGTCGAGCCCGAGAATGACATTGAGAGAGGAGGCACAGTCCCTAAATCGCATCATTTGTTTCATACCGCCCCTCACTTCCGCTTCTCGGGCAGATCGAGCCCGACGCCTTCGAGATGGCTGAACAACTTGTTCAATTTGGCAACGTCTTCCGCCGGTAACGGCGGTTTCAGTATCGACGCCAGATTGGTGCGCAGATGCGCCTCGACCCCGGTGCCGAACAGGATCACGTCCGTGCCCGGCTCGTGCCGCGCGTAGCGGTAGGCGGCGTCGATCACGCTTTCCGCACCACCTTCATGGACCAAGAAATCGAGCGGGCCGTCGCCTTCCGCCAGCCAGTCCGGCACCTTCCCCTCGGCGGCCAGGGTCTTCATCGTTTCTTCGAGCCGGCCCGGGATACTGAAGATGCTGCGCACGACGAACATCAGCACCGTACCGATACCGTTCGCCATGGTGCCCGGGAAACAGTTACGCCGCGCCGCCTGGTGCATCATGTGGAAGCCCAGCATGATCACTTCCCAGACCGGGTCCTGCGATGCCTTGATCAGCATCTCGCCGGCCGGATCGTTCGGCGGCGTCTCGGTCAGGCCGAGATGGCGCAGCTTGCCCTTCTCCTTCTCGCGCAGCAGAGCCGGCGCGTATTCCTCGCGGATCCGGTCGTACAGTGCCGGCGGCACGGCGTGGAACTGGAAGACATCGACATAATCCGTGTCGAGCGTGCGCAAGGAGTTGTCCAAGCTGGCCAGCACATCTTCGACGGGGATCAATTCCATACCCTTGCGGATCGTCGCCTTGGTCGCGACGACGATCTCGTCGCGCTTCACCGATTTGATAGCGTCGCCGACGATTCCTTCGGTCCCATACACGGCCGCCGTGTCGAGGTAATTGACGCCGAGATCCATCGCTATGCGCACCAGTGCGACCGACTCCGCCGTGCTCAGGCCGCGGTTCATGCCGAGCCGGCTGCCGCCGCCGCAACCAAGCCCGGCCACGCCGACTTTCAGCCCCGTATTCCCCAACTGCGTGTATTCCACCGAAATTCCTTTCGCGGCGACACCTGCCAAGGCATTCTTATAATCGACAGGGCCGGACGGTGCGAGCCGGGGCGGCGAAATTTCGGAACGAGGAGCCCAGACCATGGCGGACATCTACGAAGAGCGGACCTACAACAGCGGCGAAATAGGCTTCGGCGAGAAGCCCGGCATCGTCGTCGTCGACTACATGACCGCCTTCACCGATCCGAAATTCCCGCTCGGCGGCGCGCCCCTGATCGAACGCGGCGTGCAGAACAGCGCGCGCCTGCTGGACGCCGCGCGCCGCGCCGGCGTGCCGATCGCGAACTGCTGGACCAGCTATCACAGCGAACGCGAGATGCCGCACTGGAAGGTCAAAGCGGTCCGCGAACAGTTCATCCATGGCGCGCCCGGCACCGAACTGGAGCCGCGCATCTACGACGAGAGCTACGACATGGCGTTGTGCAAGAGCGGCCCGTCGATCTTCTTCGAAACACCCGTCGCCAGCTTCTTCGCCAAGGAGAGGGTCGACACCGTCATCATGACCGGCTGCGTCACCAGCGGCTGCATCCGCGCCTCGACAATCGACAGCTTCAGCCACGGCTTCCGCACCATCGTTCCCGAAGACTGCGTCGGCGACCATGACGAAGGCCCACACCAGGACAATCTCCGCGATATCGGCCGCCGCTATGCGGACATCAAAGATGCCGATGCGGTGATCGAATACATCGAGAGCTGGCGCAAGAAGAACCGGTAACGGAAAGCACAGCCGCCATGACGAATATCCGCCCTTATCAGATGCTCATCGACGGCGAATGGGTCGGGGCGTCCGACGGCGCGTTGTTCGATGGGGTCAATCCCGCGACCGGCGAAATCTGGTCGCGGGTTCCGGAAGCCACGGAAGAGGATGTCGACCGGGCGGTGCGTGCCGCCCATCGCGCCTTTACCACCGGCCCCTGGGCGACGATGACCCCGACGGAACGCGGCAAATGCCTACGCCGCCTCGCCGACCTGCTGGCCGAGGAATCCGAAGAACTCGGCCGGACGGAGACCATCGACACCGGCAAGATGCTGAAGGAAACCCTTTGGCAGGCGAAGTACATCGCTGAGTTCTTTCACTTCTACGCCGGCTGCGCCGACAAGATCAGCGGCGAGACCCTGCCGATCGACAAACCAGATCTGTTCGTCTTCACCCATCGCGAGCCGCTCGGTGTCGTGGCCGCCGTCGTGCCGTGGAATTCGCAGCTGTTCCTGGTCGCCGTGAAGATCGGCCCGGCCCTGGCGGCCGGCAACACGGTGGTCTTGAAGGCCTCCGAACATGCCTCGGCCGCAATGCTGGATTTCGGCCGTCTCGTCGAAGAGGCGGGGTTTCCGCCCGGTGTCGTCAACATCGTGTCGGGTCACGGCGACCCCTGCGGCAAGGCGCTCACATCGCACCCGCTGGTCGCCCGGATTTCCTTCACAGGCGGCCCCAACGCCGCGCGGCAGGTGCTGTACAACTCGGCCGAAAACTTTGCCGAAGTCTCGCTGGAACTGGGCGGCAAGTCCCCCTTCATCGTCTTCGACGACGCCAATATCGAAAGCGCGGTCAACGGCTCCATCGCCGGCATCTTCGGCGCGACGGGCCAAAGCTGCGTGGCCGGGTCGCGGCTTTATCTGCAGAATGGCATCGCCGACCAATTCCTCGACCGGATGACGGCGATGGCCCGCGACATCCGCATCGGCGACCCGCTGCTGGAAGAAACCCAGATGGGTCCACTCTGCACCACCGGTCAGTTGGAGAAGATCGAGCGCGAGGTCGCGCACGCGCAAAGTGAAGGCGGCGAATTGCTGTGCGGCGGCAAACGCCCCCAAGGGCTCGAAGGCAACTACTACGAACCCACCATCATCGCCTGTCCGCGCCAGGATTTGCGGATCATGGACACCGAGCTGTTCGGCCCCGTACTCAGCGTCCTGCGCTTCAAGGACGAGGCCGAAGTCGTCGAACTGGCGAACGACACGGTGCACGGCCTGGCCGCCGGCATCTTCACCCAGGACAGCGCCCGCTCCCTGCGCATGGCCAAGGCGGTCCGCGCCGGCATCGTCTGGGTCAACACCTACCGCGCCGTCTCGCCGATCGCCGAATTCGGCGGCATCAAGGGCTCGGGCTACGGCCGCGAAAGCGGCTTCCAGGCAATGTACGACTACACACGACCCAAGACGATCTGGATGAACACATCGGATGAACCGATGTCGAATCCGTTCGTGATGCGGTGACAATGTCGAAGCGTTAGTTTGCTGCCTCGCCCGACACGCCATCACGCTCAATCGCACCGCCCATCCGTAGCCACCAGCCTTTATGAAAAATTCTGTATCCCGGCGTCCGCATCTCAACGCGGTCGTCGATCAGCGCGTTCAGTTTCGGCAGCGCGTGGAACGGGACCGCGGCGTACGCATGGTGTTCGGCGTGATAGCCCATGTTCCAGTTGAGAAACCGCATGACAGCATTGGTGTGGGTCGTGCGCGTATTGGTGAGCATATCGGCGACGCTCGGGTCGACGGTATTCCGGCAGCCCGTGTGTTCGGCGATGATCCACAGGCGCGCGACCGGTTGGGCCATGATGACGGGAATCGCCCACAGATAGAGCGGCCAGGGCCCGAGCCAGATCGTGCTGATGCCAGCGGCGAGGTAAACCGCGGCCATGATGCGGCAATCGCGGACGATAAGCGGGCGGTCACGCGGGCCGATATAGGGCGCCTCGGCCTTGCCGAACACGCCCAGCACGAAGCCCTGCAGCCCACGCTGCCAGTAGGTCGCGCCGGACATGTACAGCAGGTAGCCGGGCCAGCGCTCGACCTTCTTGAAGCGCAGCTCCGGGTCGCGGTCCGGGTCCTGGGTGTGGCGGTGATGGGCGAAGTGGAAGGCGCGGTAGAAGGCCGGCGGCAGCAGCACGGTGATGCCGGAAATCCACAGCACCGCCTCGTTCAACCAGCGGGTCTTGAACGCGGTCCGGTGCGCCGTCTCGTGCTCGGCGGCGAACAGATAGACCAGGCCGATGCCATGCAGCAGCATGGTGGGCAGCAGCCACCAGGTCCCGAGCGAGAATACGACGAGCACGCCGGTGCAGCCGATCAAGCCGAAATGCAGCCCTGCCTGACGAAGCCCCGGCCCGTCGGACCGGCGCATCAGTGCCTGCAGCGCCTGCTTGTCGACAGGCTCTGGCGCGGCCGTGTCGTTCTCGGCAATCGCGCTCAACCCCGGTCGTCCAATTCCGACGCATAGAACCGGTCCAGCCCGATCTCAGCGCGCAGTTCAGACGTATCTGTGCCGAAGCCCGCATGCTCGTAGGGGATGCCTGTCGCGTCCGCGAGGCGGACATAGCCGTGGAAGGCGGCGGCAACCGCGGCCGCGTCGACCAACCCGGCGGCGCCCAACGCCTTCAGCAGCGCGGCGCGGTGTTTCGCCAGCGGGCCGGTGTCGCGCTTGACCACCGCGTCGGTGAAGTCGCCCAGCAATTTGGCATGCGGAATATCGCCCGCGCCGGTCACCCCGGCGGTGAGCTCGGTCAGATCGAAGTCGGTGTCATTGGTTTGACTGCTCTCACGGAGCATATAGGCGTGCGCCGTCGTTCAGTAGAGGCACTGGTGTAGCGCCGAGACCCTTCCCGCGATCAGCTCAATCTGCGTTCGGTCGATCGCGCGGGCGTCCGTGTCCCAGCGCGGAATTTCCTCCATCTGCAAATAGTGGCAACTGGCGAGGTCCCAATACGCACGTTTGGAGTCGGGCACCGCAGAAATCGCGCGCTGGATATAGCCGACCCGGCCGCTCGGATAGAGATCGCCGTCGCTTTCCGACATGTCGCGTGGTTCCGTAATCGGCACCCACGCCGCCTCGACCTTCGCGCCCGGCGAACGGTATCGACTGGGCTCTCCGTCTTCCGGCGTCGGCAAAGGATGATCCGGCAGGCCAAGCCCATAGGTGAAGGTGTCGACGATCATCACCATCGCCACGATGCTGGCCAGTTCGAGATAGGGTTCGTCGCCGATGCCGGCGGCCTTGTTCTCCTCATACCAGGCCTGACCGAGGCGCGCCGGATCCATCGCAATGCGGTGGATGGCATCGAGTTCGGCATCGCTCAACTCGCCCAGGCCCGCATGGCTGCCTTCAACGGCATTCGGCGATAAGGCGTCCTTTTGCGCGGCGCAGTATTCGCAGTTGCGCGCGTTGCGGACCTCGGCGGAGATAGCAAGCCGCTTCGCCCCGTCATGCCATGTACCCGGCTGTGCCAGATGGGCCCAGCAGCGTCGCTGCGCAGCCACCAGGTCGGCCCGGACATCGAAAGGCAAATGCATATAGGAAACTTCGGTCATTGTTCGCGCCCTCCCGGAATATCAAATTCGGACTCGTGCCCAAACCTTAATCCAACCGATACAGCTTAGCGACAGCACTGTAGAGACCCTGCGCCGCTTACAGCGAATTTAACCAGGCGACAATTTCATCCTTGCCGATCCTGGGGGTTGCCTTGTGTCCTCCGGGAACGACCGAATATCGGCTCTTTGGGTGAGGTGGCGCCTTGTCGAAAATATAATCCTGGTCGCCGCGGCCCCACCGGAAGGAATGATCCTTCTCGCCGATAATCAGCAGCAGCGGTGTGTCCGGCTTCAAGCGTGCCGCATTTTTCGGCATCGCCAGCGGCCCCTCCGGGTCCATGAAATCGGCATAAGCGTCGGCTCGCATTGCGAACACACCGGATTCACCTTGATCGATATCGCGGAAATCGGCCGTCTTAGCACCGTCGCCGGCGGCGATCATCGAAAACGCTTCCGCAACGTCTTCACCAAAACGTTTCTGGAAACCCCGGCTTTCGGGAAAATGGCCCGGCGCGATCACGAAAATTCCGGCAAGGGCTTCCCGCCGCGCGCCGTAGGCCAGCGCGGCACCGCCGCCAAGACTATGCCCGCCGACGACGATGCGCGAAGCGCCATCGTTTTTGAGAGCGGTCACGGCCGCATCGATTTCCGCCAAGATCCCGTCGATGGATCGGTCGAGGAACCGGCCCCGAGACCATGGCATCTCCGGCGCGACAACTGCGAATCCAGCCTCCCGTAACGCGTCTTCAAGCGGCCCGACGAGCGACCCGGGACCTGCGTTGCCCCGTTTACCGTGCATCAAGACGACACCGATCCGTTCCTCAGCCGACGAACCTCCGGGGGCGGCTATGAGAATTGCCAGCAGACAAAGGCTGAACGCAATGACGCGCATCGTTTTCGCTCCCCGCTCGTTCGATCGGCTGCGGTCAGGTTTCGAATATTCCCCGCAACGCCTTCGCCGCATCGTCCATTGCCACGGCGGCATCGTCGACCAGCGCGCCCATGCGCATGAAGCCATGGATCATGCCGGGATAGTTGATGTGTATCGCCGTGCTGCCAGCAGCCCTCAAACCATCGGCATAGGCCTTGCCTTCGTCGTGCAGCGGATCGAACTCGGCAGTCTGGATCAGCGCCGGCGGTAGACCCTTGAGGTCCTTCGCCATCATCGGGGAGGCTCGGGGGTCGGTCGCGTCGAAGGGATCGTTGAGATAGCAATCCCGCATCCACGCGATCGCCGGGTCGGACAGGCCGAAACCCACAGCGTTATTGCGGGACGATGTCATATCGGCGGTGAAATCGACCGCCGGATAGATGAGAAGTTGAAAGACGATCGGCGGGCCACCCCTGTCACGCGCAACCTGACAGGCGGCGGCGGCGAGATTGCCGCCAGCGCTATCACCGCCTATAGCAAGGCGGGTCGCGTCGCCACCGATTTGCGCAGCGTTTGCCGCAACCCAATAGAGCGCGGTAAGGCAATCGTCCAGCCCGGCCGGAAATTTGTGCTCGGGCGCCAGACGGTAATCGGCCGAGACGATGAGGCAGCCGGCATCATGCGCCAGCCCGCGGCACATCGCGTCATGCGTATCGAGGTCACCGAAGACCCAGCCGCCGCCATGCAGGAACAACAGGATCGGCAGACCGTTTGGACCTGCCTCCGTCTCCGGTGTGTAGAGCCGTACCGGAACATCCATCGCATCGCTCGGGATAGTGCTATTATCGATCGAACGGAGCGCCGGTGTCGCCGGCGCAAACATCTCGGTGCTCGCCCCGTAAAGCCGCCGAGCCTCTTCCGGGTCGCGCGTATCGAAGACGGTCGGACCGTCGCTGTTGGCGATAGCGTCCAAGATCGCCTGACATTGCGGATGTACGGGCATTTTCAAGTCCCTGCGATTGATCGTCGAGGGGCGGCATCATAGTGTGCGCAACCGAATTTAAAAGAATGAAGGGAAAGACCCATGAACAACCCCATGAGCCTCGAAGATCGCGTCATCGTCGTCACCGGCGCAGCACAAGGCGTCGGCCAAGGCGTCGCGAAAAAGGCGGCGGCGCTCGGCGCGAAAGTGGCGCTGGTCGACCTCAACGAAGAAGGCGCACAGGAAACCGCCGCCATGATTGGCGACAACGCGACCGTCTATGCCGGCAGCGTCGCCGATCCCGGTTTCGTCCAGGAAATGGTCGCCGCCGTGATCGAAAAACATGGCCGCGTGAACGGCCTGTTCAACAATGCCGGCATCATCCGCACCGCGATGATCCACAAGATGTCTGTCGCCGATTGGCAGGCCGTGATCGATGTCAATCTGACCGGCGTATTCCACTGCCTGCAGGCGGTCGGCCGGCACATGATCGAGCGTGCGAAGGATGGCGACGATAGCCCGAACCGCATCGTCAACGTGTCCTCCGTCGCCGGCCGCAAGGGCACGATCGGGCAGATCAATTACGGCGCAGCGAAATCCGGCGTGCTGGGCATCACGATGAGCGCAGCGCGCGAGTGGGCGCGCTACGGCGTCTGCGTGAACAGCGTATGCTTCGGCGTCGTGGAAACGCCGATGACCGAAGTCATCCGCAGCCCCAAGTTCGCCGAACGAACGATGGCCGGCATCCCGATGGGCAGGGTTACGACCCCGGATGAAGTCGCGGGGCCCTGCTGCTTCCTGCTGTCCGACACTGCCAGCTACATCACTGGCCAGCACCTCAACGTCGACGGCGGCTCGCATATCGGGTTTTAGGCGCTTCAACCGAGGTAGACCCCCTCACCCCACCCTCAGGGAGAGGGAGCGTAGGTCGCGACTTTATTGAACCCTCTCCGCTACGGGATTCACACAAGAGCCTGATCGTGTGCCAAGAGATAGCCTTGGAGCATTGTTGCGAGTTGCTTCCAGCCTGTTGCCATTGTTTTAGGGCCGGGAGGTTTGTAGTAGCAGTTCCAGCCGCC
>Ga0315338_1002373_pt1 | contig 18918 bp, 21 predicted proteins | sample ASW8metaG_FD_204518 | JGI IMG/M metagenome (GOLD analysis project Ga0315338, IMG submission 204518) | Ammonia-oxidizing marine archaeal communities from Monterey Bay, California, United States - ASW #8 | ecosystem: Environmental > Aquatic > Marine > Coastal | place: USA: California | collected... | reverse complement strand
AAGCATACGAAAGAGGAACAAAGATTATTGGTGTCACATCTCACTATGTAACAGAGAATCTTGATCAAGGACCAATAATTTTTCAAGACTCATTTGATGTAAAACCAGAACATACATTAGAATCAATAAAACGGGCAGGACAAAAACTTGAAGCAGAAGTTTTGTTAAAGGCAGTGAAAATGCATCTAGCAGATAAATTAGAAGTTAGATGGAGAAAAGTACATACAAAGTGATTTGATGATTATTCGTGATCAATTTGATCCTGATTTGAGGAAGATAATCAAAAAAAAGAAACAGATTGCAATCATTCCAGTTGGTTCAATTGAACAACATGGACCACATCTACCAATTTCAACAGATTCAGACATTGTAACAAAAATTGCATTAAAATTATCAGAAAAAATTAATGGATTTCTTCTACCTACAATCAATTATGGGATTTCAGATGAACATTTTCCGTTCTTTAATTTGAGCATAAAAAAGTCTACATTATCAATAATCTTAGAGGATATTTGTGAATCACTAGTAAAAAATGGAATTTCTAGAATTTTAATAATTAATGGGCATTATGGAAATTTAGATTCTTTAAAAAGATTTGAGAAAAAACAAAAGAAGAAAAGAAAAATTAAGATTGTTTCATATTGGAAATACATGAATAGAGAGTTTGATCATGCAGGAAATGTTGAAACATCAATCATGTTAGCAATTTCAAAGAATGTAAATATGAAAAAAGCGAAAAAAGGTTTACAAACAGATGGAATGTCTAAACAAGAAATTTTGAAGATTAACAAATTGGCACAGAAATCATTTCCAAAAGTAACAGGAAATGGAGTTTGGGGTGATCCAACTAAATCATCAGCAAGATTAGGAAGGAAGATCATTAAGGAAATAGTAGAAAACCTTGAAAAAGAGTCAAACTTGACTTACTGAAACAAAACCAAAAATTCACCAGTGAACGTTTAATATACTCCTCATTATGGAAGTCAATAAGTGAAATAAATGTCCGTAGATATGGCTGTGAAAGTACTCGATGAAAGTATCAACAAGAACGTACTGATAAAGCTAAAAGGTGGAAAAACCATCACAGGTTTACTTCAAGGGTTTGATCAACATATGAACCTGCTACTAGACCAATCAGAAGAAATACCTTCTGAAGGTGAATCAAAGAGTCTCGGATCCATTGTAGTTCGTGGAGATAATGTAGTTATGATATCTCCTCCAGCAGAATAGGTGTTCTCTAATGACTAGAGGTACACCATCAATGGGAAAGCATAACAAATCTCATACACACATCAGATGTCGAAGATGCGGTAATAACGCATTTCATAGACGTTTAGATAGATGTGCAAGTTGTGGCCACCCAGATACAAAAAGGCGGAAATATAATTGGATTAAACGGAGCGTTCCTGCGTTATAATTAATGTTGAAACAATTTTTTAAACCAAAAAATAAATTACAGACTCCTACTATAGGTGCTAACACACACGTTGTAAGTCAATTACATTCATTACAAATTGAAAAAGATATTCTTACAAAAACGATTGCACGATTATATCAAGATGAATCAGATTTAACAAAAATTCAAAAAGATAGACTACTACTAAGATATCAACATCAACTAGGCGTAATAATAGCTAGAATAGAAAAGCTAGAAAATGCAAGTAAACATCCAGATTTGGGACCATTAGGTGATGGTTTAATAACATTAATGGATCAAAAACTATCTCAACTTGATCAAAGATTATATGAATTAACATCAAAGATACAGACTCAGACGCAAAATGATGTAAAGGTTAAGAAAAATGATAAGAACATAAATAGAATTGAAAATAAAGAAGAAAAATCAAAAGCAGTCTTTGAAAAACCAATTACAGAATTTGTTAACAAGAGTTCAAAGAAATTTGAAATTACAACATTAACATCATTGCCAAAATTAGATCCAGTTAAACAATCAAAGTATGATCAAATGTTATCTCAATTAAGTAGTGATGTCATAACACCACCACCAATGAAACCAAAGATACAGGAAAGTACAGGAATTGATACACCAGAATTGATAGAGAAAAATGTAATTCCAGTTATTGAGGAAAAAACAAATGAAGATGTGGAACAAATAGTAAAACCAGTTCTAAATAAAATGCCTCAGTCAGTTGTAGAATTACCAGAAGAATCAGAAATTGACGATGAAGATGATGACATCGAACAAATAAAATCAAAAATTCTGAAAACTTTATCAAAAATTGAACAAGCAGAGGTTGATTAATGACATTTGATGGTGCCATCAAGGCATTATCTTTAGATGCTTTGAAAAATGTAAAAGATGGACATGTTATAGGTTTAGGAAGTGGACGTGCTGCAACTGCGTTAGTTAAATCATTATCAAGATATATCAAAACAAAAAACATTTCAGTTAGTTGTGTACCAACATCAATGCAAATAAAATTAATTGCAGAAAAAGGTGGGTTACAATTAATCGAACCAGATCAAATTGATAAAATTGATTTGGTATTTGATGGCGCAGATCAAATTGATAAAAATAAATTTTTGATAAAAGGTGGAGGTGGTGCACTGTTGAAGGAAAACATACTGATTAGTGCTGCAAAAAAAGTTATCATCATGGCAGATAGTTCAAAATTTGTCAAAGATTTTAACAGAACAGTTCCAGTTGAAGTCCAACCTTTAGCAAGACAAATTGTTTGGAAAAAAATTCAGAAATTAGATGGTAAACCTGAATTAAGAATACTTGATAGAGGATACCCGTTTGTTACTGAAAATGGAAACATTATACTAGATTGTGATTTTGGAGTAATCAAGAATCCAAAAATATTGCAACAGAAATTAATCAATGTCCCAGGAGTAATAGAAGTTGGGATTTTTACAAGAAAGCCAGACATAATTTACAAAGCAAAAGCAAATGGTAAATTTGAAATTTTAACTTAATACTCTGGGTACAAAATTACCATATCCAGGTTTTCCAATTACTTCAAAATCTTCAGCAATAACAGTACCTCTAACAATTGTTTTGACTGGCCAACCTTTCAAATTCCATCCGTCATATACAAGATAATCAGAAAATCCGCCAAAAAGTTCAGGAGAAACTTTTGTTTCTTTTTTTAGATCAATCATTGTAATGTCTGCATCATATCCTACTTCCAAATGTCCTTTTTCAGATAAACCAAAAATTTTAGAAGCGTTTGTACTTGTTAAATTAACTAATTGATTCAAATTTATTTTATTTTTATTAATTCCTTCACTAAGTAAAATTGGTAATGAAGTTCCTATTCCAGGAAATCCTGCTAAAGCACCCCAAACGTCATCACCGCCAAGTTTCAACTTCAATTGATTAGCAACATGATCAGTTCCAATTGTATCAATTTCATTATTTTGTAAAGCAGTCCATACAGATTGTATATCATTTTTTGTTCTAATTGGAGGCATAACTTTTGCAAGATAGCCATCTTGAGTTTCATGTGATAATGTTAGATAATGAGGACATGTTTCAACAAAAATTTGTGTTCCTTTTTGTTTTTCTTCTTTAATTTTATCTAATGCTAGTTTTGAACCAATATGTACAAAATAAATTTTACAATCATATTTTCTTCCATATTCACAAATTGTTTGAATTGACTTTGCTTCAAAATTTGGAGAACGGCTTTCAGACCAAGCATTTAATCCATCATTATTTTTTTCTTTTTGTGTTTTCATACCACATGCACACTCTTGATAATCTTCCGCATGAACTAATACAGGGCAATTAAGTGATGCTGCATTTTTTACAATTTTTTCAACTAATTCATTTGTGACATTTACTTCAGCAGAAATTAATTTTTCTTCTCCAGGATTCATTTCCATATACACATGACCAACATCACCACCAAGATTCATGTATATTTTGAATGAGATAATTTTGTTTTCTGTACAATATTGCATTTCATCAATTTGTGAATCATCAAAAATTGAGGCATGTAATGTGTAATCAATATAATGTGAGTTTTGACTTGCCAAAAGATGTTTTTTAAGAGATTCTTTGTATGAACCCTTCAACCTGAACATTCTCATCATTGTTGTAACACCACCTATTGCAGCAGCGTGTGATTCACTTATTGCAGCTTGATCAATTGGAGAATAAACACCATAATGAACATGAGTATCAATTAAACCCGGAATACTAACTAACCCAGAACCGTTAATTTTTTTATCACAATCAGGACTATCGTTAGTAATTAATTTGATTTTTCCATCTTCAACAACAAGATTCTTTTCAACCATACCATTTTGGGTCATTACATGTGAATCAGTAATGAGTAAATCGTAAGTCATTATGTTTGCCTAAATTTCATGTACATTACTAGAGTAAAAATGAATATACATTGTTAAAAAATGCAATTACTAGGGCCGATGGCTTAGGGGTATAGCGCCACGTTCGCAACGTGGATGTCGAGGGTTCGATTCCCTCTCGGTCCATTTCACGAAAACATTATACAGTGAAAAATGATCATTTCATCATGAAAGTATTCAATGGTAAACAAGCAGCCAATGATTATATGTCAGCACATACACTAGCGTTTTCAACACCAGAGCTTACTTTGATGAGATTTTCATTTTGGTTAGGTGATATGGTTCCAGATCCTACAAAACAAGAAGAAAGTATTCCAAGATTATACACTTACGTTGAAGAAAAAGACTACGCACCTGTAGAAATTATCGATGATGATAATTATGTTCCAACAGGAGCTGTTTTAGGTTCAGGTATGTATGGAAGTGCAAATTCTGAACCATCGGGTGAAGAACAATTTTGTTCAGAATGTGGTGCAAAAAATTCGACAACTGCAAAATTTTGTAGAGAATGTGGGATTAATCTTAATTAAAGAATTATTGTTTTGAACCACACTTTGTGCAGAACTTAGCATTCAGCCTTAATCCTACCCCACATGAAGTACAATTTCCACCACTTTGTTTTGGAGGTAATAATGAAGGATCAGGAGTAGGAAGAGTTCCAGGTTGATTAAATGCCTCTGGTGTTCCCATTATGGAAGGTGGTGCTCCAACAGGATTTTCTGCAGTTCCTGTTCTAGGACCTGCATTCATTCCAGGCATCATTCCAGGTTGTCCCATACCAGGCATTAACCCAGGAGATTGTGTGCCACTAACTCCTGCACCAGATGAAACTCTATCAAGTGTTTTTTTCATTTCCATTAATGATTTAATGGCTAAAAATTCTAAGGCAGAGTAAGCTACAGTATAATCACCTAGTTTTTGAAAAAATTCTTTATCAGATAATTTTCCTGCTTTATACAAATTGTTTGCATCTAGAAAAGTTTCATAATATCCTTGTGATTCATCAAATAATGCAGATAACTTATCAAAAGTAAGATTTAATGTATCAATTTCTCCAAGTGACATAATTCAATGAGAAGAATCTAATATTAATAGTTTAGAATAAAAAGAGAAAAATTAGTAGAGCCTAAATTTTTTCAAGTGCTCTATCTATCATGTTTTGATATACTTCTTTAGAACCTGCGCCTACTTGTTGAGCTATGATTTCACCTCTGTTCAAAAGTAATAGTGTTGGAATACTAAACACATTATATTTTTGTGCTATTTCTTGTGCATTATCAACATTAACTTTTACAAAGTTAACTTTTCCATCATAATCTCCAGCAAGTTCTTCTACAACAGGTCCAACCATTCTACATGGTCCACACCATTGAGCCCAAAAGTCTACAAAGACTGGTTTATCAGAGCTAAGTACATCAGTTTCCCATGATTTTGGATCATCTATTTCTGTTATTGCCATGATTATCAAATTTCTTGAAAATTTCACATCTAAAAATGTATTTGTGATTATAACAACATATTGAGAAATCTATAAAAAAATTCAAAATATACTTAAATGACGTATTGCTCGAATGAAAATATGAGTGTAGAACTTCGATTAAAAAAACTTAGAGGTTCAGGAGGATTTGTGATGGCACGAGTGTCTGATGAACAACAGAGTAAAGGAAATCTTGGTGGGCCAGATCTATTTTTAGCACCAGTTGGGAGATTAGACTCTGAAAAAATTTCTAAATATACCTGTAACACATGTGAAAAAGAGTTTGAAGGTAGTCCAAATATAGAATTTGAAAATCCAAATGAAGAAGTTGCTGAAAATTTAGTTTTAGTTGAAAGAGGAAAATATCTATGCAATGAATGTGGTTCAACCATTGCAGAATATAGAGATTTTAGAAAACCAGATGAACAAGTAGATGTAGGATTAGCAAATCCAATTGAACAGCAAGAAACAGATTTTCCAAACTTTGACAATTTTACTCAACAGGAATCAATACAACCAGAGATGACACAAGTGTCTACTCCTAGCGAAGGAACATTTAGATCAATTTTTGGTATGGATGTTTTTGATGAGAGTGCAAAAAGAATTGGAAAAGCAAAACAAGTTGGAGTAGATTCAAATCAAGAATTAGTATTGCTTGTTTCAAATTCTAGTGGAGATGACATAAATATCAGTTGGAGTAGAATTGGAACTGTAGGAGAAGTAATCTTTTTAGGAAAATCTGATAAAGCAAATGTAAATGTAGAACAAGCAGTAGAAACAAGTAATGGTTTAAGATGTTCTAATTGTAATTTTGATAACAAGTCTGACTCTAAATTTTGTGAGAGTTGTGGAAATCAGATATAGATAATCGATAAGACTTATCTTAGTAAATTTGCGAGCATAAATAATTTGGGAAGTTCAACAAAGAGTCTCATCAAAGATGTAATAATCATTGTTGTAGTAATTGCTATCATATGGTTAGGGTTACAGGCAGTTTTTGGAACTGCAAATCCATTTTATGTAGTTTCAAGTGGAAGTATGATTCCAGTATTACAGATTTATGATGTCATAGTTGTTGAAGGAAATACACCATTTCAAGATGTAAAGAAAGGCGATATTATTGTATTTTATTCACCAAAGTTATACGAACAGGGAAAAGAACGAGTAATTGTTCATAGAGTTAGTTTACTCATGGGGGAGGATCCAAAAATAGTTAGAACAAGAGGAGATGCTAATCCAGCATCAATTGCAGGTACAGATTATCCAATAACAGAGAAGGAATATTTAGGAAAAGTGGAATATGTGGTGCCGCAAGTTGGATACATAACACAAATTCTTCAACCACCAATAAACTACATAATAATTGCAGTTATAATTGGCGTTATGATTGTAAAACATTTTGCGGGTAAGGAAAAGAAGAAAATTAAATTCCAACACACAAAAGATGAATCAGTAGATAACGATTCAAATAATATTGTTAAAAATAATAAGGATGAATCGTTATCAGATATACGTCATAAAGGAATAGTTGATGATGATTCAAATAATACTTTTGAGAACAAAAAAGATTCAGAATATACTAAATCATCAGATAAAAATGAATCAGTAGATAACGATAAAAAAGAACTTTAGAATTATTTTTTTTCTGGTATTTTGAATACACGCTTGAAATATTCAGAGTTTTCTTTCATTTCTTCAGGTTCTTCTTTGACTTTAGCCAAATTTTTTGCAAGTTGCTTTTTGTAACCTAATTGCATTTGACGAGCAATTTGAATTCTTTGAGCTTGTGGTGAACCTGCACCATGCATTGATTCAGTTAGATAACCAACCGCATTTCTTCCCATTGTCATATTTTCAATTAATCTTAATATTCTCATTCTATTTTCAACTTCAATTCCAGATTTACCTTTGAGGTATTTTTCCAATAGTGGTCCAGTTTCTGCACTTCTAAATTCTGCTTCAGATGGTAATGTGACTAATATTCCACCAGCTACATCTTGAGCAAGTCTTGCTAATTCGTATGGTAATCTAGTAACATTATGTTTACATACATTTGCAAGCATATCATCGTTAAGAAATACACCAGATTTCATCTTATGGCCTTGATATGATGCTGCAATGCCTGCAGCGTAAATTGATTCGTTAAGATGCGTCATTTCAATTATTTTATCTTTAATGTGTGAAACTTTTGGAACTCCATTGTATTCAGCGATGGCTGCTGCTGCACCAATTAAAACATCACCTAAACCAGTTTTACAAACATAACTTCTTCTATGATAACAAGTAAATCGTTCAACTAACATAGATGCAAATTCGTATTCACCATCCATAAAGATCATTTCATTTGGTATGAAAACACGGTCAAAGATTACCATAGTTTCTTGTCCACCAAATTCAGAGTTTCCAACATCAATATCACCTGGTTCCATACTGCGGGTATCACAAGATTGTCTTCCGTAGATGTAAGTGATTCCAGATGCGTCTACTGGGAGTGCTCCAACAATTGCATAATCTTTATCATTTTCTAATAATCTCATAGTAGGCATTACAATCATCCAATGTGAGTTAATCGTACCAGTTTGATGTGCTTTAGCACCTGTTACGTAAACGCCTTTATCATCTCTATCAACAATATGTAAAAATAAATCAGGATCTTCTTGTTCACTAGGTGCAAGACTTCTATCACCTTTAACATCAGTCATTGCCCCACCAATTACCAAGTTTTCATGTTGAACCATTTTGATAAATTCTAATAGTCTCTGATGATATTTTGTACCATGTTTTTCATCAATTTCAAATGTTGTAGAATGAAGTGAGTTCATTGCATCCATACCAACACATCTTTGGAAACATGTACCAGTAAGTTGTCCTAATTTTCTTTGCATTTTATTTTGTAAAACTAAATCTTCTGCACTTTCAGCAATATGTAAAAAACGATTCACTCTTTCACCGGAGATTGAAGACTGAGGGAATGCAAGTTCTTCTTCTTCAACTGCAAGATCATATGTTTTTGCTACTGCATTAATTGAAGGTCTAATCATAGGATGACTAACTGGTTCTTTTACTAATTCACCAAACAAGTAAATTTTTAGATCTCTACCTTTGAGACTCTCTATGTATTCTTCTCCTGTTCTAATTGGTTTTACTGTTTTTTGCATGTCGATACTACACTTAGTGATTCAAATAATTAAAAAGTTTCCAATTAAAGCTGTGCCTAACTATAAGCCAATGCGCACATCTAGAACTTTACAACCCTTTTGTTTTTCCATAACCAAAACAGGATTCATATCTAATTCTTTAATTTCATTGAAATCAGATACTAACTGAGATAGTCTTTGTATGCATTCAGAAAGTTTTTTGATATCAGATGGTTTTTCACCTCTAACACCTTCTAGAATTTTTTTAGTTTTAATTGAGGATATCATATCGTCAGCTTCAATGTTTGTCATTGGTGCAAGTTTGAAAGTAACATCTTTTAGAACTTCAACATAAATTCCACCCATTCCAAGCATCACAACAGGTCCAAGTCCAGGTTCAAGTTTTGAACCAATAATCATTTCTTTTCCACCTTTTACCATCTCAACAACTAAAACACCTTTGATGTCTGCTTTCTTATTGTATTTTTTTGCATTTTTTATGATAGTATCAAATGCATCTTCAACATCTTTTGCATTTTGAAGATTAACTTTTACTCCACCAGCATCAGATTTATGAATAATTTGAGGCGATGCAATTTTCAAAACTACAGGATAGCCAATTTTTTTAGAAGCAATTACTGCTTCTTTTTTTGATTTTGCTAATTTACTAGCAGGTAATGGAAAACCATATGCTCTAAGAATTTCTTGACCTTCTTCTTCTAGTAAAGCGTTCCGTTTTTCTTTTTTTGCATTATCCAAGATCTTTTTTACTTTATCTTTTTTTACAGTAAATTTTGTTATTTTTCCAGGTGGATTTTTTATCCAATTTGTAAAAGTGAGCATCGCGTTTAGTGCACGAATGGAACCTTCTGCATAATTATAGTATGGAACGTCGCCATTGGCTAAGATTTCACGATTAGTTATTCCTTCATCTAATCCCATCAAACTAGCTAACATTGTTTTATTGTATTTTTTGGACATAGATACGATAACTTTTGCAAGTTTGTCATAATCCAAAGTTGCAGATGGAGTGCACATGGATATTACAGAACCAACATTTTTGTGTTTTAATACTTCGTTCAATACATTTTCAAATCTATTAAAATCTGCATCACCCACAATATCTACAGGATTACGTGAACTTCCCCATGGTGGAATTACAGCATCAATTTTTTTTCTAATCTCTTCAATTTTTGCCATTCTAATTCCAAGTTTTGAACATACATCAGTTGAGATTATAGCTGGTCCACCTGCATTTGAAACAATAACTAAATCACCATTAATTGGAAGTGGTTGTTTTGAAAATGCAGTTGCGTAATCAAATAACTCTTCCATAGTATCAACACGAATTGCACCTGATTGTTTTAGTAATGCATCATAAATTTCATCAGAGCCCATTAATGCACCAGTATGTGACATTGCAGCTTTTGCACCTTCTGGACTTCGTCCAGATTTTAATACTAAAACAGGTTTTTTCTTTTTTCTAGTAATATCTTTACATACTTTGAGAAATTCTTGACCGTTTCCCATATCTTCAAGATACATAACAATAACTTTGGTTTGTTTGTGTTCTGCAAGCATTTTGAGCATATCAATTTCGCTCATGTCTGCTTTGTTTCCCATACTAATTACAGCAGAAAATCCAATTCCTTGTGCACTTGCGTCTTCAACTAATGCAGCACATATTGCACCACTTTGTGAAATAAGAGCAATTTCTCCAGATTTAGGAGTGATTTTAAGAAATGTTGAATTCATCATTGTGCTTGGTTCAAGATTCATCACACCAAGACAGTTTGGACCAATAATTTGTAATTTGTATTTTTTTGCAATATCTTTTAATTTTTGTTCTAACTTCGCACCTTCCTCGTCAACCTCTTTGAATCCTGCAGTGATTACAATTGCGCCTCTAAGTTTCTTTTTTCCACATTCTTCTAACACTGCTGGAACGATAGTATTTTTTGTTACAACAACTGCTAGATCAATTTTTCCGGGAACATCTAGTACTGACTTGTATGCTTTTTTATCAAAAACAGTTTCACGTGTTGGACTGATTGGATAAATTGTTCCTTTGTAACCTTTCATAATATTTGATGTAATTGCACGACCTACACTACCTTCTTTATCAGAAGCCCCAATTATTGCAATAGATTTTGGAGATAAGAAAACAGAATCAGTCATTGTATGTTCTTTAATAAAAAATTTTTGTATAATTAAAGCTATTCCAAATTAGCTTCCAAGCATCTTTCCTGCCAAATTTTCCTTTCTTGGAATCCATATTATTTTTAATTCAGGAATTTTTGGTATTAATAACCAAGATTCTTGTGCCAAAATACGTAATTGCTCATTATTCACTGCAAATTCATGATTTAATTGATTAACAGTATTTTTTGAATCACTAAAAATTATAATTTTATCTGTTGAACCTTGAAATTTTTTTAATGCTGCAATTATTGCGTGATATTCAGCCTGGTTGTTTGTTAATCCTGATTTATGTTTATAGAAAGACTCACCTGTCTCTTTGATAAAAAATCCATAACCAGACTTTTCCCCACCTGCACCATCAACGTAAACACTAACTTCCATCTTTATACAATTTTGTAAGTTTTACAGACAAATTTAATGTAATCATATAGACACCAGTAGAAATTATATGTGAAACAATCGAGGCCAGGTATGGTTCATAATCTATCGATAACAGATAGTATTGAAGACTCCATCTAACAATCGTATAAACAATTTCACCAATTCCTAATGATGAAATAATTTTTATTAAATCTGATTTTAAAAGTGTGTTATCACGCTGACCATTTTCTAAAACATATTTTTTTCTATTATCAAAATAAAACAAACCACCAAATATTGAAAAGAAAACGACATAATCTATTATCAGAGTAAATGACGAGTTTAGATAATCAGCCTGATCAGCAAAATAATCTGCAGCAATTGCTGAAATAATAATCGAACCAAAAAAAGCAAGAAGAATATTTTTGTTTAATTTTATATATTCTTGATACTTTTGTTTCATATTTTTTGATAAAACATGTCATTTTTAGCGTTTCTAGGTAAAGCCATTAATTGTATAATTTTTCAATAGCATTATGGATTCAGATGAAAAACGATTGAAACAAGAAGATTGTAATGAAGATGAGTTAGGAACCGGAGTTTTAACATTAACTAACAAACGTATTGCATTTGATAAAAGAAAAAGTAGAATTGCAGATTTTTCAACAAAAATGGGTGAAACTGTAATTGATGTTCCTTTAGATCAAGTAGATGCTTGGAAGGAAGGAAGATTTATCAAAAAAATCTGTTTCAAAATTAAAACAAATACAGATGAAAAATCATACAAATTTGGGGTTATGGGAACAGGTGGATGGTTAGAAGATATTCAAGATGCCATAGAAGATTTTAAGAATCAATAAAGAACATCCACACTATCTAATCTCCAAGATTGTTTTACAAAAGTATCTTTCATCTTTGCGCCATCAGATACACTAGATTCTCTAATTCCAGTCCAAGCAATTTGAGAACCACAATCACCTGCATAAGTTAGAGGAACAACAAAAAATTTTGCTTTCTGCCTTTTACATACATCTTTTAGCATAGAGGACAATCTTTTGTTTGCAGCCACACCTCCAACTATCATAATTTCATTTTTTCTAGTAAATGCAAGAGCTCTCTCAGTTGCTTCAGCAATCATAGCAAATGCAGTTTCTTGTAATGAATAACATGCATCTTCAACTCCTTTTGATGTACTTTGTTTTGCAGCTGACAGCAAACCAGAAAATGATACATCGTTTCCCTTTACTGCATATGGTAAATCAATGTAATTGGTTGACTTGCTTGCTAATTCCTCAATTTTTCTTCCACATGGTGAAGCAAATCCTAATGATCGTCCAAACTGATCTAAGAGTTGGCCCAAAGTGATATCCAAAGTTTCACCAAAGACCCTCCATCGTCCAACAGAAAATGCAAGAATCATTGTATGACCACCTGAAACAAGAAGTACGAGTGGATTTTTTGCACCTGTTAGAAGCTTACCCAATTCAATATGACCAATAGCATGGTTGACAGGATAAATTGGAATATCATAATATGATGAAAGAGAACGTGCCACAACTGCTCCAACTCTAAGACATGGTCCTAAACCAGGACCTCCTGCATATGCAATCATATCAAGATCATTAATCTTAATTTTTGCTTCATCAAGACATTGTTTTAGAACATTTGAACTATTTTCTATGTGGTGACGTGATGCCTCTCTAGGATGAATTCCTTCACCTTCAGGTGGTCGATAAATTTTTCGAACATCAGATAAAATTTTTCCATTTTTTTGTTTTTTCTCAATTACAGCACATGAAAAAGTATGTGCAGTGCTTTCAATTCCTAAACAGATCATACTAACCTCTACTTAGTGTGGATACTATTTTTATTATATCACCATTTTTGAGTTCATGGTCAGCACCAATTCGTTGTTTTGATTTTGCGTCAATAGCATGCAAAAATCCATTTCCAATATCCTGATGTATTGTGAATGCTAATTCTTTTGCAGTAGAACCTTTTTTTAATAATCTTGCATCAGGTAAAACCTGACCTTGTTTGTTAATTAATTTGGTTTCATCTTCAACAGGATAAACAACGATCATATCTAAAACATCAAAGATTATTGAATTTAGTATTTCTTGAATACCTGTTGTTTTGATTTTTGTTAAAACATTTTTTGCAAGATGTAATGCATTGTTTTGTTGTTCAGATAACTGAGTATTTTCTTTTCCTGTAAAATTATCATCGCCAGGAACATAATTAATTAATTCAGCTTTTGTAGCCTTTTTCAGTAAAAGTTCAGTTTCTGCACTAGAGGGAATAACTTTAAAATTTTCAGATATTTTTTCTAGAATTTTAAGATCATCACGCAGATCTGCTTTATTAGCTGCAATGAGCAATGGTTTTGAATTTGTTCTAAGAGTTTTTAGGAATGCCATAATATCAACTTCAGACCAATCTTGTGGTTTTTTTGTTTTTAATGACATTGATATTAAAACTTGATCAACTTGAGATTCTGAAATTCCTAATCCAGTAAACCGACGTGCAATTCCATCGGTTATTTTTGCACGTTTTTGATCTATTTCTTTTACAAGTTTTGGCCACTCTCTATCAAGTATTTCTTTAAACCATAAATCAAATTCTTCTTCAACAAATTTGATATCCTCTAACGGATCATGTGTGCCAACATTTACTGGTTGTCCTTGAATATCAGTTGAGCCAGAAATATCAACTACATGAATCAATGCGTCTGCTTTCATAGCATCAGTAAGAAATTGATTTCCTAATCCTTTACCTTCATGTGCACCAGGAACTAATCCTGCAACATCAATTAACTTTACAGGAATAAATCTAGTACCATTATGACATAAATCATTACCACATCTATTGTCCAAATTTTTACATTCACAGGTAATTTTCAAATAACAAACTCCAACATTTGGTTCAATTGTAGTAAATGGAAAATTACCACTCTGAGCTATTGTTTCCGTTGCAGAAGAGAAAAAAGTTGATTTTCCAACATTTGCCTTACCAAGTAACCCAATTTGCATAAGGAGATAGTTTTCATCTCATCATATTAGTATTACAGAAATTCATTAATCATGGATGTAGGAATGAATTGTGTGAATTTAGTAATTACTGGAAATCCAGGTGTTGGAAAACATACAATTGCAGATTTATTCGTAAAAGAGTATTCTTCTTATCAAATATTTGATATAAACAAATTTGCAATTGAGAAAGAATTTGGAGAACAAAGTGATGATGGAATTGAAGTTGATACTGTAAAATTAAAAGATGAAATTCAGAAATTAAATTTAGATAAATCTCTAATTGTAGGACATTTGGCACCATATGTTGTTGACGGATCAAATATTGATTTTGCCATTATTTTGAGAAAAAATCCTTATGATCTTATACAAGTTTATGAAAAAAGAAAATATCAAAATTCAAAAATAAAAGAAAATGCGGGTAGTGAAATACTAGGTGTCATTGCAAATGACTCAATTGCATCATTTGGAAAGGAGAAATCTTTTGAAATTGATGCAACAAATAAGACACCAGAGATAATTTTGATGGAAATTGATGGAATAATTAATAATCACAAAGGCGGAGATGTGATAGATTGGTTAAAATTAGTTGAAGAAAAAAATGAGATTAACAAATTTTTTGATTACTAATTTAATATAATCCCCAATAATCATACTAAGAATTGTTTGAAATAAAATACAGTGATTTAGCAGGTAGAATAGGTGTTCTTCACACAAATCATGGAAAGATTGAAACGCCATCTTTTGTTCCAGTGATACACCCAGTCAAACAATCTATACCAGCTAAAAAAATTAAAGAAATTGGTTTTGATGTTGTAATTACAAATGCATACATTACAATGAAAAGATTAGAAGAAAAAGCAAGAGAAAATGGTATTCATAAAATAATAAAATATGATAGTTCTATAATGACAGATTCTGGAGGATACCAGGTTTTAGAGTATGGAGAAGTTGATGTGAAACCATCAGATATGGCAAAATTTGAGATGGATATAATGACAGATTTCGCAATACCTCTAGACAAACCAACTGGATTTGGATTATCAAAAAAAATAGCAAAAGAATACGTGGATCATACGTTAAAAATTTGTAAAACAACAATAAAAAATAAAAAAAATAATGGACAAATTTGGATTGGTCCAATTCAAGGAAGTGAACATCCAGAATTAGTAAAAAGATCAACAAATGAATTAATCAAAATGGGATATCAGATGCTTGCATTAGGAAGCCCAGTTGAATTTATGGAGTCGTATGAATACAAATTATTAGCAGAAATGATTATTGCTGCAAAGAAAAATATACCAACTTCAATACCATTACATCTTTTTGGTGCAGGACATCCTTTGACAATTCCTTTAGCAGTCGCATTAGGTTGTGATACATTTGATTCTGCCTCATACATGCTTTATGCAAAACATGATAGAGTGATAACAGAAGATGGTACAAGGAGATTAGAAGAATTAGAGTATTTCCCATTTGATTGTGAAGTGTCATCAAGATACAAGCCTAAAGAATTACTTGGTATGAAAAAAGAGGAGAGAATAGATCAGATTGCACTTTTCAATTTGTACTCAATAAAAGCTGAAGTTGACAGAGTCAAACAAGCAATACGAGAAGGAAGATTATGGGAATATACAATGAAAAAGGCAAGAGCACATCCAAAATTGTTTGAAACAATTGATGTTATTTTGAATAATACAAAATTCTTGCAAGATGGTACACCAAAATTCAAAGAAAAAGCTATCTTCCTATTTGGACCAGAGGATCAATACAGACCAGAAATAAGGAGATACCACGAATATGTTAGAAAATTTAGAACAAAAAAGAAAATAGCTGTTATAACAAAAGATCCAACAATAAAGCCAGTATTTTCATCATATGAATATAAGAAATTACGAGGAAAATTCAAAGATGCAGATGCGGTACAATTTTGTAATTATAACCCATTTTTAGGAATAATTCCAATTGAAATTTCTGATGTTTTTCCAGCATCACATTATGTTATGACTAGAAAAAAATTTGAGCCTGAAAAATTCCCTATGTTTTTGAAAATTTGGAGTGAGTTTTTCAATAAAAATAAGTTTGATACTATCTATCTTGAAAAAAATGATTCATTTTTACAATATTATAAGAAATTCATTCCAAAAGAAATGAAGAAGAAACAAATTACTGAATAACTTATGTATGCATTAAGGAGTGTTTTGTTATGATTAAGAGTCTAATTGTAGGCATAAGCTGCTTAATTATTTTCACATCTCTTACAAACGTTGTTGCACAAGAAGAGATCTCAAATCTACTAGGAAAAAATGTGAAAGAGTGGCATGCAATTAGCGCAGCACTAATTTCGGAGGGAAGACATGAAGAATCTATAAAATATTATGATAAAATTTTAGAAATTAATCCAAAAGATCAAAAAGCATTGTTAAACAAGGGTTCAGTACTTAGAGATTTAGAGAGATATAAAGAATCTATAAAATATTATGATAAAATTTTAGAAATTAATCCAAATCATATTAAAGCAATATCCAGTAAAGCAATAGCATTATCATTTTTAAAAGAATGGTCTGAAGCAGAGAAATTAATATTTAGAGCAGTTGAGTTGGAACCAGAGAATAAAATTATTCAAGGCATGATGTACCAGTTTATAGCACAAAGGCATTCAATCATTGCACATGATTCAGTTTATGATATAAAACTTAGAGCTACAGTAAGAGATTCATCTGGAAATTTAGTATCGATTTCTGAATCATCAAATGCAAGATACTTACCATACCCAATTACTGATGAAATTTTTGAAAGACATTTGATTGAAGAGGGAGTAATAATTAATGGAAAAACATACGATATAGCAAAAAGAGTAGATAATTTTGTACCAGAAGATAATGCAACAGGTGCTTTCGGGTTTACAATAACAAAGTATGGTCATGAGTTTGATATTTTTCTGGGTTTTGTACCAATGATTTTAACTGAACCAGATGAAAAAATAACAATAGAATGGAGAATACAAAAAGAAATTATTTAGTTTTTTTTGAGAAAAATAATCCAATCCCAATAGCAAAAAAGACCAATGTTGGTATATGCCTGTAAGGAAGTATATCATAAAAATAAGTAAATGTTATTAAAATTGGACTAAATACTATTGTACCTAAAATTAATGAGTGAATGATATCAGTGTTAGAAGTATTTTTGGATAATACATACAACCCAACAATTACAGGTAAAATCATTATAGTGAAAAATATATCAAATCGAAATTGCATTGCAATGTCTGCAAACCCAAGGAAAAATCTTGAGGGTTCTATATCAATTATATCTGTATAAATTGATTTTCCAACAAATATGATACAAATTGCAACAAGAATAATTATAATATAAGAACCAAAAATAAGATATTTTTCTCTTTTTTTAATTTCGCTACGATAAGTAAAATATAATGTCATTAAGAAAAATGGGGCAACGAATGCCTTTGTGAATACAGATAAAATATAGAATATTGGAGAGAGAATCCATTTTCGTCTAACTGCATATATTGAGATCATGAAAAATAAAACCCAGAAATTTTCATAAACTGCGATAGTATCAAAAGTTAAGAAAAGATGGCTTTGTAGAAGAACTAGCATAGAAATTATTCCAGCAAATCTTTTTCCAGTGAATTGTACCGTTAACAAATATGTAAAGAATACAACAAGAATACTAGCCAAAAACGGCAAAACTTTGATATTTTGAAAAATTTCTACTGATGTATCTAATAACGCCATACGAACATAACGGTCTAATTGTTCTGCAAGGTAAGGATCATCAGTTTGTGTGTTTGGCCACAACTCTAGTGCATCTTGTAATAAAGCATAATCACCCCATTGCACATTTTCATCTAAAAATAGTTCAGGAGCACTAAATCCTGCATAGGTCACTAAAATTACAAGTATAATTATTGTTGATATTTTTTGTGGAATTTCGAAATTCCTGATTTTATCAATTTTTAAATTAAGAAATGAAAATTTATTTTTATAATAAATAATTCCAAGACCAAAAAGTACTATATTACTTCCAATTACTAGATATGCCTTATGACCAAATTCAAATGGAGATTCGAGTTGTACTGGATAATCTGAGAAAAAATAATGAAAAAATCCAGGGAAAACAATTGCAGTTAGAATCATCAAGATAGCAATAAGAGTAACAAAGAAGGTGATTTTTGATGCAGTCGTTCTTGTCTCTTGCATGGAAAAGATCACAAAAAGTGGTTAATTAAATGAAATAAAATAAGAAAAAGAGGTTTGTGAAAACGTACCTATAAGGCGGCGTCTTCAGCCCAGCCCTTGATGAATATTCCGTTCTTGTGAAGTGGAACTGGTTGACCAGCTGTGTAATTCAT
>Ga0315338_1002372_pt1 | contig 18940 bp, 37 predicted proteins | sample ASW8metaG_FD_204518 | JGI IMG/M metagenome (GOLD analysis project Ga0315338, IMG submission 204518) | Ammonia-oxidizing marine archaeal communities from Monterey Bay, California, United States - ASW #8 | ecosystem: Environmental > Aquatic > Marine > Coastal | place: USA: California | collected... | reverse complement strand
CTAATAAAAATGGTATCTCTGTTCTTTTATCAACCATTTTTGTCAGATTCTCAAAAAAAACCAATGGTTTTCATTCACACTCTTATACTTATATATGTAACTCATACCGATGATATAGAAATCGTCTGAGTTCCGATTATAAGTGATTATAATCCTTACTACACTCACCTTTGGGTAAAAAAAGTAAAAGGTCAAAGAGGATTGTTATGTATACGACATTGGAAGTGTTAGGATAGATTTTCTCCTCCCTATGTGTGGTAAGAATGTGGTGACTAACTTGGTCACAAATGACTTTTTTAAAAGATATAAGTCAGAGTGGAGATTGGTGGGGAAGTAATAGAAGTATTACTAAAAGTTTCTCAATCTCGTAGGTGTATCGTAAAAATAGATGAACTGAAAATGATTCAATTGAATCGTGGTTTAGTTGAATAGTAAATCAATAAACCGAGTTAGAAACCATCTAATCCTTTTAAGTAAGGTTGAGACGAACGGACTCTACGAAATTCATAAAAGTTAAAATGGGATGACTCGTGAGAGTGTGTCTTGTGGGTTGGGGATAATTCTGTATCCTCACCCGATGATATAGATAATACAGAAAAACAAAAAGTTATTAATTATGATTATAAGAAAAAGTAGAGTAGAAAAAGAGATTGAGTATTTAGGATTAAAAGAAGAAGAAACATTAAAAAAATTACGAGATATGATATTCAGGTTTGGTAAAGAATTAGGTATAGAACTAACTGATGATATGATACAAGAATTACAAGGGATTATGAATATTAATTCATATCACAGAGACTTTAACAGAAAGAAAAATATTTTGATTTTGAAGAAGTCATTCACACTAAAGATAATGTTGATGTTATTTACTGGTAAGATTATTAAATGGTTCAAAAATTTATTTATAACAAAAAATACGGAGTAAGAATTATGGATTTAAAAAATGTATTTGATAGTGTAACAGAAAAGAACTTTTCTTTTGTAACTATGGATTCCTTAATGGGTGAATTAAAGGTTTCATATTCAACACTTAAACGAATGATGAATGAGGGATTACCACATTATAAAAGAGGTAAAAAGATTTATTTTAGTCCTAACAAAGTTCAAGATTGGTTTGATGAGAAATATCAGGTTGTCTAACTATGAAGAAACGAGTGAAGGAATGGATAGAGAATAATGTAAATCCTACAAAGGTTATGGAAAGTTTTCTCTGGTATACCTTCTCAAAAGTATCAGATGAGGATATGATTCATAATCTGAAAAACTTCAGAGAACTCTTTGAAAAAAGTATGATAGATGATGAGATGGAATGGATAGAGAAAAGAAATGAAAAACCTGAAATCAAACAACAATACAAAGATGAAGTTAAAAAAGAGATAGAGAAAACAACTGATAGGAATATGAAACATATTCATAAGGTGGTTAAAAAACTACATCTTGATAAAGATGGTTGGAAGAAAAGGTTAACCTGGTTGTGATTCAGATTAGAAATCTATTCTACACTATTTGGAAACAGATAGGTATGAACTCTAATAATAATCTTACTTATGGTTTATATGTCTATTTGTCCAAAAGATTAGGGTTCTATGATAGATTATTAAAAGAGAGTAATTATGAATAAAAAGAAACCAATAGATATACTACAAGGGAAATTTCGTCATTTTACTGGTGATGTAGAATTGGATGATGATAAAAATAAAAAATACGACTTTGAAGGGTCGTTGGATGATTTTGAGATATGGTTGAAGAACTTGAAAACGGAAACACACCCACTTATGAAACAGAAGGAATTAGAGTGGGAAAAGAACTCCAAAGAATTGAGAGATTTAATACGGAAACGACAACAAAGAATAGAAAAAGAAAACAGAATAATAAAAATGAAACCCCTTATCCAAAATGAAATATGAGTAGAAAAAAAGTAACTAAAACAGAAGATTTCTTAAATCTAATGACAGAGATATATGATGGATGGAAAGATGTCAGAGATTACGATACAGACCATTTATACTATGATAGAACGAAATGGATTAGTAAAGGTATTAGTGATGAATGGTGGGAGTATCCCGATGACCATCATAGAGATGGAGATTTGGAGTCTTTATGTGTAATGATAGAACAATTTCTCAGGTATTCAATGATTGTTAAAGAAACAAAGATTGGAATGTTTCCGAAGGTAGATGGAATAGATGATGAAGATTATTTAATAGGAGATGAAAAGATGAATCTTAAAGAGAAAGAGAAAGAAAAAAAACGAAATGAAAGTTTAACTAACTATTTATTATTCAGAGAGTAATCATAACGACTATTCCACCTACAATACAAAGACACATACAAAACCCCATTCTTCCAAGATGGGGTTTTTTTATTTTCTGTCAATCCAACACAATCTCAATTGAATCACTTACAAAAGTGGTATAATCAATAAAATAACCTACCGACACCATAATAGTATCTGACCTCATTGTCCAAACGGGTCCAAACATCGTATTCACTTCACCATCTGAATTACTATAACTACAACAATTGATGGTAGGAACTATGAAGTCTGAAAATCCAGTGATGTATGTAGTATCATAACTCACATATTCTAAATCATCAGTCAATCCTCTATGGATAAAATAACCAAGTGTATCTCCCAACATCCAAAAGTGAGAACTCTCCCAATTAAATTTCATCACATCAAGTGGTATACCATTTCTATATATATGACCAGAGAGTCTGTGAAGTGTTTGGAATGTGGATGGATTTAATTCAAGGTGGTAGTATCCATTTTCATCTTGGTCTAATCGTGGTTCTACAATGAATACGATTTCTATGTCATCTTCTGAACTAACACTCTGACTAACTTGTATTTCTTCACAACTTATTAGTGAAGTTATTAAAGTTAGAGATGTAACTAATAGAGTTAGTGTTTCTTTGACCATTTTACGAAGTCACTATCATAAGGTTCTTTAGTTTCTTTCTCTTTCAATCTTCTCATCCAATCAACCATCCATTGTCCTCTTTTGATACCATTATCTTCTTCCCATTGTTCAACACAATCGTATAAATCATCGTGTTCATCCTTACCTTTATATCCACAGGTTGAACATTCTATTTCTTTATCAATTTCTGATTCCATTCTTTGAATGATGATTGTTTTGATTTATCCACCTTAAAGGGTTTACCAATCTCTATTGAGAAGAACCCTTTGTTCTTAGTCCATTCAATAAGATTAGTATCCTCAGTTATTGGTTTTAGTTTGAATCTTATTTTTGACATCCTTCTTAATTTCTTTTTTTGATACTTCTCCATTCCCTATTCCAATACAAAGAAATACTTTCCCATCTGAATCTTCTTCCAACCAAACATCACCTATCATATTGTTTGAACCTTATTCCATAATTGAGTGGATACAACACGAGGATAGTTATGTTTCTTTTCAACCACCTTACCATCCCAATTCACTTTCAGAACACCTTTATAGAAAGGATTAGAAAGGATATAACGAATAGTTTTAGAACACCATTCCTTACCATTGTAATCAAAACCTTTCCGTTTCAAACTTTGAATGAGTTTTCTCATTCTTCTGGTTGGAGATAGATGTTTCAGAGTGAACCATCTTTTGTAAATGTATTCAACTATCTTTGATTGGTTAGAATCCAATATTACATCATTATCAATCTTTTTATAGGAGAAGGGAATTCGTCCTTGTGGTCTTTTATTCTGTCTGTATAAAAGTGATTTACGAGATAGTTTTAATTTTTCAACCAACATATCCCTATCCATCTGTGAATAACTGAGAAGGATGTTTAGAAAAAATCTACCTGAAGGTGTAGATGTATTTATTTCTTCCTTTGTGGAAACGATTGATATATCATTATCCATTAGGAATTTGATGAATACAACACCCTCAGTAAATGACCTCATCAAACGAGTTAAATCAAGGACAACAATGGTATCTATTATGACACCAGTATCAACTAATTCTTTTATATGATTTAGTCCATCTCTGTCAGAGGTAGTTCCAGTCATAATATCTTCAATCCATAAGTCTAATTCTAATCCCTTATGATGGAGATATTTTTCAACTTCAATTTTCTGATTCTTCAAAGATTGAGAAGAACCTTTAGTTTGAGTTATTGAGGATAATCTTCCAAGACCAATGTTCATAATGTCACTCCTAAGTAATATCAACAATTAACATACCTAAATTTACTTACTGGTTGATAAAGATACAACTGGTATTTGTTACCTTAATATAATCACCGAATTTTATAGGATATATTATGTTACCTTTGTAAATTTGGGGATATGGGAAAAGAAGTATTAGGAATTTATTGTCGTGTTTCATCCAGACGACAGGAGGACGATGGAACTTCAATTGATTACCAAATAAAGATTGGAAAGAAGATTTCCAAAAAACTTGGTATGAAGGTTGAGGTTTACAATGAAGGTGGTAAATCAAGTTGGGAGTCTAACATCAATACTCGTCCTCAATTAGTCAGATTGTTGAAAGATATTGAGTCTAAAAAGATTATTTCAGTTTGGGGATGGAATATGGATAGAATCGGAAGAAATAGTGATTCGTGGTGGACAATTCTGAAGGTTCTTGTTGGATGGAGAGTAAATCTATACATTGGTGAAAATGTCAAACCCTACGATTTCAAATCTCCTACTGATAGACTTGTAGTTGGTATCTTATCCTTGATTACAACCTATGATAATGAACTTCGTAGGGTTCGTATGACCTTTGGAAAGATGGAATCTCTAAAAAGAGGTCAAACATTTATTGGTGGAACAATACCATTTGGATACAAGGTTGATAAAAATAAGAATCTTGTAAAAGATGGTGGTGAATCAAAGATGGTAAAGAGAATGTTTGAGATGTATAGAGATGGTCATAATACAACTGACATACAAATGATGTTGGATAGTAGTGATTTCAAACCAAGAAGAAGTAAAAGTGGATGGAGTCTTGGTTCAGTTCAGAAAATTCTTGGTAATGACATATACAGAGGGTTACAAGAATGGATATGGAAAGAAACAAACCCTGATGGTTCTGAAGTTGTAATAGAAAAAATAAAAATAAAAACACCAAGAATTGTGAGTGATGATTTATTTTATAGAACTTCAAAATTGAGGAAAAGACGAAGTGGACACAATCAATATGATACCGATTATCATTCACTACTAAAGGGGTTTTTGTATTGTTCACATTGTGGTTATCGTCTGAATCACAGAATGAAAAAGACGGAAGTGAATGACTATTACTATTGTGTTTATATGGAAAGAGTTTGGTTGAAAAGAGATAAATCTAAATTCAAACCATACGAAAGAACTGGTGATTCTTGTGAGATGAAAAAATCACTTATTATGTCACAAACCGATGATTTGGTATGGAATAAGTTTCTTAATGTCTTTTCTGAATCCACTTGGATAAAAGAGGAGTTCAAAAAGAGAGGTCTATCACCTAAGGGTAAATTGGAGAGTGAAGTAAAAAAGACAATAAAGTTTAACCGAAACAAAATCTCACTTCTGAGAAGGAAACAAGACAATCTCAATGAACAATTAGTTAGTGTAGAGTTAAAGAGAATGAATAAAGAGATTTCTGACCCAGTATATCAAGGTTTATTAAATAATTTAGATGAAACAATGAAATCAGTTTCAGAAGAAATTCAAGTTATGGTAGAAGAAAATGATGATTTAGAAAAAAGAGGGAGTTGGATTGATTGGGTTGGTAAGATGGATAAAGAAATCAAAGAAATGAAAGAGTGGAGTCTTGAAGAAAAGAGAGAGAAACTGGAACAATTCATAAAGAGAGTAAATGTAACCTATGATGATAAAACAAAAGAACACGATTTGAATTTTGACTTCTCAGTTCCTTTGGTGGGTGACAAATTGATTTACAAAGATAAGAAAGATAAGTCAAAAGGATATGACATTGAGAAAGGTGAACATCATATTGTAGTCAAACACAGAAATACTCCACCAGTAAGTAAAGAAAAATTATATCTAATGGGAGTTGTGTCTAAACTCAGGAACGATGGTATGAGTTATTCAGAAATATCAGAACATCTGAATAAGGAAGGAATCAAAACAATGAGAGGTAAGACTTGGACAAAACATTCAGTAGGTAGGTTCATTATTTACTTTACAAAAAATGTAAACCTTATGGAAATTCCGAGAGAACCAGTAACAGATTTACGAGGTAAAAAAAAAAGGTAAACAATGTTAATGGTAACAAAATTACACCAGTTCATTTACTCGGTTACGGTGGAGTAAACGATAGGGATTTCTATCGTTACCCCCATTTAGTAGTTATAACTATAACAATATCTATAACTTACAGAAATCACTACTGGTCTAAATACACCCCATATCAACAATACCTCTATAACCGAATTAGGTCATATCGGGAGGATTTTGTTACCCCTATTCGGTGGTTTGAGATACGACAAATATTGAACTCTGAAGGATTGAAAACTCCACTTGGTAAGAAGTTTGGAAATAATCATATCCAAAGTATCTACACAAAGGGAAAGAAAAGGGAAGAAAGATTGAACTCTGAAGTGAAGGTAGAAAAATCACTAAGTGTAAAAGAGTATAAAGGTGACCAAATAAAGATAATAGATTGACCTGAGAAACACCCTTTAATTTCCCTCAGGAATCCCTTTCTTTTTCCAATGTGTGTTTTCCCATAAAACAGGAAATATGTGGATTTAGGGGTATTTTAAGGACAAATAGAGGTATTCTATGGTAGTATATGAAAGTATAAGGTGGGGGGTGGGTAATTAGTCGTTAATCGGAAAACTTTTTTTTAATATTTAATCAATCTAACTGACTTACATATAGAGGATAAATTTTTCTTATAAGAAACCTTCCAAATACAATCATCTCTCTGGAAGTTTCTTAGAATCGTCAGTATAAACACTTTTGTTCTTTTTACTTCTGAACTCATCTCTTTCTTTGAGTTCTTTATTGGTAACTTTTTTCAAACTACCAGATACAGATTTAACAACTTTTCCTCGTCTTTTCTTCAATTCCCTTTCAGGTAATACTTGAACCTTACCTTTCTTCATTTGTTGGTTCAGTTTGAATCTGAACTCATCACATAATTCATCATCATTCATTTTACCAATCAGTTTTTTTGTATGGATTAAACCTTTTATATGGTTAGAACCAATGTGAACCCATCTTGGTTTACCATAGAGAGAAACCTTACCTCTTGTAACCTTATCTTCTTTGATAAGAGTTATACTTTCATTCCCTTTGGTCAATTTGGTCTTTTCACCAATGGAAATGTTCATCAATTTCATTTCTCGTTCCCATTCGTTAATCTGTTTATGGTGAGGATATTTGGAGTCTTGTAGTTTCTGAATGTTCTTATTGAGTTTCTCTATTTCAACATCAATAAGATTAATTTTTTCAATTCTACCCTCAATCCAATTTTCCATTCTTGACCTTTTACCTAACAGATTTTCAAGAGGGTATTGTTCATAAGGAAGGTTCTTCCAATCAATTTTAGGTCGTCCTGTTTTATTCATAACACTAATCCTTTATAGTTGATAAAATGTATATCCTATAATTTACGGAAAATATCAACCATAAACAATAGTAAAGTATTCTTATTGGTTGATTTTATGTGTAATTGTGTAGTGTAAATAATGATAAAAAATAGACAATTCGTGAGAAGGAAAATAAATGGTAGATAAAACGACTTGGTTTTTTTTATTCAACAATATCAACCACAAACTAAATGGACAAATATTAATAGTAGATATTATTCGTTAAGTTCGTATAGAAATGATAAACAACAATAAAAAGGAAAACAAAATGAAATCTGTAAAAGAACTAAAAACAAAAAAAGAAATGAAGGAAAAGTTATTCCTCTATCACATACTAATAGATTGGATTGATGATTACTACTATAACGATTCAGAAATGACCGAACAAAAAAGGGAGTGGATTGGTGTTAATTGGAAAGAGTTATGTAAGTCATTAGGACAACAATTTGAGGAGATGGTAGAAGATGGATGGAATCCTGACCAAAGGACTCTCCAAGAAATTGTAAATGATGACTTGGATGAATTAATAAGATGTAATGATTGGTCTGTTCGTGATGTTAGAGATAGAGGTGAAGATTTGATTCAAGATTTACACACAAAGAACATAGGAACACTAAAAGAGATTGGTAAATGTTGGGAAATATGGGTTGAAGTAAATACCCCTGAAGAATGGTTGATAAACTGAGTTCGTTATTTTAATCAACAATATCAACCATAAACTAAATGGTCAAATGGGAATTGTTGATTTTAATCGTTAATGTCAAGGGTAAGGAAAAAAATTAATAAAAAAAGTAAATAAAAATGACATTAAAAGAGTATATAGAAAAAAAAGAAACTGAATTAAAAGAAGTTGAGAAACGACCAGAGTTATTACGAAATGGTCTTTCAACAATTGATGACAAACTTGATGAAATGGATGGATACTACGATGAAGAACTTATCCGTGAAGTCGGAGGAGATAGTTATGGTGAAGGATATTATGATGAGTTAAAAAGAACTATAACTGAATTAAAAGAAATTGAGGAAATAAAATGATAGTAACTGATGGACATTCGTATCAAAGTGAAAAAGTATGGATTCACCAATGGTATGGAAAAGAACAACTGGAGTTAAAACTTGGAAAGAAAATTAGTGATGAGGAGTGGGGAAACTTCATTGACTTTTATATGGAAGATTTTCCAGACCCCGATGTATATGATAAAATGATTGATGATTACAGATATTATGAAAAGAATGGAAGGGATTGGTAGATAAAACGACTTGGGTTTTTTTATTACAGAATATCAACCAAAAAGTATATGGTATAAATGGAAGGGGTTGATATAAGTGGTAAATTCATATATGAGAAATAGAGAAATAATAAACAATTCAAATAAGGAGTTAGAAATGAGAATAACAACAACAAATGGATGGGATAAAAAAAGAGTTGAAGATATAACATCTGAAACTTTTACATCCAAAGAATGGGAAATCATCAAACCATACTTAGAAGATACATTAGAATACCACTTTTACGATGTTGGGAAAAAAGTGATTCAGTCTTATATAGGTGGAGATGATGACATATTAAAAAGTCTTAGAGAGGGAACATTTGAAGGATGAATTACAATAAAAAGAAATTTGAAGAACTAAATGAAAATGACATAATGGAATGGATGACAGAAACAGAGGATGGTAAATGTTTTATGGAACTCTGTGATGAATATGAAAAAACAAGAACCTACAAAGAAGAAGAAGGTGAGTATGAAACTTTTGAGGAGTTTATAATAAAAAAAATACAAAGAAGAATACTAATAGAAAAGATTAGTGAATTAGAAAGGGAGAATAATGGGTAGACACTTTATAGAAGAAGAATACAGAAACCATCCCTTCATAAAGGAACTCAAACTGGATAAGTATCCCTATAACACTAATATGTTAGATAAAATTATTGACAGGATAGAGAAGGGTGATACAATAGAAGAAATAAAAGTCCTCATAAATAATAATGATTTGAACCAATGTGATAAATGTTTTTGGTGGACAGACTCTGAAAAGTTGTATTGGGAAGGATATGATTTTAATGAGGATTATGAAGATGAAGATAACGAATACGACACTATGTGTGAAGAATGTTTCCCTTCCTCACCCTTTTATGAAAAGAATGGTTGATAAAACGACTTGGGTTTTTTTATTCAATAATATCAACCATAATATAAATGGGTAAAGTGAAAGAGGTTGATAATAGTGGTAAATTCATATATGAAAAATAACGAAATAATAAACAACAATAAAAAGGTAATAAACAATGAAAAGTCATAGAAAGAAAAGTTCATATCTCAGAACAATTAGGGATACGGAGAGAATAGAGATGTTATGGGATTACATCATAAAACTCAATTTCAATGGAGAAGTAACAATGGATAGAAATGATGAAGGATATGAAATCCAGTTTACTTGGAAAGATTGGAGTAAGAATGGTTGATAAAACGACTTGGGTTATGATTATACAGAATATCAACCATTTAAGAAGAAATCTTAAAAATAAAACAGGTGTTTGAGATTCTATCTGATATATATAATTAACTGATTACAAATGAATCTATATGAAAGTGAAAACAAGGATAAAAATGGTAGATAAAATGACTTGGGTTTTTTTAATCAATAGTATCAACTATAAACAAAGTGATAGAATAGTAAATGGTAGATATTATGTGTAATAGAGAAGTAACAAATAATAAGGGAGTAACTAATGTTTAGTGACATTAATAAAATAGTAAAAAAGAGTGAACATAACGGATTCAAGATTCCAGAATTTATGAGATATATAAAGGGGAAGATTAGAATCCAAAATAAGAAAGGTAATGTGGACAAGTGGTTGATAGAAATCTATGAAAAATTTTATGAAAAAGTATCAACCAAAAACTATTCACAAACAAATAATAGGTAGATATAATGACTAAACATTTCATACAACAATTTAGAGATAGAGTAATGGGATTACCGATTACAAAACAAGAAATGAAAAGAATATTAGGACACATTATGAATGTAGTGAGTGGGAGTCGTGGTGATGAATCAATCTGTGTTCACAAGTTTGACAGAGAAGTGATTCAACAAGACCCGAAACCACATCGTAGAGATGAAGATGAGTTATGGATTATAGTTAGGAACGGAAATCTCATAACAACTCATAGAAGAAGTTCAAAGAGAACATTTAACACTAACCCCATCAGTATGAAGGTGGACAGAGTTAGATATTCATTTATTTAATAAATAAGAGGAGTAAATAATGAAAAAAGAAACACCACTACAATTCTACAAAAAGGTATGTAAAGAACTACAAACTAAAGGAGAAATAATCTTCTCTGACTTGAAAAAATGGGGATGGTCTTTAAGAATAGAAAAAGACTATTACTCAGGTCGTAACTACGAACCTGTGATAGTATTGAAGATAAACAAAGATATTCACGGAAGTGAGTTTATGATTTTTAGAGGATATCTTTTCGGACTTTTACTAAGAGAAATGACTCAATACCATTGGGGAATATGTAGAAGTAATCAAATATCGGAATTATTCGGTAATGAATTTGAACTTCATCCAAAATTAATAACTAAGGAGTATAAATAATGAAAACAAACATCAAAAATAAAGGAAATGGTATTCCTTTACATCTAATAGACAAGTTAAAGAAAGTAAATACTATCGGTGGTGGAACACGATTTGTATTAAAGAACCCCCCACACATACACGATATTTGTTATACCGATTTTGTCAGAGGAGACGATGGAAAAATGGTCTTGAAATCAAAGACAAATAAATCCAATAAAAATGGGAAACAATAAAATGAAAAATGAAAATAAAGAAATAAAAACATATTACTTATCACAGAATATAGATTGTGATAGGAATCAAGGTTTTGGTTGGGAAAGTGAAGAACAAAATTTTTTCCATAAAGAATTTAGTAAACCCTCCCTCGGTGGTGGAATGTCTTATGGTATATCCAATTTTCAAGAGTGTAAAGAAAACCCTTTTCAATATTCCTTTCAGTTATTTGATAATCAAGGTTGGATAGGTGATTACTTGGTGGATAAAGAAGATTGGGATAATAACACGACACTTGTAGATGTTCTATAAAATGAAGAAAAAAATAGTAGGAATGAGAAGTAGAGATTTAAACAGAATAAAAAATTTATCTGATATACCAGACGAGGAGATTCAAGATGAATTTTTACCTATTCAAAGATTAAAGAATAGTGGTTATAAAGTAAGAAAGAATAAGGAAGGTAAAGTATTAGTTGGTGTAGGTCATTCTCTAAAAGATAATGAGGGTGGAAACATTCTTAATAATAATGTATACCGAACAATTGATGAGGTAAAGAGATTACAATTTCAATATATAGATGAAAACTTAATCACAGATTATAACTCACTATGGGAACTGACAAAATCGGGTTGGAACTCAGACCACAAAGGTAAGAAGTATGGTGAAGGAATTATCTATCCATACATCTCAGTAGATAATAAATGGTATAGATGGGATAATACTTGGTTAAGAGGTGTTATGAAGATTCGGAAATGGACAGAAAAATGTAACGGGAAATACTCTGAATTATTACTAAAAGGAGAAAATGATATTTTAGAACCACCAACTATTATTTCAACTGGTTCTTCTGAATTAGAAATAGATATTAATAAAAATGGTTCTTGTCCTTGTGGAAGTGGTTTGGATTTCAAAGGATGTTGTTACCTAAATGAAGTAGGAGTTAGTTAATGAGTAAAAAAGGAATAAAACTAAAAAAAGGGGTAGATGTCATTGAGAAATGGATGACTGATTTTCATCTTCCATTTGAGGAATACCTTAAAAGAGATTTTAAAATAATGTTATATCACGAGGAATTAGACTTTCACTATGAAACAACATTTAATTGGTCAAAACCATTTGATTATATAGAGAGTAGGATTAAACCACCGAATACTCTGAGTTATATGATGGAAAATATAAAAGTCAATACTTTGGAAGAATTATTGAGAGGTAATTATAACAACCATATTACTCTTGGAGAAGTAAGTGATAAAGATAATGAATTGATGGAAATATCTTTTCATATATGGTTAAAGGGGTATGGTAAAAAGTTAATTGAGAATCTTTATAATGAAATTGGTAGTAGTCCATCAGTTAATCTTATAGAGAATGAAGAAGATTGGACAGATGTGGTTCTTAGAATTAAAAAAGGTGAGGATGGAATACATTATATAGAAGTTTCAATAAAAGAAGATGAAGGAGAAGGAACTTACAATGATGGTAAGAAGGAAATTGATTTACCTATGGGTGATGATGGTAATCTAAATGGTATGGGAACAATTATTAACTATTCAACTGGTTCTGTCTTTTCTCAAACTGGTTTATCTAAAGAAAAATTAGATGATATAGGTCAAACTATAAATGTGATGGAAAAAATCAAAAGATGGGATTACGAAATCGGTAAAAATGATAAGTGTCCTTGTGAGAGTGGATTGATTTATAAAAATTGTTGTATGAACTAAATAAAGTGGTTGATAAAAGGTGATGGTTTTTTTTGTCATCTAATATCAACCATAAACAAAGTGATAGAATAGAAAATGGTAGATATTATTCGTAATAGGGTATGTAACAAAAAAAAGGAATAAAAAATGAAAACTGAAAAGAAAAGAAAAACAATAGTTCTACAATTTAATGAACCAAAGGTATTGGATAAAAAAGTTCAAGATGGTTCACTCTATGTGAAATTGGATTTTCACGAACTTGGTATAGGAGATATCATTATCAATAAAACGGATGATGGTTATTCTTATGAAGATGTAGGTCATCTAAAAAAGACATTTGGAACAATTGAAAGATTGATGTGGGAGTTTGAATTACCACAATCATTGAAATCTGATATTGAATCTCTAACCAGTAAATCATCTGATGATGAACCATACTATATCAATAATGAGAGTATATCTGATTGGTTAGAAAACCCAGTGTATAAAAAAGAATCTAAAGAACTGAGGAAGTTGATTAAAGATGAAGGTTATAAAACTATAATCTTATCATAAAACAAAAGGTAAAGGAATAAAAAATGAAAACTGAAAATAAACAAAACTTAATAAGAGAGAGTTTCTAATATGGGAATTGGTAGTAATAGAAATAAACCCTGTCCTTGTGGTAGTGGTAAAAAAAGTAAGAGATGTTTCCACGATGGTTTTATGAAACACTTAGAAGATAAAGTGAAGGAAACATACGGAAATGATTTTAAAAAACATTCCAAGTTCATTACACACAATGGTCTATCAAAAATTCCAAAAGACTATAAAGTTCCTAAGGGATATGTGGATGATTTTGGTTTGTTATTGAAAAGAGAAGGAATAGAAGAACATAGTATATGTTATTGTGGTAGTTATCAACCATCATTTCCCGATATGGGTATGGTGATGAGTGGTTTTAGTTTTCCATTTTCCTTAGGAGATAATTCAGATGATTACATTAATACTACTTTCGTTGGTAAAGATACTGAGATGATAAAACAAAATCAAATTACAACATCCTTTCATTACTTTATTGGTAACCAAACAAATTGGAGGACACAGAAAATAGAGAAAGGTGAAAATGTTGTTGATGTTGATAGTCTTACAAACGATTTAACATATACTTTAGTGTTTGACCCATCTAAAGAAGATATGACAGAGTTTGTAAAGAAATTTAAATCTGATGAATCCTTTTATATCAAAGTAAAGGTGGGTTCAGATATTCTTGAAAATACTATTTTTGGTAAAACAGAATACTATTGTGAATTGTTATTTAAAGAATTTGAAGATAGAAGTGAACAACACGAGAAGATGTCATACGAAAAAAGATATAGTGAGATGGTAGTCTAAGAGAGAGGTTAATGGTTGATAATTGGAGTTCGTTTTTTTTGACTTCATTTATCAACCATAAACAATATAAAAGAATTAATAATGATTGATATAATAAAATGAAAAAGAAAAAGAAGAAGAATAAGAATAGAAAAAAAAGAACACCTGAACAACAAAGAAAACTCAGAGAAAAGAGAAGAAGATATAGGTTGAACAAGAAGAATGGTGGTGGTCTAATAGAACCTTTATCTCTTATTGATAACAAACCTGAAATTGACTACACCAAATGGTATAATGTAGGTAAGGAACTTATTTCTAAAAACTATCACGGATTGATTAGTGAAATGATGAGTTCATTTAATATTAAAGGACAATATGAGGAAAAAGATAGACAATTTTATATTTTTACTAAGGAAGGTGAAAAATGGATTGATATAATGAAACAATATCTATCCTTAGTTACTAATTCATTCTTTTATGGAAAACAAGTGATGGTATGTGAAAATGATAAGTTGAACCTCATTGACCAACCTAACCTTTTCAACCAACATAAGGATGAAAAAGTTTTGAGTCAGGTTTGGGATATTTCTTCTCAACTAACAAAAATGAGTAAAAGAAAACAGAAGGTCATTTTGGATGGATTATTAAAACAACATTTAAATCTTAGAAACTTAGTTGATGAATTAAATGAGTTAGGTAAAACAGGTGGAGTAAAAGATTTTAGAACTCAACAGATTGATATTGAAAAGACAAATATCTTTAGTTGTTTTGATGATTTCACCTATGGATTACTTGAATGGTTATATGAAGAAAAAGAATTGATTATGGAGTGTATAACACCAGTTCTTTTTTCATCAATGGTTAGAATGTGTTATATGAGACTTGGGAATCCCAATAACAGAATTGAAATAGAAAATAATACATTAGAGAAACTTTTAAGATTTATTGAAAATGATGATTATCTGTTATACTTCTTTCGGTTAGAGAGTTATGGTAATAGAAATGAAGAAGGAACAAAGAATTATAAAAGGTCTGAGTCCATTTTAAGAAGTTGGATTAATAATAACCCATCACTTAAAGAGTGGTTTGATGATGATGTTATAAATGAAAGTCTATTTGGTAGGAAACATAATATCTATGGTCAATCAAATTACTTATATCCACAACGATTAGAATTTGAAGGTAATCCAAGTAGTTCACTTCTTTATGATATAAAAGAGGAAGGTGTTGTAACACCTGAAACTGATGTTACTTGGATAAAGGATTTGGAAGATGATGATATGATTACAATCTATCGTTCTGTTTCAGATAAAAATTATCCAATCGGGTGGAGTTGGACTTTTGATAAGTCTTTGAGTTTAACTTGGATTAGAAGTAGGGGTTTGGTTAATGATTTGAAAAAAACCAAGTCTTACATAGTTGAAACTCAAATTCCTAAAAAAGATATTATGGTAATCCATACTCACCATTCGGATGATGATAAAGGAGTGGATAATTATAATGAGATTATTATTACAAAAGAGAAATTAAAAGATTGTGATTTTACAATAACTGAGATTGATGGGAATAATACCAAAGAGATTTATAATCTTATAATGAGTGATGAGAAGATAAAAGAAAGTATCCTTCACACAGAACTAAGTCATATGATTAAAATATCAAAAGAAATGATAATAAATCATCTTCCAGACTATTATCGTGAACACATAAATGAAAAATGGTTCATAAAGAAATCATTTTATAATCATAGTGAATATCTAACTCAATCATCACTTGGAAATACATTCAATTCATTTACTGAAAGATGGGAATCTGATAAACAAATGGAATTAGTTGGTTGATAAACAAGGGGTAGGGTTTCCCTATCATTATTTACCTACCCCTTTCCAACATAAAACGGAAGTTATTTTCAGATTACTTCCACTTTAACGAATAGAAACACCCCAAAGTTTTAATTAATAAACAATAATAAAAGGAGGACAAATATGTCCAAAACAAAACCAAAAATGATTTTCAATAGAAACAAAAAACAATTGAAGAATATTTTTAATGAAAGAATAGATGAATTACAAGAAAGATTCAATGACTTGGGAGAAGGAGGATGGTTAACTGATAATGGAAAAATATGGGGGAGACAAATATCTCTACTTCATTGGGTTTTACAAGTTATTAATAATCCAAAGGAATGGGATTGTATTGAAATAGATGAAAATCTAATGGATGAATTAGTATTTACACAGGAGGTGGAATAATGAAAATGAATAAAGAAGAATATTCAGATTTCTTAAAGGAAAATGGATTTAAATCACTTACAAAACTATTTGAGATGAAAGGGTTAGGTAGTCCACTTGATAATATCCCTCTATTCTACAATACTTTAAGAAAACTCGTGAGTGGGAAGGGATATTATGATGAGAAACAATTTAATCAAATTTTCAAATCAATAATCCTAACTATGTCAGAAGAAGGAAATAAATAATGATAAAGTATGATAACGATGATTTGTTTATAGAAATAACAAAAGATATAAGAGAAGAACTGAATCTATGTGGTGTTCCAGTAGGTTTAGAACAAGATGTCTTAGATGATGTAATGGATATTATTGATTACTATGAGAATGATGAAGGAAAAATAGGTGGAACACCATTAATGTGTGAAGAAAGTGTTGAATCAACATTATCAGAACGAGAAGAATATTTAGAATATGAAATTGATTGGAGAGAAATATATCATATCGTGTCTAATGATGTTTTAACTGATGAAATGAGAGTTAAAAATAATTACTGGAATTACTATAATAATGAGGAGATGAACTGATGAATAAGGAATTAATTAAGAGATGTAATGATAACATTGGGTCAGTATATGTTACAAAAAGAGTTCCACTTTGTATTGACCAAATGTTAGGGAAACCACTTGAAGAGATTAGTGAAAAGGAATGGAAGGAATGGGAAAGGTTTGTAAGTGAAGAATACAAAATGTGGGATTCACCACCATTCCCTGAATTTTATTTAGAACAACAATCTATTAAAGATATTCAATCATATATGAGTGAAGAAAACTCTCTGAAGGTGGTGAACTGATGACCTATAATGAAATAATAACAAAAGAAAATCCTTATGGAATTAAAACACCAACAAGTGTTGATGAGTTTCGTGAGAATCTTCAAAAATATTATGTAACAATACCAAGAAACTACGATAGAAAGAAATATCCAAACCGACAGGAAGTTCCGTTTGAATTTGTAGACCTATATGTTCAAGAAGGAGAAATACCATTAATGGATATAGAGAGTTTTGATGACATAATAAATTATCCCCATCGTAGACGATTTGAGAGTGAATCACCACACATTTTTCCAATGATTACGGAAATAAAACCTTTAGATGATTATATGGGAGAAACAGACCAATGTTTTTCATCAGTTGGATATTTCAAGGATGAATCACATTTCAAGTTATGGGATAAGGTTGAGGATTATTTGGAAAAAGGTAACCCACTATGGTTCACACTTGATAATCTACATTTAAGAGAGTTTTATGTTATGACACTTGGGAGGTTTACAGGATTTGAGGAACAAAATAATGAAAAATAATCCCCCTTTTATACAACTAACATTAAAAATTGATTGGTTTAAACTAATGGAAATGGGACTAATTGATTCTCTAAATGATTATGTATATGATGAACTTGGTAGAGATGAAAACTTGTCGGGTTATTATATGTGTGGATACACACCCATAGGTGTTGAGGGTAGAGATATAGTATTTCAAGTTGATTTTGAGTTAGAAGATTGAGGAAAAGAAAAGAACTAATGGACTTTGATAGTAAGAAAATCCTACAACGAATGGATAAGGAAGAATATGAAAAGAATAAGGTTGATGAGATGTTCAATACAAAACATCGTTTGTTTGAGTTCCTACATTTTAGATTGAAAACATTAGTCAATTTGGAAACCTCACAAAAATTAGGATGGTATAAGAGAAGATGGGGTATTGACATCAAACAATTCTATAACCCAAAAGATAGTAGAGTAATTGGTGATTTAGATAGGATTATAGAAGAACTGAATATGGAATTGGAAAGAGTTAAATCCCTCACTAACAAACAATTTAGGAAAAAGTTTTCCTAATGAGATTTTGTAAAGAATGTGATAGATATACGATTGATGAAAAATATAAAAGGATTTGTTTTTGTTGTCGGAATAGAAGAGTCCTTAAAAAATATAAAATTGGTAAAAAACTGAACCCGATTAAAGGTATCAATTCTATTACTGAATGAAAATAGGTCTATTGATACACTTACCTTGATAGGTTTGTTGTTAATATGGTATTACCCACTTTACTCCTGTAATAAGGAGTTTTTGACACCTTACTGACATAGTTAGGATACCTATAAAGTGTCAACCTAATAAAAATGGTATCTCTGTTCTTTTATCAACCATTTTTGTCAGATTCTCAAAAAAAACCAATGGTTTTCATTCACACTCTTATACTTATATATGTAACTCATACCGATGATATAGAAATCGTCT
>Ga0315338_1002371_pt1 | contig 18949 bp, 12 predicted proteins | sample ASW8metaG_FD_204518 | JGI IMG/M metagenome (GOLD analysis project Ga0315338, IMG submission 204518) | Ammonia-oxidizing marine archaeal communities from Monterey Bay, California, United States - ASW #8 | ecosystem: Environmental > Aquatic > Marine > Coastal | place: USA: California | collected... | reverse complement strand
GGTCGGTTGACGCAGACCAGTGCTCGGTTGGACGACTTCGCTGGCGATTTTGAGGGTCGGTTGACGCAGACCAGTGCTCGGTTGGACGACTTTGCTGGCGATTTTGAGGGTCGGTTGACGCAGACCAGTGCTCGGTTGGACGACCTTGCTGGCGATTTTGAGGGTCGGTTGACGCAGACCAGTGCTCGGTTGGACGACCTCACCAAGAGGCTCAAGGTTCGGTTGGCGGAGACCAGTGTTCGGTTGGCGGAGACCAGTGCTCGGTTGGACGACCTCGCCAAGAGACTTGGTCGGCTTGATTCCGACACGTCCGGTCAGGTGGCATCGTTGGCGGTTGACCAAGTGCGCGTGTCTGAGGCGATCACGAGCGCACTCGAGGGAATCCGCGAACTTCAGAGGTTGTCGAACGACGAGCGCGGGCGCCTCGATTCCCTCTCTGCCGACCTGGCGGGGGTCGCAGCCACCGTTGCATCCCGAACGCGCGCCATTCCGGCAGATGCCCCGCTTACCGACGAGGCGAAGGCGTGGATAAAGAGCGTCTCCAGCGTGTGGCCAGAGACAGCGCTCGAGGCCTACGCTCAGGCTCAGCAGACGCTCGAGGTCGACTTCGGCCGGGATCCCGAGTTGCCCGTGCCGCCAGAGACAGTCGCCGAATTACTTGCCTCTGTCTGTCTGGACGGTGGCTCACCTGATGACATCGAGGCCTACCTCCAGGATTCGCACTGGCGATTCCTGCATACCCTCGAGTTAGTCGGTCCGGAGCGGGTGCGGACGCTCGAGTTAGGAGCGAATCCCTACTTCACGACTGTGCTGTTCTGGGAGTACCGGGACGAGGAGCCGGAACTGGCCAACTACTTCGGCTTTGACGACAAAGAGGTCGATACACAGGTCGTCGAGTACATAGATGCGGAAGGTGTCCAGAAGAAACGGACAGTTGAGTTCCGGCTGTTCAATATCGAGCGCGACCGCTTCCCCTATGAGGACGAATCGTTCGGAATGGTGCTCTTCTGCGAGATTCTTGAACACCTCACTGTAGATCCCTTCGCAGGGCTGAGCGAGATCAACCGCGTCACCGAGATGGGTGGCCATCTCGTTCTCACCACCCCCAATGTGGCACGAACCGAGAACGTGGCCCGCCTCCTCAGCGGTGACAACCTTTACGATCCGTATTCAGGACACGGACCATATGGCCGACACAACCGCGAATACACACTCGACGAACTAGGACAACTCCTGGCGTTCTCTGGGTACACGATCGACTGCGGGTATTCCGCAGACGCACATCCCTGGTCGCCAGATATCAGTCGGCTCGAGATGATCCGCCCAGAACTCAGGGCACGGTTGGGGGACCTCGGCCAATACCTCTTCGTCAGCGCCGTCAAGACGGGATTGCCGCGAGAGGAGCGTCCCGACTTTCTGTATCGGAGCATGTTCGACGAGGAACTCTTTACGCCAGGGGCCGAATCAAATGGCGGACCTTCGACATGAGGAAGCGCAGGAAGGCCGAAATTGCCGAGATGGCACGGCTGGGGCAAGCCACCACCAGATTGGAAGTCGAACTATCCGGCGTTGCAGCAGAGGCCCGGCACACTCAAGCGCTACACGACGAGTTCCGAACGGCGGCATTCGCGGTGTGGTCGACGGAGGTCGAGCGACTCACCGCCGAATTCGGCGAACGCTTCTCCAGTGCTTTTGAGGGCATACGTGAACTTCAGGGCCTCTCCACAGCCTTGCAGGGTCAGGTTGAGGCGGTGGCCACGGATTTGGCGCGGACAGGGTCGGACGTGTCAGCGCTTTCGGGCCGCCTGGGGCTGGCTGCCACCGCCGAACAGATGGCAAGTGCTTTTGAGGGCATAGGTGAACTTCAGGGCCTCTCCACAGCCTTGCAGGGTCAGGTTGAGGCGGTGGCCACGGATTTGGCGCGGACAGGGTCGGACGTGTCAGCGCTTTCGGGCCGCCTGGGGCTGGCTGCCACCGCCGAACAGATGGCGAGCGCTTTTGAGGGGATCGAGGAGTTGCAGTTGTTGTCTTCCGGGTTGCAGGGTCAGGTTGAGGCGGTGGCCACGGATTTGGAGCGGACAGGGTCGGACGTGTCGGCGTTGACGAAGGACATGGAGGCGGTAGGGGGTCTGACCAAGGACGTGTCAGCGCTTTCGGGCCGCCTGGGGCTGGCTGCCACCGCCGAACAGATGGCGAGCGCTTTTGAGGGGATCGAGGAGCTGCAGTTGTTGTCTTCCGGGTTGCTGGGTCAGGTTGAGGCGGTGGCCACGGATTTGGCGCGGACAGGGTCGGACGTGTCGGCGTTGACGAAGGACATGGGGGCGGTAGGGGGTCTGACCAAGGACGTGTCGGCGTTGACGAAGGACATGGAGGCGGTAGGGGGTCTGACCAAGGACGTGTCGGCGTTGACGAAGGACATGGAGGCGGTAGGGGGTCTGACCAAGGACGTGTCGGCGATGGCGGCCCAGTCGGAGAAGGAACAGGGGCGGCTCTCCGAGACGGTGGCTACCGTGGCCGATCAAGTGACGAGGGTCGACACGCTTGCCGCCGGGCTGGCGGCGATCCAGCGGTCACTCGCAGCGGTAACGGCGGTATCGGCACCTGCCGGACAGCCGGGGGCCACACCAAAGTCGGATGTCGAGCCGGTCACTGAGGTGCCACTCGACCGACTGGCGGCCGAGACCGTCTACGCAGCAATTGAGGACCGCTTCCGCGGCTCACCCGAAGCCATTCGCGAACAGCAGTCGAACTACCTCGACTTGATCAAGAAGTTGCCGGGTTCGAAGCCGGTGGTCGATCTGGGCTGCGGCCGCGGCGAGTTCCTCAGCCTGCTGGCGGAATCCGACATCGCTGGGGTTGGCGTCGACCTCAGTTCTGCGTTCGTGGCTGAGTGCCAAGAACAGGGTCTTAATGTCACAGAGCAGGACCTGCTCGCATTCCTCGGGTCACAGAAGGACAAGTCACTCCGTGGCGTGGTGTCGTTCCAGGTGCTCGAGCACCTGCCGTTCCCGGTGCTGTTGCGAACGTATGCGGAAGCCTTCCGGGTGCTTGTTCCCGGGGGCCTCTTCCTCAACGAGACACCCAACGGCGCCAACCTGGCGGTCGGTGGATCGACCTTCTGGCTCGACCACACTCACGTCCGTCCACTCCACCCTGAACTCCTCAGTCACTTTGCAAAGTTCTACGGCTACACGGACATCCGAGTGGACCTAGTGTCGAAACCGGAAGTTTCGTGGAAGCTTGGTCCGGACGCCAGCGGCGAGGCAGTCGGCGATGCAGTGCTGGGCCTTCAGGAATACGTTCTGGCCGGCCAGGACGCCCTGCTCGTCGCCTACCGGCCCAAGGAGCCCCGCAAGCCCCGTACATCGAAGGCGTCGACCACCCGTGCCAAGAGGTCTTCGTAGCGGACCATGAGGTCGTCCCATCGGTACCGGTCCTCGATGTAGGCACGTCCGTTCGCACCCAGGCGCTCAAGGAGTTCGGCGTCACTCAGGAGGAGGTCGACGGCCGCCTCGAACTCGGGGAAGCCGTCGTAGACGATGGCGCCACCCGACCGCTCCGCCTGGCCGGCCAGAACCCTGCAACGACCCTGCACCAGCGCCGGACACCGGAGCGACCACGCCTCGGTGAGGGCCATCGAGAAGCTCTCGAAGTAGGAAGGCTGGAGGAACACCGTGCAGGCGGCGATGGCGTCCAACTTCTCCTGCTCGGGGACGAAGCCTGCTCCGATGACGTCGGGGTGGTCTGGGAGGTCCATCACGGGATCTCCCACGATTACGAACTTGAGGTCGGACGGGTTTCGCTCCTTGTAGGTGACGAAGTAGTCGTAGACCTCGAGCGAGCCCTTGCCGGGATCGACCCGTCCGATGTAGAGGAGGAAGGGGGCGTCGCCGAGTCCGTGGCGCTCACGGAACCGGGCACCGTCGCCTTCGAGGTCGAGGTCCGACCCGACGCCGACCACCTCCTCGACCGCTCGATGGCCGAATCGGCGGTTGACCATGTCGGCCTCCTCGACCGTTAGGAAGCCGTAGCCGTCTGGAAGCCGAAAGACTCGGTCGAAGAGGGGGACGGTCAGGTGTGGCTCGACGTGTGCAGTCGGTTGGAAGAGTGTCGGTGCCCGTCCGGCGACGGCGGGAAGGCCGAAGATCGTCGTGTAGTAGAGGTAGGTGAAGAAGATCACGACGTCGAAGTCGGGCGCCCGGTCGGCAAGCCAACCGGGCAACTCGGTCGTCCTTGGGCCCATCTCAGCCGCCCAGCGCTCCTGGGTGGCGAGGGGCGTTGGCTGTCGACCCCAGACGACTGTGGCGTCCAATGCGCTGAACCGTTCACCGATTCGAGGACGATCCACTGGGAACCTGTGTACGAGGACGTCGTTGATCTGTTCCTGTCCGGCAGAGAACTCGTTTTCCCAGTCCGTGTAGTTGCGGGCACAACTGGTTGCCACCTCTACGTCGTGGCCGCGGCCGACCAGTTGTTCAGCGAACAACCGACAGCACTGCTCTGATCCGCCGGCAATGTGCTCTCCATATCGTTGGACCACGAAAAGGGCCCGCATCAGACCACCATGGCTAATTCCTTCAGGAATGTGGCGGTCGCCGCGGTGTCGTCAAATTCACGCACCCGTTGGCGGCCCCGAAAGGCCATCCGACTGCGGAGGCCCTGGTCGTCCAGGAGTTCGCCGACCGCCTCGGCGAACATCTCCGGTCCGGCGTCCTCGGGAAGCAGCAGACCGGCATCACCGACGGTGTCCGGCATCGCTCCGACCGACCGCCCCACGACGGGTACCCCGGCCGCCATCGCCTCAAGGATCGGGATGCACAGTCCCTCATGCATGCTGGCGGTCACAAAGAGGTCGGCACGCCGATATACGGCTGCAAGCTGAGTGTCGGTGAGTTGGCCGTAGAAAAGACAACCAGGGACGCGCAGCACGCGAGCCTGCTCAAGGGCTGCGGCGTTCACTTTGAGCACGGCTGATGGTCCCACGATGGCCAACGTGGGGAATCGACCGATGTGCTGGGTCAGCAGGTACTGCATCTGGACGAGGACCTCGGGACGCTTGTGTGGCACGCCTTGTCCGACGTACATGAGGAGCGGACCGTGGACCTCGTGACCCAGTCGGTGCCACATGGCAGGATCCGGGGTAAGTCGATGAAGGCGGTAGGCATCGACGCCGGCGGCGATCACCGTGATGTCGTTGTAGCCGACGGTCTTCAGGCACTCCGCGTTATGCGACGAGTCGGCGAAGGCCAGGAAGACCCTCGGACGCAGCAGTTCGAGTTCCCGCCAACCCATGCGCAACATCTCGGCCCGTGCGGGATCGACATCGTCGTACAATTCGGCGGGCGCGATGTTGTGGAAGACCAGCACGATGCGCTCGGCGACGTTGTCGAGCAGTTCGAAGACGTCGGGGTCGCCACCGCTGGCGTGGAACACGATGGTTTGACCCGCCGATCCGTTCCGGGAGAACTGGTAGAGCGGGAGCACGTCTTCGATACCCTCGGGCGGTAGGTGCCGTGCATAAATCTCGCTCGGGCCGAGCGTGCGGAGCACTTCTCGGAGGGCCCGGGCCATATTGGTTATGGCGTCCGTGTGGCCGGCACCGACGAGGACCTGGTGAATCTCGGTCACGCCGACGGGTCGTCGGAAGCCTCGAGGCTTCGATCCAGCCGATCCTCGAGAAGGCTGATGCGATCGAGAGCGGTGTGCAGGCGCTTGTCGTGGTCGCTGTGCTTGCTTCCACCACCGCCTTCGGTTTCGCTGCCTGCCAGGGACTCGACGATTGGCAGGAGGCTGGACAGCACTTCGTCCAGAGCGACACCGTAACGTCGCAAGTGGACGAGGATCCCGTGGGTCTGCCGAGTTGTTAGTTTGCCGATCACGCGGTGCACCAACCGCTTTATCGGGTTCTTCGACCATGTGTCGACCCGTGAGATATCGAATTCGGACTGTGCGCGAAGGTTTGCGACCGCAAGACGCAGGGCGGTGATGGCTTCGACGTCAGAGTCGAAGCCCTTCAGGATGTGGTGGTAGTGACGGTCGAGTTGCTGTTCGAGACCGGGTGGATAGTCGCCGGCCTCGCGGCGTTCCTCAACACGGCCACGAATTCGCTCCAGGGCATCTCCTAGCTCGTCGGTGTCCGTGGGCATCAAGCGAGTCTACCGATGATCTGTCCACCGACGTGGGGTTCCCTCTGCCGGTCAGCTCCGGCTGTCGTTGCCGTCGCAGATGAACCATCCGGAAAGTCCTTCAGTGCATCCGGCGACGACCCAGGTCTCAAAGCTCGAGGCGGCGCTTGGTGGACCGCTACAGAGCCTCGTTACCCATGCCTCATCAGTGGCAGGGACGCTGCCGGCCAAGACATCGTTCATGACGCACGTCGGGGTGGCCTGACCGGGGCCAAAGAGTGTGATGTAGTTCATCACCACCAAGGGGTCCATTGGATTGCCGATGTGGCCGGCCACAGGTGCGAGCATGAGGATTCGGTCGCCATCGACATCGAGGGCCCGGAGTACGAAGATGTGTCGGCCGTCGACCGTACAGAACTCGGCCTCCCCGCAGGGAAGCATGTCGTCGGGGAGCGCTTCGGCGAACGACAGGCCGCTCGGCCCGCCTGACCACTCGACCATGGCGCCACTGAAGTGCTGACCAGGCGCAACGAGCATGGTTGCCCCACCTTCGACGCGATCCAAGAACCCCGCGTTGACGGCGGCCTCGAGGAGGCGACCGATGCCCGATTGGAGTTCTTCCTCGGTTGTATCGGCCAGCCATCGGCCGAGGAGGGAGGCGGCCACCGGATGGCCGTCGCACTGGCTGGTGGCCCAGTGTCCAGACACCAGAATGCTGTCGTCTCCACAGGCCGAGAGCCTTTCCGCCGACCCGAAGACCGCGGCCTCGTCCAGGAGGATGAGGGGATCCTTGGGGTTGGACGTGTATCCGGCGATCCTCGCAATGGCGAATGACACGTTGCCGTCGTCGGTGACCACCTCCTGGAAGTGGTAGAGGACCCGGCCTTCGGTATCGCAGATGCGGAACTGTCCGCACGGCTCCGTCGTTGTCGGCATTTCTGTGAGAACGGTGAGATCGGCCGGACCTCCGCGCCACGTCACGTACGCGGCGTTGACGTACTCGTTGCCGCCCGCGCTTACAGAGGCGACCACGGTCGACCCTTCTCCGGTCAGGTCGAAGAAGCCGTCGGAGATCGCCGCATCTGTCGCTTCCTGCTGCGTGCGGAGTCCTGCCAGTTGGTCAGCCACCCAGCGATTGCCAATACCGGCGATCAGGAGCGAGAACCCGACCGCAATGCCGAGTAGGGCACAGGCGACCTGACCGATCCTCCGATCCGGTGGTCGAATCAGACCGACGTGCACACAGCGGTCGAACCCCGAGGCGAGAAGGGATCCCAACCCGATCAGGAACAGCGCGAGGCCGAGCGCTTGGAGGAACACGGGAAGGTACGCGTAGCCCCAGTCGAGTTCCGCCTGCCATCTGAGTGAGGCTGCGATCGGGATGGCGGGGAGTACATAGAGACCTGCTCCGACGCCGGACAGGGCCGTGGCCGATCTCACTGTTGGATGACTCCATAGGTGGATTAGGAGCCCTGTAGCGACTCCGCCGGCGAGCGCCCCGAGGACGCTCCAAGCGTCCAGATCACCGAGCAGCGTTCCGAGGCCAGGCAAGCCACCAGAGAACGCTGAGGCCGCGGCGGGAAGAGGGCCGACCAACTGGTAAACGACCGCAGGGAGCAGGTCTTCCAGTGCCCAGTTGGTCGTGTACGCGGGGGCAGGGTTCGCTGCTGAGCGCAACGTGACCACATAGTTCGCGAGCAGGAAAGTAGGGGCGAGCACGACGGCCACAGCCGTCCAGCGTCGGGCCAGCGATGCCTGCCGCTCGTGCCAGGCCAGGATGGGGGCGACTACAGCAAGCAAGTAGGTGACCTCATACTGTAGGAGAGCCGCCGTCCACGCGAGGCCTACTCCGGTAAACGCGACGACTGTGCTTCTGCGGCCTGTCGACCGGAGTCCGAGGACGAGCAGCAGCCAACTGCCGATGATCTTGATCGCCAGCGAGGGCAGCAACAGGCCGAAGGAATGTATGGGGTCGTACCAGTACCGGAACTGGAGTCCGGGGAGTACGAGCAGGGCTGCGAGAAGGCCGAGCCTCCGATTCCGCGTAAGCACGGCGGTGAACACTCCGACAAGGCCGACTGCCGCTGCTGCCATTCCCAACTGGAGGATCTTGTAGAGCGAGCGGGCGTGGACGGTGTCGAAAACCAGGGCGTTTTCGATCGCGGACACGGGGAAGAACCTGCCCTGGTTCGTCATCCACTGCCGCGTGTTCTGAATGGCGTGGTCCCAGGCCGCTTGGTCGTTGGCGGCGAGGATTGCTGAGCGCTGTGAGTTGTGGACGTCGTCGCCGTAGAACGGTGTGCCCAGCACGGGTCCAAGGACCATGGCGATCGCCAACAGGACGAGTATGGACGCAATCAGCGCGGTTCTGGTCCGTGCGAACTCCGCCAGTCGTTTCCGAGGTCCGCTCACGCTCAGGACACTACTGAGTTCCGTGTTCCTGCCACGATCGCGGAGTAGGGGTAACATTCGGGGAGAATGGACCGAGTCGACGAGAGCACCGAGGGCGTCGTCGCTGTCAGTCGACGGGTTCTCCGAGCTGAAGTGCGTGCTTCCTCCGTCGGCATCGGACTTGTCCTCGCCGTGATGCTGCCGCTCTTCCGGCTATGGGAACTAAGGCCTCGCGTGCCGATCCTCTATCGCGGCGACGCGGTGCTGACGATGGGCGCGTTCAAGAACATGCTCCTGACCGGCTGGTACTCTTCGAGCGAGTTGCTCGGCGTCCCCTATGGGCAGGACCTGCGGGACTTTCCCGCCGTCGGCGACCTGCTCCATCTCATGGTTTCGTGGGCCCTTGTCATGGTCACCCGAGACCCTGCGCTGGCGTTCAACGTGTTCTTCCTGGCCTCGTTTCTGACCGTGTTCCTCGGTGCCTTCACGGGCTGTCGCATGCTCGCTGTTGGTCAGTGTTCCTCGGTGGTCGTCGGCGTCCTGTACACGTTCCTCCCTTACCACGTGCTCCACGGGCCTGGCCACCTCTTCCTGTCGTCGTACGGGGTCGTCCCGCTCTGGGTGGCTCTTGCGGTTCGGCAGATGGGGGACCGGCCACTGGTCGCGTCGCTTCCGAAACTCCGGCGTCCGAGGGACTGGATGCCGTGGATTCGCCAGCCCTCACACCTGGCAGCCACAGTGATCGTGTTGCTCGGATCGACGACTGGGATCTACTACGCCACCTTCATGGTCTTCACGTTGCTTGTCGTCGGTGCCATCGCAGGCTTGGCACGAGTAGATAGGCGACGGGTAGCGGTTACGTTCGCGCTGGCAGCCCTCGCTGCCGCAGCGCTGTTGGCGCAGTTTGTTCCCACCTGGATGCTCCACCGGCAGGTCGGCTCGAACTCGGAGATCGTCGACCGGGGACTGAGAAATATCGAGTACTACTCGCTGAAGCTCAGTGACCTGGTGTTACCTGTCGCTGGTCACCGCGTCGACGCCCTCGCTGACCTTCGTGACGAAAGTCTCGAATTGGTACTGCGGGGAGAAGGTGCCGAGGCGATTGGTCTTGTAGGTCTCGCCGGACTCGGGATTTTGGCCATCGTGGCGGCGGTCCGCTTGGTCTGTGGCCGTGTCGGACATCGACACGGCGCCCTGGCGCTGGTCGCCAGTAGCGCATTCGCTATGGGTGCAGTGGGAGGAGGGGCCACGGTTGTCGGTGTCTTCGGCTTCACTTTCTTGCGGGCCTGGGGCCGGATCTCAGTCGTCATAGCGTTCTGCGCACTTGTCGCTGTCGGGATCGGCCTCGACCGACTGCGTAGCCGGGTTGGGAGTCGGGGTGCCGTCCTCGTCGGCGTGGTGCTCATGATCGGGGTGCTCGACACGAACCCGGGCTTTCCGTTTGTGGACTTCGACCGCACAGCGGGAGCGTGGGCTTCCGACCGCCTGGTGGTCGAGCAGGTCGAGGAACTGTTCGGTGAGGGCGCCCAAGTGTTCCAATTGCCGGTCGTTCCGTTTCCCGAACATCCTCCGGTACACGGGATGGTCGACTACGACCACCTGCGAGGGTACCTGCACTCGGACACCCTCGGTTGGAGTTATGGCGGGGTGAAGGGTCGGGCTTCGGACTGGCAAAAGCGACTGGAGGGGCTTCCGGCGTCGGAGTTGGCGACAGCACTGGCAGGCGCCGGATTCGAAGCCCTCTGGGTCGACCGACTCGGATTCGGTCCGGAGTTAGGAGAGATCGAGGTGGCTCTGGGACAGCCCGACCTCGTGAGTCCCGATGGCCGGATCGCCATTCATGACCTTCGGCCCCTTGCTGATGAACTCCTCGTGGTACCGGGCTCAGCGGAGGTGGCACGAGCAACTGCGGCTCTTTTGGAACCGGTGACCGTTGCGCTCGGGGATGGATTCCACGGCCCGGAATTCGATGCCGGCCGAACGTTCTCGTGGGCGCCCGAGCAGGCCGAAGTTCGACTCCGTAATCCGATGACTGCAACGCGTACGGTGCATCTGCGATTCGTGGTCGCATCGGCTGTGGAAGGCTCCTGGGCCCTCGTGGTGCATTCACCCCGGGGAGCCATCACGCACGAGATGCCGTCCGCTGGTTCGGTGATCGACCTCGTCGTCGAGGCACCACCCGGGGAGACCGTGCTCCGATTGCGAACAGACGCTCCTCGGCTCGAGACGACCGACCCGCGCGACATCCGGTTCCGGGTCTTCGAACCCACCGTGGTACCGGCGCCATGAACACCCCACGCCCCCTTCCCGAACGGGACCTGGCCGAGATCACGTTGTTGGCCGAAGACGACCTACGCGTGCTCGAGGGCGCACGCATTTTCGTCACCGGAGGCACTGGCTTCATCGGAACCTGGCTGGTGGAGGCCCTGCTGGCCGCCGACCGCGAACTCGGCCTCCGCCTCGGCCTCACGCTGCTCACGCGCGACCCAAGTGGGTACAGACACAGGCGTCCGCATGTGGCTGGCGACGGACGCGTCACCCTGCTCGAAGGCGATGTGCGGATATTCACTGCGTCCGAGCCTCATGATTTCGTCGTCCACGCGGCGACGCCGACATCGACGGCCCACACGCCCACTGAGCGATCGGCCCTTTACGCGAATATCGTCCACGGTATGGAACGAGTGCTCGAGGCGGCCTCGGCATGGGGGTGCCCCCGCCTGTTGTTCACAAGTTCGGGCGCCGTCTATGGACGCCAACCGGCGGATGTACTGCGGGTTTCGGAGGACCACCCATCTGGTCCGGACCCCTTGTCCACCGAGATGACCTATCACGAGGGGAAGCGTGCGGCGGAACTTCAAGGGGCTTTGTCAACCGAGGCTGCACAGGTCGATGTCGTGGTGGCCCGGTTGTTTGCATTCGTTGGACCACTCCTTCCGATCGACGCCCATTTCGCTATTGGGAATTTCATCCGGGACGCGCTTGATGGAGGCCCAGTGGTCGTCGAAGGGGACGGAACACCGGTCCGCTCCTACCAATACGCGATAGACCTCGTAGCCTGGCTTCTGGCAATTCTCATCCGTGGCGAACCAGGCCGGGCATATAACGTCGGATCCAATGAAGTCGTCGACGTCGCCACGGTTGCGAAAGCGGTCGCCGAAGAGGCGGGAGCTCTAGAAGTAGAGATCCGTGGTCGATCAGAACGAACAGAACCACCCGAAAGATACGTGCCCGATTGTGAACGGGCTCGCCGGGAATTGGGAGTTGCAAACACTGTGGTGTTGTCAGACGCAATCAGACGCACCATTGCGTGGCACCGAAACAGCTGAAAACTATTACTCAGTGGATGAGGTTTACCATGCGAACGATTGTTGTCCGAAGATTTCGAAGCGAGCTTCCTTCTGTCAAACGATTCGAGTTTGTTTCTCGTGTCGATACTTCCGATAACTCTTCCAAATTGAACTCGAGGGAATCATGAGTTCTCCTCGGCCCCTGGTGAGCGTTGTCACGCCGGCATTTAACGAAGAAGAATGCATTCCCGAACTCGTCGACAGGCTCCGAAAAGTCTTTGACGATGAAACGTATTATGAATTTGAAGTATGGATAATTGAAAACGGCTCGACAGATAGCACTTGGAATCTCATCAAGGAGGCTGCAGCAAATGATCAGAGGTTCAACGGAATTCGGATGTCCCGAAATTTTGGAGCAGATGGAGCACTGACCGCGGGGATGGATCATGCGCGAGGGGACGCGGTTGTTCTGATGGCCGCCGATTTGCAGGATCCTCCAGAACTCATCCCCGAATTCCTTCGCCAGTGGGAAAGGGGATACGAGAATGTGTACATGATCGTCGAGTCTCGGAAGGATTCCAGTCTCCTTCGAAGAGTGAACAGTGCAGTATTCTATAGGTTGGCCGCGCGACTTACAGATCGTAGATTCCCGCGCAATGCGAGTGACTTTCGACTTATTGATCGGAAGGTCAATGACGCAGTAAAATCTATGAAGGAACGTGGAAGATTCTTGCGGGGCCTGTTTGGCTGGGCGGGATTTTCTACGAAGGGAGTCCCACACCAGCGACCCGCAAGATTCTCAGGCGAGTCGAAGGCGACAACGAAGACTGTAATGGATTTGGCTAAGAAGGGCATACTTGGACACTCCTACATCCCGCTGAGAGTTATATTTGCATTCGGTGTGGCTCTTTCGCTGTCCTCGATCTTTGCGTTCATGACGCTTGCAATCTACTGGTTGTTGTATGGGGTGCCATTTGCTGGCTACGGAAGCATTGTGTCCCTGGTGCTTCTGGCAATTGGAGTGGTTTCGCTGATGCTGGGCGTGGTTGCTGAGTACGTTGGACTCATCTATGAAGAAGTGAAGCAGCGCCCCATCTATTTGGTGAGCGAGGAATATGATCTAACGGTGGAGAGTCAAGAACCGCCGGATTGACGGTACGGCGTGATTACCGAAGAGGCATTTGCGGGACAGTCGGGTCACTCCGCGTTAGACACTGGCGCTCGCTGTAGCAGTTGTCTTGCGTTTCAGTCTGGAGGGTGGAGCTGAAGGGTTGAGGTTGGTATGGCACCGAAGATGCCCGGTGAGTCATTTGGACGCGTGTTAGAGTGGCGGGGTTGCCGAGGGTGTTGGCGCCACAACCGTTTCCCCTGGCTCCTGATATTGGGTAGTAGTTGCATCCGAGAGAAAGTGCAGGACTAACGCATGTCCGGAAACACATGGATGGGCTACACATGACCAAGGCGTGGGCAGACCGAATCCATTCACAGCCAATGTTTGACATCCTAAGCATGGCTCATGAAATGGACTTATCTGGCAATGATGTCAAACACCTCGAGATTGGTGATACTGAGGGTTTTGAGAACTTTGCCCTTCGAGAACACCTCGTAGCAAGAGCTAAATCGGAACGTCTGGGATATTGCCCTAGTGGGGGCGAACCGCGCCTGCGGGAAGTAGTTGCCGAGATGTTGACAAATGACCTGGGACGTAGCGTCGAAGCAGATCAAATAGCAATTGCGCCCGCCAACTTCTTGATTCTCCAAGCCATGGCGGCTATATCCAAACCGCAATCTGGCATTCTCCTTCCCGATCCAGGTTTCCCCACTTACCGACTTGCTGCAGAGTTCTTGAATCTCGATGTAAGCACGTACAACACGATACAGAAACACTTGGGATCCGAGGATCTTGAAACAACGGCATTCGCTGAGGGTTATCAACCGGCCATGGTAGTAATGAGCAATCCGAATAATCCGTTGGGTCATGGTGCGCCATGGAGTCGTTATGAGAAACTGTTGAAAGATGCTCAACAGGGTGAGTCGTGGTTACTCTTTGATGAAACCTACGTCAACCTGTGTTATGACCAGAGTATGGGTGATCCACCCGCGGTAGATGAGGAACGATGTATTCGGATCTATTCAGTGTCAAAGGAGCACGCTGTCCCAGGCCTTCGAATGGGTTATTGTCTGGGACCAAGAGAAGTCATCGATGTGATTAACCGATTCACATCATTAACAGTCTCCTGCGTACCGTCGTTTATCCAACTAGCAGTGGCGGACTATCTTGAATCAGATCGTTCGAAATCGTTTGTCCGTGAGGTACACGAAGAAATGAAGAAGAGATTTAGGATGTTGGAAGAACGTCTCGAAGCGAACGGATTAGATTCATCGCTGGTGATTCGTCCGAATGCTGGATTTTATGCAATGATCCGAACTCCGGGAAGCCGGGAGTCTGCTGAGGAAATGTTGAAGATGGATGGAGTAGCGACGTGTCCAGGTTCCGGATTCGGCTCTAACAGCGCGGAATCGATTCGAGTCAGCCTCGCCGGTAGTCTAGAGGCCGTGCTGGAAGGTATCGATCGGTTGGCTGGTGCACTGGCTGGACGACCGCATTTGACTTCTAGAGATTGATCGGAGATCAGGACGTGGCGAATTCCAAGGAATTGACTGGCGCAGAGCTTGTAGCGGCCTTTGTCGGCAGGTTCTGCTTTCCAAAGGCGTTTTTGGTGACGGGCGGAGCCTGTGCCTTCATCGTGGATGCATTGGGCGACAACGAGGCCACTGACTACGTTTGTGTTCAGCATGAACAAGCAGCAGCCATGGCGGTGGATGGCGTCTGGCGTACCACGGGTTCGGTGGGTGTGACGGTCGTAACTAGCGGACCCGGTGCCACCAACCTTCTGACCGGGATCGCCTGCTCCTGGTTCGATTCGATTCCGGCGATCCATATTGCTGGGCAGGTGAATCAGAGGGAGAGTGCGCGCGCATTGGGTGTGTCAGTACGTCAGGCAGGGTTCCAGGAGACGGACATTGTCTCCGTCGCCGCACCGCTGACGAAATGGGCAATACAGGTTCAATCGGTGGCCGAGCTTGCACAGACGCTTCCGCGCGCACTCTGCATTGCGCAGAGTGGCCGTATGGGGCCCGTTCTGATTGACATTCCCATGGACGTACAACAAGAAGTGTGTACGCCGGGTGACCTCGAGATGGCGTTCACGCTTCAGGAGGATTGTGAAGAGACGACGCTTAGAAGCGCGCCGGCAACGGACTTGAAAGATTCGTTGGAGAAGTTTGTGGGAGAAGCAGAGAGGCCTTTGTTTATTCTTGGCGCTGGTCTCGGACTCTCAGGGACGGCACGACTCGCTCAGGAGTTTTGCGAAGCAAGTGGGATTCCCTACCTTTCGAGTTGGGGCGGAATGCCGTTCTTGGACCGCGACCGCCAACATTACTTTGGTTCATTAGGTGTTTACGGAAATCGAATTGCCAACCTCTCTGTACAGAGTGCAGACCGGATCGTGGGATTGGGAACAAGGTTGGACAATCGGCAAAGGACTGGTAATCCTTCTGGGTTTGCGCCGTTCGCAGAACTATTGGTGGTTGACATTGATGGAGAAGAGCTCGGAAAGTTCGCGTCGGATTCGAATTACACAACAATGAAGTATGACCTTGCTGATCTAGCGATCGCACTTCCGCCCGCATCTGGCCTAGAACGAAGGACTGATTGGGTGGCCGAACTCGTTGCCGCAAGAGACCAGTTGGCAGGTTTTGGGAAACCGACCGAAGTCTCCGCAGGGGTCAGTCCATACAGTGCAGTTCCAGCTATTCAAAGCAGAATGCGAAATGACGCAATAGTTGTCGCAGACTGTGGGGCCAACCTGTGCTGGGTGTATCAGAGTTGGGGGCCCGGCAAACAGCACATCTTCACGGCCGGTGGTAATTCCCCGATGGGATACTCGCTCCCGGCTGCGATTGGTGCACAGATTGCCCGACCTGAATGCCAGGTTATCTGTTTCATCGGGGACGGTGGCCTACAGATGAACATCCAAGAACTCCAGACGATCGTCCATTACGGACTCCCAATCCAACTTGTGATTCTGAATAATAGTGGCTACGGAATTATCAAACAATTTCAAGACGCTTACTTTGAGGGCCGTTATCATGCAACGGGACGCGGGTATTCATTACCGGACTTTGGCAAGATCGCAGATGCCTATGGTATTCCGTATGCACTAATCAAGGATATTGAAGGCTTGAATGACTTGGAGTTACGGGACGGGCCAGCGATCTTCGATCTTTGCTTGCCAGAGGACTCACCGATCACGCCGAAAGCGGAGATGGATAGATTCTTGCATGACCAGTTTCCCTATGGGGAATCTCCGTCTATCCCACCTGTCGGGTTCGAATACCCGGAGAGGCCCAGTCAACTTGTCAAGAGGAGACAAGCAGAGATTGCGATCTGAAGTTGTTGGTCGGGTTCCTGTGTGTTGGCAGGGTGAAATCTCGGGATGAATCGGTCGGAGAGGTTCGCTTTGGGGTCTGATCGATCAGTGGGCCTTCATCGACCTGGGGCTTCGTGGATGGTTTCGATCACGAAGTCGATCATCTCATCGGTCAAGGCCGGGTAGACCCCGATCCAGAATGTGCCATGCATGATGATGTCGGCGTTGGGCATGGGTCCGACGGCCCGATGGGGCATGTTGAGGTACGCCGGCTGGCGCATCAGGTTGCCGCCGAAGAGTTGGCGGGTGGCGATGCGGCGGCTTTCGAGGTGCTGTACGAGGTCGAAGCGGGAGAAGGGCGCCTCGGGGCGGACGGTGATGGCGAAGCCGAACCAACTGGGCTCACAGCCGGGCGTCGCCTCTGGGAGGATCAGGTGCTCCTCGAGGTCGATGAGCCCGTCGTGCAGGCGCTGCCAGTTACGCCGGCGAGCAGCCACGAACCCGTCGAGCTTGTCGAGTTGGGCGACGCCGACGGCAGCCTGCATGTCGGTGGCCTTGAGGTTGTAGCCAAGGTGGCTGTACGTGTACTTGTGGTCGTAGCCGCGGGGGAGTTCACCCAACTGCCAGTCGAAGCGCTTGCCGCACGTGTTGTCGTCGCCCGGGGCGCACCAGCAGTCGCGGCCCCAGTCCCGGAAACTCTCGACGATCTTGCGCATCGACTTCTTCCGAGCGAGTACGGCGCCGCCCTCGCCCATGGTGATGTGGTGGGCGGGGTAGAAGCTCGTCGTGGCGAGGTCGCCGAAGGAGCCGACGGGCTTGCCGCGCCATCGGGCGCCAACGGCGTCGCAGGTGTCCTCGATCACCCACAGGTCGTGCTTATCCGCCAATTCCATCACGACGTCGAGGTCGAAGGCGTTGCCCAAGGTGTGTGCCATGAAGATCGCACGGGTCCTCGGGCCGATGGCGGCACGGAGTTGATCCGGGTCGGCCTCGTAGGTACCGAGTTGGGCGTCGACGAAGACCGGTACGAGGCGGTTCTGGAGGATCGGATTGATCGTGGTCGGGAAGCCGGCGGCGACCGTGACGACCTCGTCACCCTCGACCAGCCGGCGGTCCTTGAGCCGGGGCGAGGTCAGCGAGCTCAGGGCGACGAGGTTCGCCGACGAGCCGGAGTTCACGAGCATGGCGTGCCGGACTCCCATGACCTTGGCGAACCTGGCCTCGAACTCTTCGGCGAAGCGGCCGGTCGTCAGCCAGAAGTCGAGCGAGGAGTCGACCAGAAGGCGAATCTCGTGGTCGTTGAAGACCTTGCCGGACACGGGGACGTTGCTGATCCCTCCGACGAACGGCCGCTCAGGGAACGCCTCAGCGTGGTACTCGGTGACCAGGTCGAGGATCTGGGCGCGGAGTACATCGGCGCGCGTCGTCTGTTCGGTGTCCACAGTTCGCTCAGTCCGCGAGAAGGTCCGTGTACCAGGCGAAGGTGCGTTCGAGGCCGGCCTCGAGGCCGACCGAGACGCTCCAGTCGAGCTCCTGCCGTGCGCGCGAGGAGTCGAGGTACTGGTCATGGATCTCGCCGACCGCCTCGTCGAGGATCAAGGGTTCGGTGCCCGGCCTCCCGGCAACCGCGCAGCAGGCCTCGTAGATCTCCATGACGGTGCGCGGGGTCTCGTCCGAGAAGTTGAACCCCCGGCCGCGGTGGCCTGGTCGGTCGGCGAACTCGGCGAGGTGGAGGTAGGCGTCGACGATGTCATCGACGTGGAGGTAGTCGCGTAGGAAGGTGCCGTCGCTGCGGAGGATCGGCTGCTCGCCGCGGATCAGCCACCGGAAGGTGCCGGGGACGATGCGACTCCAGTTCAGGTCTCCGCCACCGTAGATGTTGCCGCACCGGGCGATCAGCACCGGCAGGTCGTAGGTCTCGGCGTACGAGGTGCTGATCAGGTCGGTGCACGACTTCGAGACCTCGTAGGGGGCCCGTCCGGTGAGCGGCGTGTCCTCCGTGTATGGGAGCACCACCTGTGCGCCGTAGGCCTTGTCGCTCGACGCAACCATGATCCGCTGGACGAGGTCGCCGAACACCCTGCAGGCTTCGAGGACGTTCCAGGTTCCCTGGACGTTCGACTCGAAGGTCTGGCGCGGCGCCCGGTGGGCGGTGCCGACGATCGTCTGGGCACCGAGGTGGAACACCGAGTCGACCTCGTGCCCGTTGATCGCCCGTTCCACGGTGCCGTAGTCCTCGAGGCGCCCATTGACGACGCTGACGTTGTCGATCGTGCCGGAGCGGATCAACTCCGATTGCGGATCCCAGTCGGGGACCAGGGCGACCACGTAGGCGTCGGCCTCGACCAGCCACCGGGTCAGCCAGGAGCCGACCATGCCGGTGGCTCCGGTGACGAGGACACGACGGTCCGACCAGGCGGAGGGATCGACGGCCATCAGCCCCACACCTTCCAGGGGGCCTCGTCCCTGTCCCACATCTCGTTGAGCATCGTGAACTCGCGGTACGTGTCCATGGGCTGCCAGAAGCCCTCGTGGTGGAAGGCCATGAGCTGGCCGTCCTTTGCGAGGGCCTCGAGGGGCGCCTCTTCGAGGACGCACTCGTCGTCGAGGTAGTCGAAGACACCGGGCTCGAACACGAAGAAGCCACCGTTCACGTAGTCGTCGGTGAGTGGCTTCTCGCGGAACTGCTCGACTGCGCCCTCCTCGGTCATGT